>OJHK01000487.1_pt1 | contig 24750 bp, 21 predicted proteins | sample 1595161 | NCBI WGS metagenome assembly OJHK01 (sample SAMN05416842, study PRJEB24817) | seawater metagenome | isolation source: Sea water | place: Canada:Atlantic | collected 2013-07 | reverse complement strand
ATCCTGAATATGTAGAATTAATTCATAAAGTGAAATAATTATTATAATCTAATTTTATGAGACTTTCTAAATCAAGTTTTATTAGAGGTTTGCAATGTGAAAAATCACTTTATCTGCATAAATATGATCATAATCTTAAAGATTTAACATCCTCATCACTTCAGGTTATTTTTGATCAAGGAACCAACATTGGTTTATTGGCCCAAAAACTTTTCCCAAATGGTGTAGATGCCTCTCCAGAGAATAATTTTAAAGTGATTGAATCCGTTGGTAAAACTCTTGGATTTATTAATGAGGGTAATACTGTTATTTACGAGGCTACATTTTTATTCGATGAAGTATTAGCAGCTTTAGATATCTTGGTAAAAGATGAAGATGGTTGGAAAGCGTATGAAGTAAAAAGTTCTATTAAGGTATCCGACACCTATATCAAGGATGCTGCCATACAATATTATACCATCACAAATTCTGGAATTGACCTTAAGGATATATCGATTGTTCATATTAATAATCAATATGTAAAAGATGGAGAATTAGATATTCATCAATTGTTCACCATTGAATCTGTGTACGATCAAGTTTTAGAGTTTCTCCCGCGAATACCAAATGAAGTTAGAAGACTTAAAAATGTCATTAAAAGTCCTGAAGTACCCAATGTAGATATCGGAAATCATTGTTCAGACCCTTATGACTGTGATTTCAAGGGAACGTGTTGGAAACACATCCCTGACTACTCGGTTTTTAATATATCAGGACTCAAGAAGGACAAGAAATTTGATCTCTATAATCAGGGGTTAGTAACATTGGATCAGATTGATCTTGGTAAAACAGACCTGAATCCTAATCAGGTTCTTCAGGTACAATCTGAAGTGAATGGAACAACTCATATTGATGTTGAAGAAATTAGGAACTTTACTAATGGATTAAATTACCCTTTATACTTTTTGGACTTTGAAACTATCGGTCCTGCGGTACCAAAATATGATGGAAGTAGACCCTACCAACAACTGGTATTTCAATATTCACTTCACATACAAGAGAATTCAACTTCTGTAATAGAACATCGTGAATATCTCGCAGATCCATCTCAAGATCCAAGAATTGGATTTATAGAACAACTGATTCAAGATTGTGGCACCAGTGGTGATATATTGGTCTATAATATTGGTTTTGAAAGAGGGAAACTCAATGATCTAATCGAGGTATTCCCTAAGTATTCTTATGAGTTAAGAAGGATTGTAAATAGACTGAAAGACTTGATGATACCGTTTCAACAAAAATGGTACTATACCCCAGAAATGAGAGGGAGTTATTCGATAAAATATGTTCTACCAGCACTTGTTCCTGAACTATCATATAATGATCTTGAGATTAAAGAAGGTGGTACTGCATCCAACACCTTCTTATCCATGGTTAACGGAACCTTTGAAGGTGACGTAGAAGAAACAAGAAGACAATTATTAGAGTACTGTAAGTTGGATACTTACGCTATGGTGAAAATTCTGGAGAAACTACTGCAGGTGTAAAACTGATTTTTTTAGAGAAAATTGAAAAAAATTTATTTTTACTTTTAGTGAGATACACCCCTTAATCCATTTTTTCTGAAAATATTTTTCTCGCGACTCTGAGAGGGTGTTTTGATTCATATATATGTATATATTAAGGCAGGATGTCCGGCAGGGAGTCCGGCAGGGGGGTCCCCCACATTCAAAATCAATGTGCGAGTAACAATAATTCTGATCACCACCGTGACGGTGATCCTTCATGAATTATTATCCGCACACAAAAAGTGTCTCAAAACAATTATTGTAGCAAAAATTTAGCATTTATTATTCCGGTACCCCATTAATCCGCTGTATCATAGCATCACAGAAACCCAAAGGATTAAAATGATACGATATGATTAAGACTGTAATTTACTCAAGAGTTAGTTCAGAGTCAGAAAGACAGGACACAGAGAGACAAACAAAGGAACTACAACAATATGCTAAGAGAATGAACTATGAGGTAGTTGAAGTTTTTGAAGAAAAGGTAAGTGGATTCAAAAAGAACGATCAAAGACCAGTTTTTTCCAAGATGTTGGAACTGGCAAAAGAGGGATTAATTGATAAAATATTAGTTTGGGAGTTAAGTCGAATAGGAAGGTCGGTACTTCAGTCCCTTCAAAACATACAACTCCTTCATGATTTAAAAGTCGGACTTTATATAAAGAATTTTAATCTTGAGACGCTCAACGAGGATAAGACACCAAATAGTTTATCAATGTTTATGGTCCAAATATTGTTCAGCGTTGCAAATATGGAAAGTAAGATGACGCTATCTCGATTACAGTCAGGTTACCGCAATCATATCAAGAAAAATGGAAAGAAAAGTGTAGGAAGAAAAAAAGGAGATACTGATTGTGATGAAAAAATATTAAATCGTCACTCAGATGTTGTGCGGTTAATAAGAAGGGGGTTGTCAATCAGAAATATTAGTGCAATAACGAATAAGTCAACGAACACAGTATTAAAAGTGAAGAAGATTATATGATGGGGTTATTTCTGATTATTACTGGAGTTGTTTTGATGTATCGAGTTGAGACTATTATCAAGCGACCACAATACAATTTAAAGATACCTATAGAAGACTTCTTAGAAGACATAACGGAATGGGTCAGGATTATGTACCCGACACGGAGAAAGTCCCCCAGTATGGTTGTTTCGATCTTAAAATCAGACGCAGCAGGGGATTTCAATTATCATACAAATGAGATAACTATCTACCTTAAAAATAATCCAACTATTGAGATTCTTGTAGATACCCAGATTCATGAGTCTATACACCATGTATGGACCGATACGAAACAAAAGCAGCTACAGTTTGAGAAACAACTGGAAGAGTATGGTTATTGGGATCATCCGAGTGAAATAATGTGCAGAAGTTTGGCAAAATCACTTACTGAGAGGTATATGAAGTCAAGGTTTCAAAAAAATTCGGTTTGGCTTTAAAAGGAGTCCAATCCCTACAAGAATAAATCTGGGGTTATTGTAATACAAGTTCTTTGAAATTTATTGGATTGGGTATCTAACAGGGTACGAGTCTTTGTACTTTTTGTCATTTTAAGGAATTTTAGAACTATTGATTTTTTTACGACAAATTCCTTCTATTACTTCTCCTAATTTTCTGCAGCTGGCGTTGAATGGATTCTCTAATGAACTCTGATTTATTCATTTCTTCTTCGATTACAGCGTCTATCATGTTCTTATACTGGGATTCAGTAATTCTAATTGTAATTGATTTTTTTTTATTTCTTTTCATACCAGTATTTATGATTTGTTTATTCTAATTCAGGAGATATTTTTAGTTGTTTCTATTATCTATTTACTTTAAAGTTTCCCTGTTGAAGATTGGTAGTGCGATAGAGTCCCCTTACCCATTTAAGGGGTCTATCACACCAGGTTTCTTCTGTTTCGACCCGGTCCCACGACGTCACCGAAAGACGTGGTTTGTTGACTACTTTAGAGGAATCGGTTCCCCTGAGATCTAACCTTTCAACTTTGTGCTGGTCATTGTCCTTTTGATCTCGTCCCATAGTAAGACTTAAGACTGTAACCGCTACCGTTATTTACTCCGACCAGTTACCGTCGATAACAATAAATATGTCCTACAAATGAAAAAGTCATAGAATTATAAAAATATTTTTTTCAGGGGGTTGATTATCCAAGATAAATTGTGTATTAATTACAGACAAAGCATTGAAAAACAATGTTTTATGTATAACAATTATAATATTATAAAATAACAATTATGAAAAAAAATGAACTACTAAAGCACTATGGGATGACCCAAAACACATCTTTAACGGATGATGAATTAATGTTGCTGCTGAATTATTTGGAAACTGAAAATGACAAATTGAAAGAGCAACATCAAGAAGAAAAAGAACAACTTGAGTCAGCTTGGAAGCTCTTTCATTATATTATATGGATTGAACGAGAGGATAAAGAATATTACTCTTTGTTTGAGGTCAAATTTCCAGGTCAACACTTTACAATCTCAAAGAGTGTACTTGACCTTTTGTCAGAAGATCTTAGATTTCGTTCTCGTGACGATAAATACTATTACGGCCATAGATGTGACTTAATCATACTTGAACTTCGTTTGTTTAGAAAAGACAAATCAACTGAACTTCATTTCAGCTCGGATATACGCAAAAGCGATAGGCAAAGGATAATTAAAAATATTTTTTCTTAGAAGACAGCTCAATGGAATAACCCTTCCATGAGTAATTGGGTTTAGGTATGTTATCATTCAAATCCATGGATAACGCCAGATGGTATAAACTGCATTGTTAAAATAGTGCAGATAGAGTAATTATCTATTAATTTGGAAAATTTAGTAGCATCGAAACTGTCACTTGACACATTTCGACAAATAACAGGTGATCATGACACACCTGATGAAATTGTCATGGAAACTATCAATAATTTGTATAATCTGAGTTGCATTATTTGCAACCACAATAATTTAAAATAATGAATAACGAATATTTTAAGCGGTTTATTAAAACTGAACCAGTAAAAAAGAAAAACAACAATATTTGGATCTACACGCGAGTATCATCCAAGCGGCAGTTCGATGATAATAATAGTTTGGAAAATCAAATTACAACAGCAAAGAAGTTAGCGGTTAAGAGAAACTATAAAATCACTAATGAATTTGGTAATACATACGAATCTGCGAAGAATGATTTCACCCGTAAAGAGTTCGTGAAACTGATTAATGAGGTAAAAAAAAGTCAACGGAAACCCTTTGCAATCATGATCTATAAAATGAGTAGATTTTCAAGAAGTGGAGGTAGCGCAATTGGACTGGTAAATGACCTGGTAAAGAATCAGGGGGTTCATCTCATTGAGGTATCTACGGAATTAGATACAACCACAGAAGAGGGAGAAATACAGATTCATTACTCATTAATAAACGCACGTAAGGAAAATATGGAACGATTAACTTACACATTACCGGGGCTAAAACATTTTATAAAAAGTGGAAATTGGCTTGGTAGGGCACCACGAGGTTATGATCATTATGGACCGAAGGTAAAAGATCCAAAATTTGTGCAAGGTTGTCAAGAGTTAAAGATAAACGACGATGGAAAACTTTTAAAAATGGCGTGGGATTGGAAACTTCAAAATATACAAGACTTTCAGATAAGACAAAAATTATCAATAAGAGGGTTAAGAATCAATAAACAAACGCTGAGTGCAATGTGGCGAAATCCTTTTTATTGTGGAATAAACAAAAACACATTCCTTGAAGGAGAAGTCGTTGAAGGTAATTGGAAAGGATTAGTATCTAAGGATAGTTTTAAAATTATTAATGATCGTTTTGATGCTAAACCTAAAAAAGAGTATAAACCTTATACAGCACAAATAGACAGACCTCTTCAAAATCAACTCTATTGTGGCTGCTGCGGTTCTAAAATGACTGGATACAAAGCGAAGAGTAAGTACGATTACTACAAGTGTCTAAATACAAGTTGTAAAACCAAAGATTTGAGTGCGAATTCCTCCAAAAAGTCTATTAAGGAGGGTATTCACAACCTATTTCAAAATCTACTAACGAATTTTAAGTTAAAAGAGGTGTTAGAGGATGTTTTCAAGGAGCAAATGAAACTAACGCTTAATGAACAGAGTTTTAAGATCTACGATGATCAAACAATACTTAAAAAACGTTTAAAGGAGTTGCAAACTAAAAAAGAGACATTAGATAGTCGATTTGCATTTGGAGAGATTGATAATGAATTATACAATCGATTCATTGGTGCTGTAACATCTGAATTGATAGAAATCGAAGAAAAATTAGAAGATTTTAAAATAAAAATATCGAACCTGGATAAAAAGGTTTCTGAATTGATTGAATTCAGTAAAAACCTAAGTAATATATGGGTGTCTGGAGAATATGAGACTAAACTAAGTGTTCAAAAATTGCTGTTTCCAAATGGTATAGTCATCAATCCGGAAGACAGAACTTATCGAACCTCAAATCTCAACCCAATATTTGGGTTAATTCATTCATTTACAGGAGGTAATGATGATGCAAATAAAAAACGGACCAGTAGTAATACTGATCCGTCTTGTGTAGTAGCGAGGGCAGGACTCGAACCTGCGACCTTCGGGTTATGAGCCCGACGAGCTACCTACTGCTCTACCTCGCGATATGACTGCAAATATACAAAACTTATATACTATAACAAAGGCATTCTATAAGATTGTATCTTTACCACATGATAAAAAATGCTCATAAGTCAGGTTACGTGTCTGTTATTGGAAACCCAAATGTTGGTAAGTCTACATTGGTCAATGCTTTAATGGGGAGAGACCTCTCCATTACCACTGCAAAAGCGCAAACCACAAGACATCGAATTCTTGGTTTTATTAATGGTGAAGATTACCAACTCATACTGTCTGATACCCCTGGAATCATAAAACCAGCCTATGAGATGCAAAATTCGATGATGGATTTTGTTAAGGAATCCCTCGATGATGCGGATGTGTTAATTTACATGATTGACGTAGCAGAGCGAAATATTAAGGATGAACGTCTGCTTGAAAAAATTCAAAAATCAAAAACACCACTTTTGGTGCTGATTAATAAAATTGATACTTCTGCTCAAGAAGAATTAGAGGAAGCAGTGCAGCATTGGGCTGGGATTTTCCCAGACTCAAGTGTTATTCCTATCTCGGCTTTAAAAGGATTTTTTATACCAGATCTTTTAGAAATTTTAATTTCAAAAATACCAGAGTCTCCACCTTATTTTCCCAAAGATCAATTGAGTAATAAACCCGAGCGGTTTTTCGTTAACGAAGCGATTCGGAAGAATATTTTGGAAAACTATGATAAAGAAATTCCCTATGCTGTCGAGGTTGTCACAGAGGAGTTTATGGAGGCAGAAAAAATCATTAAAATTCGGTCAATAATTTTAGTGGAAAGAGAGACACAAAAAGGGATTGTAATTGGTCACAAAGGAGCCAAGCTAAAACGTGTAGGAATAGGAGCTCGAAAAGATTTACAAGCTTTTTTTGGTAAAAAAATACACATAGAACTTTATGTGAAAGTTCAAAAGAACTGGCGCTCTAATCCACTGCAATTAAAACGCTTTGGTTATCAAAACTAAGCTTTATCGTTGTTTCCAATAGAATTGCATTACTTTTGCATACAAAATAATAAACGTGGGAGGTATAGTCGCCGTTGTAGGAAGACCTAATGTAGGTAAATCAACATTTTTTAATCGTCTAATTCAGAAACGAGAAGCCATCGTAGATGCAGTTAGCGGAGTAACGCGCGATCGCCATTATGGAAAATCAGATTGGAATGGAAAGGACTTTACAGTCATTGATACTGGAGGTTATGTAGAAGGAAGTGATGATGTTTTTCAAAAAGAAATCGACAAGCAAGTAAACCTTGCCATAGAAGAAGCAGATGCAATTGTTTTTATGGTGGACATTGAGGAAGGGGTGACAGGAATGGATCAAATCATTGCTCAAATGCTGCGCCGTTCCCAAAAGCCTGTTTTTTTGACTGCTAATAAAGGAGACAATAATAAAAGACTCGAAAATAAATCTGAATTTTACGTTTTAGGGTATGAGAATATCTACCCAGTTTCTGCCATTAATGGAAGTGGAACAGGAGAGTTGTTGGACGACTTAGTCCAAGCTCTTCCTGATGAGCAAGTAAGGACAGATGACGGCCTACCAAGATTTGCAGTAGTCGGAAGGCCGAATGCAGGTAAATCCTCATTTATAAACGCACTAATCGGCGAGGAACGTTACATTGTAACTGACGTTGCAGGAACAACAAGGGACAGTATTGATACAAAATACAACCGTTTTGGGTTTGAATTTAATCTAGTTGACACTGCTGGAATAAGAAGAAAAAGCAAGGTTAAGGAAGACATAGAATTTTATTCGGTAATGCGATCCGTTCGGGCAATCGAACACAGTGATGTGTGTTTGGTTTTGGTCGATGCAACCCGTGGATTTGACGGACAGGTTCAGAATATTTTTTGGCTTGCGCATCGGAACAACAAGGGTATCGTGATTTTGGTCAATAAATGGGATTTGGTCGAAAAAGAAACTCAATCCTCCAAGGCTTTTGAAGAAGAAATTAAAAAGAAAATATCTCCTTTTGTAGATGTTCCGATTTTGTTTATTTCTTCAATAAACAAACAAAGAATTTTTAAGGCCATCGAAACAGCTGTTGATGTCTTCAAAAGACGCGCTGAAAAAATACCAACGAGGAAACTTAATGACATTCTATTACCGATAATTCAGTATCAGTCGCCTCCAGCATATAAAGGAAAATTTGTTAAAATAAAATTCTGTACGCAATTGCCTACATCGCATCCGCAGTTTGCATTTTTCTGTAATTTACCTCAGTATGTTAAAGATCCCTACATGAGGTTTTTGGAAAATAAAATAAGGAAGAATTTTAATTATAATGGCGTTCCTATTCAGATCTTTTTTAGGAAAAAGTAACTAAAGTTTATTTTTAAGTTCTTCGAGTTCGGACTTTACTTTTTCAAGTTTTTGAATCAAAGCCAAGCTCCCTTCAGAACCAGAATTTTTAAGTTTTAATTGCTTTCTTGTTCCCTCTAGTGTGAGGCCTTTCTCTTTGATTAAATGATAGATTCGTTGAATGTTTGCAACATCTTGGGGCGTATATTTTCGAGTACCACTCTCTTTTTTTTTGGGCTGAATTTCAGCAAACTCTTTTTCCCAAAATCGCAACAAAGAAGTATTCACATTGAATGCCTTCGCGATTTCTCCGATACTGTAATATCTTTTTTCTGGAAGATTAACTAACATCAGTCCATGGATTGGTTTTCTTGATTTGCTAAGTTTAGCAATATGTCAAACTCTTCAGCGGAAAGGTTTCCATAATAGAAGTTTAAAGGATTAATTCTTTTACCATCTTTAAAAATTTCATAGTGCAAGTGAGGCGCTACTGATCTACCCGTACTCCCAACATAACCAATGATATCTCCTCTTTTTACCTTCTGTTTCCTTCTAACCTTGAAGGCATTTAAGTGTGCGTATAAACTCACATATCCAAAACCATGGTCAATTCTTATGTGTTTTCCATAACCAGAAGCCCTGTTGTCAGCTCTTCCAACAACACCATCGCCTGTGGCATAAACGGGAGTTCCTTTTGGAGCACTAAAATCCATTCCCCAATGAAAGCGCCTTTTTTTAGTAAATGGATCCGTTCGATAGCCATAACCTGAGGCCATTCTTTTGAGATTGTCTTTGTGAATCGGCTGGATCGAGGGGATTGTTTTCAAAAGATCTTCTTTGCTTTTTGCTAAACTTTCAATTTCATCTAAAGATCGCGACTGGATAACCAACTGCTTGGTTAAAATTTCCAATCGTTTCGTGGTTCCTATAATAAGATTAGAATTGTCATAGCCTTCAAGGGTTTTATATCGATTGACCCCTCCAAAACCAACACGTCGTTGTTCTTCGGGTATTGGACTGGCTTCAAAGTAGACCCTGTAAAGATTGTTATCACGGTCTTCAATGTTTGCCAATACATCTTCGATTTGACTTAATTTTCTATTGAGTAAATCAAATTGTAACTCGTAATTTTCTAACTCTCTAGATTGAAGAACTTCCTTGGGAGTATTAAAAGCTTCAGTATTGAGGAGCAAGAGTAACATTAGGATACCAAAGAATATAGAGGAGAGCAAGAATAAAATGAAATTGGATATTTTTATAGCTTTCCCAGACTCTAGCGGTCGATAAGATAACGTTTCTTGGTCGTAGTAATATTTAACCTTAGCCATAAACTATTTTCTTATATATTTTCCTTTCTTTTGCAAAACACTTAAACAAAGATAATAATTAAATCAATCCAATTAACCAATGGGTTTTATTACTATAGTTGTAAATCTTAAAATACTATATTTGTAATAGCTTCTTAATTGCCAAATATCACGATGAAAGCCGCAGAAATACGCAAACAATTTCTTGAATTTTTTGAATTAAAAAATCACACGATAGTTCCTTCAGCACCGATGGTTGTCAAAGACGACCCTACCTTGATGTTTACCAACGCTGGGATGAATCAGTTTAAATCCTTTTTTTTAGGTCAAGAACAACCTAAAAATAAAAGAGTAGCCGATACACAAAAATGCCTCCGGGTATCAGGAAAACACAACGATCTCGAAGAAGTTGGCATTGACACTTATCACCACACTTTTTTCGAAATGTTGGGAAATTGGAGTTTTGGAGATTACTTTAAAAAAGAAGCAATCGAATGGTCTTGGGAACTTTTGACAGAAGTTTATAAAATAGATCCTAAAAAAATATATGTCACTATCTTCGAAGGCGATGCTTGGGAAAAACTAGAAAGAGACAGCGAGGCCTACGGGTTTTGGAAAGCCATTATTCCAGAAGAAAAAATATTACTTGGGAATAAAAAAGATAATTTTTGGGAAATGGGAGAACAAGGTCCTTGTGGGCCCTGCTCTGAGATTCATATCGACCTTAGAACAGAAGAAGAAAAAGCACAAGTTTCAGGAGCATCATTGGTCAATAAAGACCACCCCCAAGTCGTTGAAGTTTGGAATCTGGTATTTATAGAGTTTAATAGAAAAGCTGACAAAAGCCTGGAGCCACTTCCCAATAAACATGTCGACACTGGCATGGGGTTCGAAAGGCTTTGTATGGCGCTTCAAGGAAAAACATCTAATTATGACACTGATGTTTTTACCCCATTAATCAAAGAAATTGAAACTTTAACAGCTTCTCAATACGGAGTTGAGTTAAATACAGACCGTGCAATTCGAGTAATTGCAGACCATTTAAGAACTGTTTATTTTGCAATTGCAGATGGACAATTGCCCTCCAATACTGGAGCGGGATATGTAATTCGACGAATTTTAAGACGTGCCATTCGTTATGGTTTTACTTTTTTAAATCAAAAAGAGCCTTTTATGTTTCGTTTGGTTGAAACACTTAATCTTCAATTAAAATCAGTTTTTCCAGAATTGGAGAAGCAAAAAAACCTTGCTTTAAACGTTATCAGAGAGGAAGAAACTTCCTTTCTCAAAACATTAGATCAAGGCTTAACTTTATTGGATACTTTGTTGGCCTCAACCAAGGACATGAAAATTGATGGTGCGAAAGTTTTTGAACTCTATGACACCTTTGGTTTTCCATTAGATCTTACGGCCCTGATTGCGAGAGAAAGAGGCTTTTCGATTGATGAAGAAGGCTTTGACAGTCAAATGAAAAAGCAGAAGGAACGTTCAAGAGCGGCATCCGTTTCTGTCACTGACGATTGGCAAGTCCTCTATGAAGATGAAGTGGAGGAGTTTGTTGGATATGATTTACTTTCAACTCAAGTGAAAATCACGAAATACCGAAAAGTAAATACTAAAAAAGACGGAGATTTCTTTCAATTGGTTTTAAACATAACGCCCTTTTATCCAGAAGGAGGAGGTCAAGTAGGAGACAAAGGTTATTTGGAAACTGAAAATGGAGCGATTCATTACATAGTAGACACCAAAAAAGAAAACAACCTCATTTTACATTATTGCAAGACACTGCCTCAAAAAATAGAGGGAAAGTTTAATGCTGTAGTTGATCCCAAACAGCGACACCGTTCTGCTGCCAACCATACGGCAACCCATTTGATGCATCAAGCATTAAGAACCGTTTTGGGGACTCATGTCGAGCAAAAGGGATCGATGGTGCATTCTGGAATGTTTCGTTTTGACTTTTCTCATTTTTCTAAGGTAACCACAGAAGAATTGGTAGCGGTCGAGAATTTTGTAAATGCACGAATAGAAGAACAACTTCCACTTCAAGAAAGTAGAAACATACCCTATCAAAAAGCCCTCGAGGAAGGTGCGATTGCTTTGTTCGGCGAGAAATATGGTGATACAGTCAGAACAATACGATTTGGACAATCCATGGAGCTTTGTGGAGGCACTCATGTCGCAAATACTTCAGAAATATGGCGTTTTAAGATTACTTCTGAATCTGCAGTCGCTGCAGGTATTCGTAGGGTAGAAGCGATCACTGGAGATGCCGTTATCAAGTTTTTTGAGGATCAGAGTCAAACCCTTCAACAGCTAAACTCTCTTTTAAAAGGTCCGCAAGACATCGCTAAGTCTGTTCAGCAACTACAGGAAGAAAACACCCTCTTGAAAAAGGAACTTAATGATTTGCAGCGACTCAAAAGTCAGGTGGTTGCCAAGGAAGTATTAGGTGAAATAAAAGAAGTCAAAGGCATTTCTTTTTTAGCAAAAGAAGTAGACATGGAAGCCCCAGCACTAAAAGACCTCTCTTTCGAATTGGGTAAAAATTTCGATAATTTATTTTTGGTACTTGGAGCTACAAAAGGTGATAAACCAATTATCAGTTGTTATATTTCAAAAGCACTAGTTTCTGAAAAAGGAATGGATGCCGGAAAAGTAGTCCGCGAGCTTGGAAAATACATTCAAGGAGGTGGAGGTGGACAGCCATTTTTTGCAACAGCCGGAGGTAAAAATACAGCAGGGATTACCCAAGCTTTGGCTGAAGCAATAAATCTGATTTAATTAAAAAATAATTATTTATTGTTCTGGAGGATAAGTGTTGAGTATTTCCGTCACAAACAGTCCAATGCGTTCGTCTCGATCTTTAGAGTACTCAGTGATTCCACCATTACCTTTTCCTTGCCAAACCAATTGTTTGGTGTTTCCATCGATTAGGTCGATATATAAAGCACCTTCGGTATGGGAACTCACCGTGTTGAAGTTGGGTCCAAAAGACCAAGGGTTCCATCCCCAATAACCGTAATTCATTGAATTTACGTAGACTTTTTCCTTAGCCGTAGTGTTGATGCTAACCAAAAGGTCTGGTGTTTTTGATTTTATAAGAGACTTGCCAGCCATTTCTTTATCGATCGCTTTGAGAATTCGTCGCTTGTCTAAATCAGAGATTTCAACCTTATCAATACCTGGCTTGTAAAAAGCATAAGTTTTATACTTTGAAAAATCCACGCCAGAGTCGTGGTCGGTATAAACGCGAATGGAACTACAGCTTACCATCGTTCCAATCAATAATAATAAACAAACTTTTTTCATGACGATGATTTTTATAATATATAATTACAAAAACTATGCCTAATTTATATTACTGTTTTTGGATCGAAACCGTAAGGGCAGTGGCGGCAATTATTTTTACAGCAATATCCCCTTTTGAGATGGTATTTTTCTGTAAAAACGCGATAGCCTTCCGGGGATAAATAAAAATCCTCTTTTTCTAGTCTTGGGGAAGGTTTATGATTCATTGCTTAAATATAACTATTTGTATCGATCTTGAAGCCATAAATTAGAGCATTAGCTGTTTTTTGCTTTATCTTTAGATTTTTACTTTAAGATTTAAACACATTGCTTTTTCAGGCTAAAAATTCAATAAATCAGTGGGTGACTCGTTTTGATGGGATTGAAATCACAGTAAAACGCGAAGACCTTTTACATCCTCATGTTTCTGGAAATAAATTTAGAAAGTTAAACCATAACTTAACCCTGGCGAAGCAAAAAGGAGCGGAGGTACTTCTTACTTTTGGTGGTCCTTACTCCAACCATCTTTCTGCGACAGCGGCAGCTGGAAAAATAATGGGATTTAAAACAGTTGGCTATGTTCGTGGGGAGGAACAAAGATCAGAGAATCCAACTTTGAAGTTTTGCAGAGCACAAGGGATGGAACTCTTTCCCATTTCTAGAACGGAATACCGTCAAAAACACACATCACAATACCTTGAAGAACTCAGAGAGAAATGGGGCTCTTTTTATCACCTCCCTGAAGGGGGGACAAATGCATTAGCGATCAAAGGGTGTTCTGAAATACTGACGGAAGAGGACAAAGAATTTGATGTGATTTGCTCTAGTGTTGGAACGGGAGGTACTTTGGCAGGAATTATAGAAAGCACTAATGTGAATCAAAAAGTTTTGGGCTTTGTAGCCTTAAAACACTTGGGAATACAGGAAGAAATTAAAAAGTACACCCAGCGAGATAATTGGGAACTCAACCATGATTTTACCCATGGGGGATATGCCAAAATTTCAAAACAATTAATTGATTTTATCAACACCTTTAACAAAAATTTTAAAATTCCTTTGGATCCAGTCTATACTGGAAAGATGCTTTTTGGTATTTTTGAATTAATTAAAAACAAACAATGGAAATGGGGAAACAAAATTCTTGTGATTCACACAGGAGGACTTCAGGGAATTGCAGGAATGAACCGACAACTGATAAAAAAGGGATGGCCAGAAATTACACAATAAAAATTTTTCTGCTCTATTGTGCTGTATTTGTTTTTCTAAGCTGTGGTGCTTCTAGAAAAGTTATCGTTCGGAAGGAAAACAAGTCTGTTTCAACCCAATCAGTTCCTGCTGAAAAGGTTCCTGAGAAACAAAAAGTCAAAGTAAAGAAGCCCAAGAATAAATTATCTTCCGAAGAAAGAGCGAATCTTTACATTGCGACCTATGCTGAAATTGCAGTTAGCGAGATGAAGAAACATGAAATTCCTGCAAGCATCACTTTGGCCCAAGGAATCCTAGAGTCAGGCATGGGGACAGGTCGTTTGGCCGTTGAGGGCAATAACCATTTTGGAATAAAATGTCACAAAGATTGGAAGGGTAAAAAGATCTATCACGATGATGATGAAAAAGGAGAATGTTTTAGGGTTTATTCGGATCCTGCAAAATCCTATCGCGACCATTCCTTGTTTTTGAGTGAAAGGTCACGTTATGCCTTTTTATTTAAGATTAAAAAAGGGGATTATAAAGCTTGGGCAAAGGGACTCAAAAAAGCTGGTTATGCAACAGATCCAAAATATCCTGACAAGCTGATTAGTTTAATTGAACGTTTTGATTTAGATAAATTTGATAATAAAAGAAAAATTAAGAAGAAAAGTGAAGTGCCTTTTTTAGTTGAAAAGATTGAAAATAAATCAGTTAAAACACATCAAGTTATAAAAGGAGATACTCTTTATTCAATCTCTAAAAAATATAATATTGACCTTGAAACCTTGGCTCAAAAAAATCAAATTATTGATAATGCGATTTTTTTAGGTCAGGATTTAATCATTCCTACAAACGAATAGTTATGCGATATCAAAGAAGTAGTACGCTCTATCAAGCTGCGCAGAAAGTAATTCCGGGCGGAGTAAACTCTCCTGTAAGGGCCTTTAAAGCCGTTGGGGGAACACCTGTTTTTGTTGAAAAAGCAAAAGGAGCTTATCTGTATGACGAAGATGGAAACCGACTGATTGATTATATTTCTAGTTGGGGACCTGTTATTTTGGGACATGCTTTTGAACCAGTAATTAAGGCTGTTATTGAACGCGCCAAGTTAGGGACATCCTTTGGGATGCCAACGGCTTTAGAAACTGAAATTGCAAGTTTGGCGGTTCAAATGGTTCCGAACATTGATAAAATTAGATTTGTTAACTCAGGAACCGAAGCATGCATGAGTGCCATTCGTTTGACAAGAGGGGTGACAGGACGTGAGAAAATAATAAAATTTGCAGGCTGTTATCACGGCCATTCAGACTCTTTTTTAATTCAAGCAGGAAGTGGTGCAGTTACTTTTGGCTCACCCAATAGTCCAGGTGTTACACAAGGCACGGCAAAAGACACCCTTTTGGCAAAATACAATGACCTAGATAGTGTTGCGGAAATTTTTAAAGAAAATAAAAATCAAATCGCAGCAATCATTGTCGAACCCGTTGCTGGAAACATGGGGTGTATCCCGCCCAAGGAAGGGTTTTTGGAAGGATTAAGGAGTTTTTGTGATGCTCAGGGTGCAATACTTGTTTTTGACGAAGTCATGACGGGATTCCGTCTCGCTCCTGGAGGTGCACAGGAGAAATTAGGAGTAAAAGCTGACATCATCACTTTTGGAAAAGTTTTAGGAGGAGGTCTTCCCGTGGGAGCTTTTGCCGCCAAAAATGAAATCATGCAACACCTTGCTCCGGAAGGACCGGTATATCAAGCAGGAACCTTAAGTGGAAATCCATTGGCAATGGCGGCAGGTTTGGCCATGTTAACTGAATTAAATCAAAATCCATCAATCTTTTCAAGTTTGGAAGCTAAAACCAAAACCTTACACGAGGGTATGGATAGTATTCTTTCGAGAAAAGGAATGCCGTATCAGATTAACCGTTTTGGTTCGATGATTTCGCTTCATTTCACTGCAGAAGAAGTCGTTGACTTTGAAACTGCTGCTTTAGGAAACAATGATTTTTTCAAAAAATACTTTCATGGCATGTTGGATGAAGGAATTTACTTACCTCCAAGTGCTTTTGAAAGTTACTTTTTAAATGATGCACTATCAATGGAAGACATTGATTTTACACTGAAAGCGTTTGAAAAAATAATAAATGGATTTTAGTATAAATCTTAGACAAGCGTTACAAATAACCCTTCCTCATTTTTAAAAACTTTTGCAAGGTTACTCTTGGTCAATCCTTTGATAGAAGTGTCCCACTTTTTATTACTCAGTCCACTCATTTCTTTTAAAACACTAAGAACAACAGGGTTTTCTGACTTAAGCAAATCGAAAATAATTTTTTCTTCCTCTGAAAGCACAGCTGCTTTTTGTTCGGGTTTCATTTGAGGGAAAAACAACACCTCTTGTATGGAGCTATTATTGGTCATCAACATCACCAAACGGTCAATTCCAATTCCAATTCCTGAAGTAGGAGGCATTCCGTATTCTAACGCTCTGAGAAAATCTTGATCTATAAACATGGCTTCGTCATCTCCTTTTTCGCTGAGTCGCATTTGCTCTTCGAATCGTTCCCTTTGATCGATGGGGTCATTCAATTCGGAATAAGCGTTAGCTAGTTCTTTACCGTTAACCATCAACTCAAACCTTTCGGTAAGTTTAGGATTCGAACGATGTTCTTTTGTTAAAGGACTCATTGATTTAGGATAATCCGTAATGAAAGTTGGCTGAATGTAATGATGTTCGCACTTTTCGCCAAAAATTTCGTCGATTAGCTTTCCTTCTCCCATAGACTCATCAACTTCAAGTCCCAGGTCTTTTGCAGCTTCCCGCAGTTGATTTTCATCCATTTCTGAAACATCAACACCCGTATGAATTTTGATGGCTTCAAGAATGGGAATTCGAGGATAAGGAGCCTTAAAATCAATGCTGTTGTCTCCAACCGTTACAGAAGAACTTCCGTTGGAATCTAAAGCTACTTTCTCAAGAAGAGCTTCTGTAGTGTCCATCATCCAGAAATAATCTTTATAGGCAACATAGAGCTCCATCACCGTAAATTCTGGGTTGTGGGTTCTGTCCATCCCTTCATTTCTGAAGTCTTTTGAGAATTCATATACTCCGTCGAATCCACCTACGATGAGTCGTTTGAGGTAGAGTTCGTTGGCGACTCTTAAATAAAGAGGCATGTTAAGGGCATTGTGATGCGTTATAAAGGGACGTGCTGCTGCTCCTCCAGGAATGGGTTGCAGTACTGGAGTTTCAACTTCTAAGTATTCTTTTTCATTAAAAAAAGTTCTAATGCTATTCGTTATTTTTGTACGTTTTACAAAGGTCTCCTTAACTCTTGGATTCACGATTAAATCAACATAGCGTTGACGGTACCTAAGTTCAGGGTCATTAAACTCATCATAAACATTCCCTTCTGCATCTGTTTTAGGAAGTGGGAGTGGGCGTAAGGTTTTGTTTAAGATTTCAAATTCCTTAACCATAACTGTTTTTTCACCAACCTGAGTCGTGAACAGCTTTCCTTTGATGCCGATGATGTCACCAATGTCTAATAGCTTTTTATAAACCTCGTTATAAAGTGTTTTGTCTTCACTGGTGCAGATCTCATCTCTGTTAAAATAGACCTGAATTCTCCCCTGACTGTCTTGTAATTCGGCAAAACTTGCTTTTCCCTGAATTCTTCGCGACATTAACCTACCCGCGATAATGACTTCCTTTTCTTCCTCAAAATCTTCTTTTATACTCGAAGAATTAGCATTGATTGGGTACAGTGGAGCAGGATAGGGGTTTATACCTAGGCTTTTTAAAGCTTCAAGCTTTTCTCTTCTGACTTGTTCTTGTTCTGACAGTTGCGACATCTTACATTTCAATTTTTGCAAAGATAAGTAGTCTCACGAAATAGGGGGGATCAAATTTTATATCTTTGCTTAAACAAATAAAGTTGTGAGTGTTTTTCGTGTTTTATTATCAATTTTCTTCCCTCCGCTTGCAGTAATCGACCAAGGTTGTGGATCAGTAATCATTGTATTCCTTCTGACTCTTTGTGGTTGGGTGCCTGGCGTAATCGCTGCATTGGTCATCTTAAATAACACCAATCGTTTTAATGAATATTAAAAACAAAATAATAACTGTTGAAGATTTGGGAATTCTTTCGTTTGCTTCAGCTTTGGAGGTTCAAGAAGATTATTTCTATAAAATCATTTCTGAAAAGAAAGCGAATCGCCAGAAAGAGCAGCCCACTCCAACAGATAACTTCTTGCTTTTTGTTGAGCATAAACCAGTTTACACTCTGGGTAAAAGTGGTGACATTCAGCATTTGTTGCTTGACCAGAACGGTCTAAAAGAAAAAGAAATAGAGTTCTATAAGACGAATCGTGGTGGGGACATTACTTTCCATGGATTGGGTCAGATCGTTGGATACCCCATTTTAGATTTAGATAATTTCTTTACAGACATTCACAAATATTTGAGATTTTTAGAAGAAATTATAATTAAAACCCTAGCCGAATATGGACTTACGGCCACAAGAAGTAAGGGGGAAACAGGAGTTTGGCTCGACGCTGAAACTCCCTTTGCAAGAAAGATTTGCGCCTTGGGTGTTCGGGCGAGTCGATGGGTGACTATGCACGGGTTTGCATTGAATGTAAATACGGATTTGACTTATTTTGAACACATTGTTCCCTGTGGAATTAAAGGAAAAGGTGTCACTTCGTTAAAAGCAGAATTAGGAAAGGAAATTTCTGTAAATCAAGTCAAAGAAAAATTGGTTAAACATTTTTTAGATTTGTTCGAAGCGGAACTCAAATAATTCTTAGTTGAATTCGTAAATCAGCACTTCTTTATTTTCAGAACGAACACTCAATTCAACCGCCGTATCTTTATCAATATTCGAAAGATCAGCTGCTGAACTTCCATAGACTGGGAATCCCTCCACCGCTGTTCCATTGCTATAATAAACATAGACTTTTTGAGCCTCCTTATCTGTGGTGGTGATGTATAGGATATTGTTAATATAAAAGATTTTAGGTTGGGTATAAGCTCCAAAAGGAAGTGTAACCGGAATCCCCTTGATCGTTAGAATGTTATCAGAAATGGAGGCCATTGACTTTGAGGTTGCATCAATTTTATGACCTTGGGCGAGGCTTAATGGAGTTTTAACAACATTCCCCTTGGTGTCAACCTGAATTAAACTCCCTGCTTGGTCTGTGGTCGAGAAGGTATTGAGGTAGGAATAAATTTGATTCCCACTAAAGGCAATTTTTTCTTTAACCTTAACCCTGTTTTTACCAGTTCTTGAAACGATTTTCAGGGTATTGTCTTCTAATGGCAATAATAGATAATCTTTACTTTTTATGCGAATATGTTTTGGAGCAGCAATAAGATTGCTCGAAAGTTTGTTAAGCTTAAATCCACTGAGTTTTTTCCCTTTGTTATCATACATTACAAGGGAATTATCCTGACCTAATAAAAACCGATAGTTTCGATTAAGATCATAATCAAAAACGGCGAGTGGTTGTGGGTTTTCGTTTTTAGGTAGTTTTATGTCAAAGGGTTTAACAATATTTCCATTGCGATCTAAAACCATAAGGCGATCCGTTGTTCTGAATGCCATTTGTAGTCTTTTGTTTTTATACAAATCAACTTGCTGAATAGGGCCAATTATTTTCCCTGGTAATTGTTTTTTCCAATACAAGCTTCCATTATTTGAGAACAAGTACAATACATTCGACTCATCCTGAATCGCGAGATCCATACCCTTGCTTCTGTGGTTTTTGAGCCACTGAGGGTTCGTCGCTGCGGACTTGTCTAGATTGATGTTGAATTCGGTTTTCACACCTTTCCCTATATTTTTTGGCAAGTTTTTTTGAACCCTTAAATGGAGGTGCGTAAAATTTTTCTCCCCAACACCTTGAAATGAAATCAAAGGATAATCGGAGGAAGAAATATTATCTAACGCCTTGTTTTTTAATCCTTTTTTCTTCCAGAGGTCAAATAACTTTTCAGTGTTCGCAATCCATAAAAAAGAATTATTACTTGCCAGTTGGTCTTGAAGTTCTTTGAAAGCAAGATTGTTGGCCAGGGTGCTTCCGTCAACAAAGTTCCCCAAGATGTTTTTCATCAAAGCTTCTTCTTCTGTGAAAATCAAGTAGTCTTCTAAAGGAGCCGCCCACTTCACATTAACTTTATCACCAAACTGAGCCGTCATTTCGATTATTTCAACGGGAAGTTTAATTGGGTAGTAAGAAATTGAACGGTATTTTTTTCCTTCCGTTTCAAATGATAGTAAAGGAAACTGGTTTTCCGTATTGTTTAGATGAAAAATCAATGCTTTTTTTTCGTTTTGTAAAACCCATCCCATTTCATCTACGGAACTGATCGACGAGAAATCAATATTATTCAAGGGAATATTGGTTTTTCTGCTGAAGTTTTTAAAGTTATCTTCCAATTGCTGAATGTTTTCAATTGATAAACCGAGATAGCTGGTAAAGCCATTTGGAACTGCATTTGGGATAGATAATTTTGTAGGGCTCAAATTCTTTATTAAACTTAAAGCATCGGGGAGGGAGTCATTTAAAAAAGCCGCCCCATTGAGCGAAAAAGATTCTCCATCTATGTCGAGATCTAATTCCAACCAATGCTTACTCGTTTTCGGGAAAAGCGGTGCTGTTGGAAATATTTCCCTCAATATTTTTTTTGCAGAGGGATTAAGGAAAAAATTAAGAGGTAAATCTTTATCCATACTTTCGGCCAATTGATAAAACTCATTATTTATAATTCCTCTTTGGTTATTCTGGAAATTACGAATGGAGTTTTCTAAAACCAATTGAGATTCTGAAATCATTTTGAAGTCGCCCATTTTGGCGGCATAAAACACCTTGCCTTGTTTTTTAGTGATCTCTATTTTAATGTCATTGTAAGAAATGTTGTTTTCTGCAATATTGAGAGTATCCATAGCACCCAACCTGGTTATTAAGCTTACAGCATTTTTGTTTTTTCCAATTGGGGTGATGCAATACAGAGCGGGGAGTTCAATGTTTTTCGGCCTTATGTTTTCAAAACTATTTTCGTATTTTTTATCTAAATTGTAAATTTTAGACAAGATTTTGGATGACTTCAGAGCTACGGTATCATTAAGTTGAATGACAATAACCGTGTTTTGAGGGACGTAATCAATCAGTTGAAGCGTTTCACTGATTTTGGGTTTACACCCAATTATTAAAACTGCAAAAAAGAACCCAATTGTTTTTCTCATAATATGAATCAAAAATAAAAAACTCCTAACCGTTACACCATATCCTAAAGATTAAATTCAATCAATTTTTCAACAATTCAATTAAGGCTTAATTAAACCCAATTTTCAATTGTTTTGGGAGCAGCTGAAAAGTCATTCTATGGTGCGGTGATGTTCCGAATTTTCTGATGGCGTCTCTGTGAGCCTTTGTTGGATATCCTTTGTTTTTATTCCAGCAGTAATGTGGATACTCTTGGTGTAGTGCTTCCATAAAATCATCTCGGTAAGTTTTTGCTAAAACTGATGCCGCAGCGATGTTTAAATATTTTCCATCCCCTTTTATGATACATTCATGCGGGATTTTAGGAAAAGGATGAAAGCGATTTCCGTCAACTGCAATAAATTCAGGCGTCTTTGAAAGTTGTTCTATCGCCAAATGCATGGCCTTAATACTGGCGTTAAGAATATTAATTTCGTCAATTTCTTTGGGATAAACATGGGCATAAGCAAACGCCAATGCTTGCTTTTCAATTTGAGGCCTAAGAGAATTCCTTCGTCTCTCGGTTAATTTTTTAGAATCGTTTAGGTAGCGCAGATCAATTTTTTTAGGAAGAATCACAGCAGCAGCAGTTACAGGTCCGGCCAAACACCCCCGGCCTGCTTCATCGGTTCCGGCTTCTATAGCCAAAGAGAATTGTCGTTTTAACAACTTATTGTTTTCATGCAACTTAATAAATACAATTTAAGGACATTTATTTTAACTTCGCATCAAATTGAATTTTTAATGCATCGTCAGTTCCTCTTATTTCTTATCTTTTTTTCGTTGGTATCCCATGCACAGGAAGCAGAATACTTTCAAGTAAAAGACACCTTAAAGTTAAGTCCTATCGAGTTTGAGCAACAGCTAGATTCTATCACGAAACCCAATGACAGCCTTTTTGATAAAAAAGTTTATAAAACAAGTGCATTGGACAGTATTTCCTTCATTGCGGACAGCATTCCAGAAGTAGAGGAAATTAAGATAAGCGCCCAAGATTCCTTAATGTTCTTAACCTTCCAATTACCAAAACCGAGGGTTCTGAAAAATATTGTTTTGGATACGGTAACGGTGAAGAATGACACCTTACCCGAAATCAAAAGTGAGTTGTCGGGATTTATAGAATCTTTCTCCTTAGATTATAACAGTAAATTATTGATGGGTAAAATGGTCATTAGCCTCTTGGACACCTTTTCATTAGAAAGAACGAACTATGAAAAGCGACTCGTTCGTAAAAGAGAAATTGCCCAGATGCCTATTAAGGAAATGAACGAAATCACCATTGAGGACTATAAAATATTTTACTCAGACGGAAGAGAAACTTTTCTGGATACGACTCTAAATATCAATAAGGATTATCGATTTAATTATTTAAGAAAGGATTATTTTGAACTTTTGCCTTTTCCAAACACGGCGGAAACGTATAATAAGATGGGGTATGATTTTCAAGATCAGAAATTAACCCCACAAATAGGTGCAAGAGCAAAACACTTTGGTTATCAAGAAGAGGAAGAAATCCCTTATTTTGAAGTGCCCTCTCCGGTAACAGAACTATTTTTCAAAACTGTTTTTGAGCAAGGACAAATGGTAGACGTTTTGATCACTGTAAATCCCTCACCTAGATTTAACTTTACTGTGGCCCACAAGGCCTATCGCTCTTTGGGAAAGTATATAAATACGAGAAGTGGCGGAACCCACGTAACTTTTGCCAGTCAATATACCTCTAGGAATTACAGATACAGGCAACGCTCGCATTATGTTGCTCAAAATTTACAGAATCAAATCAATGGAGGTTTAAATTCGCAAAGTGTTTATCATTTTGAAAAAGCCATTTCTGAATTAGACTACGATGGGTTCTTAGATCGCTCAAGGTTAACCAATAATATTAATGCGGATAACTCCTTATCAGGGAGGCGCTATTATTTAGATCAAACCTATGTTTTGGTTTTAACAGGTACCGAAAAGCAAAAGAACTATGAGAAACGAAAAGTATTAACGATTGGACATAAATTAAATTACGAAATAAAAAAGTTTAAATACCTCAATTCTGCAAGGTCGAGTTTCTTTGGGGTGGTCTCGGGGACCACTAATTTTGAAGATCAAACCAATTTAGATGTGTTAGAAAATGAGTTTTATGGTATCTATAATGATAAAATATTAGGAGAAATAAAAGCTGGATTGAAATTTATTAATTGGGATTATTTTATGGTTTTCCCAGAACCAGAAGAAGACGAGGAGGCGCCTGTTATTGATCCAGTTCCAAGAGCAATCAAAGCCAATCAATTTGCATTATCATCTTATTGGAAAAAAACCTTTTTAGATTTTAATTTTAAAGCGACAGCCTATTTTTCATTAATCAAAGAATTTTCAACACAGCAGATCACTGGAGAAATAAGTAAAGACTTCAAAAACTTGTGGTCTGCCATAGCAAAGCTTAGTCTTAGATCACAGGCTCCAAATTTCAATTTCTTTTTACACCGAAGTAATTTCGTTTCTTACGACTGGAATCAACCCGAATATAAGAATCAGCTGATTAATTCTTTAAACCTCGAGTTTGGTCATCCAAAATGGGGTAAAATCAATGCCAATTATGAGGTGTTAAACAATTACGCCTATTTTAAAAATGTATTGCCCGAAAAAAATGAAATTGCAGAGGAGTTAATTGTAATTCCAGCACAATTCGAGGGAACAATAAACTATTTAAAAATTCGGTTGGCACAAAATTTAGATTTTTGGAAATTTTCTTTGATCAATACAATCCAGTATCAAAATGTTGATCAAACATCAGAGGAAGGCGGATTTCAGGTTGTTAATGTTCCGGAATGGATCGGACGAAGTTCTTTGACCTTTTCCAGTCAGCTTTTTGACAAGGCCCTTTATATTCAAACAGGAATAACGGCTCAGTACTTCACAAACTACTATGCAGATCGATACAGCGCGCCTATTGGAGAGTTCGTCGCTCAAAACCACACCTTGATAGGCGAGTTTCCAAGAATTGATTTTTTCGTTAATGCGAAAGTGCAACAAACCCGTATTTTCTTCAAATATGAGCATATAAATAGCGATAGAACGGGATACAATTTTTATTCTGCGCCGTTTACACCCTACCGTGATTCAATAATTCGCTTCGGAATCGTTTGGAATTTCTTTCAATAAACCCATCAAGTCACTTTATTTAAGGGGGTTATGGTTGAATAAAAAATAAA
>OJHK01000485.1_pt1 | contig 24821 bp, 22 predicted proteins | sample 1595161 | NCBI WGS metagenome assembly OJHK01 (sample SAMN05416842, study PRJEB24817) | seawater metagenome | isolation source: Sea water | place: Canada:Atlantic | collected 2013-07 | reverse complement strand
TACACCTCTCTATTCGTCGGCAGCGTCAGATGTGTATAAGAGACAGCTATAAAATCGTAACTTTTACCTAGTTCTTCAAGCACTTTACCTACATTTTCTTTATTTAATGCATCTTTATCACGTGTTTGTGAAGCAGGTAAAATAGATAAACTGCTAACACGTTTATCTTTAATTAATGCCTGATTCAAGGTTGCTTCACCATTAATCACATTAACAAAATCGTATACTACTCGTCGTTCACAACCCATGATCAGATCAAGATTACGTAGACCAATATCGAAATCAATTAAGACAACTTTATGACCCTTCAACGCTAAACCAAGACCAATCGCAGCACTTGATGTTGTTTTACCAACACCACCCTTGCCTGAAGTAACCACTATTATTCGTGCCATAGACCGAACATCCTTTATAAGTTAATAATTAAATAAGTTTTGATGACGTCAATTCGCTATCAGTCAAATTAATAAATGCAGGAGAGCCCCAGTGTTGCTCCATTGACTCACTCAGCCAATAATTACCATTAATAGAAACCAGTTCAGCCTCAAGATTTTGGCAGTATATTTGCGCTTTATGATGCCCTTTTGCTCCAGCAATTGCTCGACCGCGTAATGAGCCATAGATATGTATATTACCGTCGGCAATCACTTCAGCACCTGCTGAAACAGAGCCAATGACCACGAGGTTTTGATCTTTTGCGTAAATTTGCTGACCCGAACGAATCTGTCCTCGGTGGACTTTGTCTGTGTATAAATTGCCTTCAGGAACAACAGCCGTCGCTTGAATTTCTTTTGCTACTGCTTCTTGTGAAATAGCCGCTTTTTGTGAGTGATCTGTTTTGCTGGTATTAACGAAAGAAAAGCCAAGTTCCCGGATAAGCTTGCGTTGCTCTTTATCTACCGCGCCGGTAAAGCCGACAAAGGTAAATTTAAGTTCTTCTATTAATGTTTTGACCGCTTGATAATCAACTGAACAATCGAGTTGTTCGATATTGACCACGATAGGAACAAGGTAAAAAAAGTCAGGCGCTTGTGCCACTTTTTTTACTAAATCAGCACGAATATCGGCTAATTCTGATGTTTTTATATGTAAAACTGATAGGGTAAAACTTGTACCTTTAAATTCAATGCTGGCATCAGCCATAATGAAAATGTTCCTAAATAAGATAACTAAATGTCACTAGATACCATTTAACTGAACAACATGTCTTTAAACATAGTTATCTAGAGGCAGAATACCTAGACATAAAATCTTCAATATTACTGTTAGCTTACATAAAAATAACGGCAATACTGAAGAAATCACAACGTTAATACCCGCTGAAACATGAATCTTCAAGTGGCACGGGTATATAATACTAACCGGATAACTTATTGATCACTTATCGACAGTTGATCCGATTGGTATAACGCACTTTTAAGTGTGGAAATTAACGCATCTTGCCCATGCTGATAACGTTCAAGTTTATTATTCGCTATTAACAGTGAATAACTTAAATTAATTGACGCTACCAATAAAGCACGCTCGCTATTAGCCATACCATTTTTTTTCTTAATGTCTTCGCACATAACAGCAAGGCTGTTAGCTGCTTGATTTAAATCCTCTGCTTGTTCAGCTGAGCAATTAAACTGATGTTGTTTGCCCATAATTTCAATGCTGATACCTTTAGAGTCTTCAGCAATCATTAATTAACCTCTTCTACACTTTGTAATTTACCTAATAAGCCGGTTAATACATTGTTGGTTTGTTTTTGCTTTTCTTCACCGTCAAGTGCTTCAAGTTGTAAAGTTTCGTTTTCGTCAAGCAACAATGATTTTTGCTGCTCAAGTTCAGCTACTTGGTTTTTTAGCTGGTTATTTTTTGCAATGATATCTTCAATCAGTTGTTCGAGTTGAGGGAGAGTATTTTCTAACATAAGGCGCTCTTGTTAACTGTAGTAAATTAAGGCGGCAAATTTAATCTAAAGTGAGACAGAATGCTACTCTTTAGCGCTATTATTGGTGTAAATAATGTAACAATTTTAAACGTTGGCAAGGAATAACAAATTACGTTCAAAAAACAAACGTTAATGTTAAAAATCATACAATTACAATAAAAACAAAAACAGGGTGAATTTTGAAGCTGGCAGCTGTAACGCCGCTTAAATTTAAAGCAGAAAGTTGTATAAATAGACAATAGTTCACTTGAGCTTTATTAAAGAAGGTAAAGGGCATTGCATCAGCCCTTGCTGCATTAATTTACTTTTTTCTCGATACCGTAAAGTTTGCATAAATTGTTGTCGCACCGCCAGCTATAAGAGAAAGCATGGCAACACCAAACATGGCGTTATTTTGAGACTCGAACGCTAAAAGATATAAACCCAAAGCAACAAAGAACAATCCCCCCATGACAAAGGCTTTTGGATGGGAAGATATCAGTCCAGAGGATTGAGTTGATTTTAGAGAAGTCGTTTTAACATGAGAAGTCGCTTTTCGTTTGTGTTTATTTGCGGGCATCACTAACTCCTTAACCTTGACAAAAATAATTATAAGAACCGTATAAGCATTGCGAGGTACTAACTTTGTAAAAGACCTCTTAAGGATAGACTACCCATCACAGCATATTTCTAAAATGAATCTGTAATGTCCAGAGCCGAGTAGTTTTTTAACACTTAGTAATATCCACACTATCAAATATTTGATAACAATAACAACCAAGATTTACATATAGTTAGCAAGAAAAAAGAACATAAGTAATTATTGCATAGATCCGTTAAGTTGATTCAGTGATTGCTGATAATTAGTTTACTTGTCTTAGGGTTGAAGGTGTATGCCCGGTCCACTTTTTAAAAGCTGCTCTAAAGTTAGATACGTCATTAAATCCAACAGAACAACCAATGTCCTCAATGGTTAATTGAGTCTCAGTTATTAACTGTTTAGCAGCACTACAGCGTAACTCTTTCACAATATCCCTAAAACTAGTCCCTTGCTCAGATAATTTTCTGCGTAAGGTTCTCGGAGTAAGGTACAAATCACTCGCCAAATTTTCAGCACAAAGATCCTTGTGCATATTCTCAGCTACCCATTTATTAATAGTGATTAAGAATTCATTCTTTGCTACCACAGAATTTAAAACGGTATCGCATTGACTGAGTAATAAAGGCATAGCAAAAGGATTACTTCTTGGGGTGTTCAAAGATAATTTATCATCATTAAAAACAAATTCAGTATACTTATTACCGTAACTGATTGGACAACCAAAAAACTCTTCGTAACCTCGATGATGAGTGGGTTTATCAAAACTAAACCGTAAGGCTTCAAAAGAGAAAATGTCGCAGTCGACACAATCTCTAACCAAAGACAAAACGATGGCACATTGAAGCTCTATATTAAATTCAACTAAATCACTCTCAATTAAAAGATCTTCAAAGCGAAAACACGACTGTCCCGACTTATCGTCATGGTGAAGTGACATATTAACGGTTTTAGTCACCAAGTTATGATAACGAATAGAAAACTCGAGTGCTGAACGCAGAGTCTTGCAACATAAAAGTGTACAACCGTATAACCCGTAATCTTTAGGTTTTATCGCTGAGCCTAATAGTAAACTAATACCTGGTATTTCTAATGCCACAACATTGCGATAAAACGCAACTACTTGTTCTTTATTAATTTGATATTCACGGTCATTTAATCCATAGGCTTCAATATCAGTACCCTGTAATAAACGCGATAAATCAATGCCGGATTTTGACAATGTAGTCGAGATAAAATTAAGTTTATGAGCAAATACTTGACCGGTAAAATTAACCGGCAAACTATTTAGTTGAACCATATCATCATTTCTCTTTTTATTATTTCACACCAGTTAACCACATATTGACCGCTTTTCACTCAAACTTGACCGATTATCACCTTATTTTCACTATCACTCCTCTTTATATTATCAGGGTCTTTTTAACTTTATTGTGTGGGTTTTGTTCAATGTACAGCGTTCATAATTGAGCGTTTTCACTTTTTGTATCTAGACCACACTCGTAACTAAATCCTACGTAAAAGGTAAAAGACCTTAATAAAAATTATAATAAGAGAGTGAAATAACATGAAGAACAAAGCAATAAAAAGCGTATTCGCCCTAAGCGCCTGTGCTTTAGCAATTAATGCCGCAACAGCGCAAGAGCAAATTGCATTAGAAGTGATTCAAGTAACAGCACAAAAAAGATCAGAAAACGCTCAAGAAACGCCTATCTCGATGAACGTACTTAGTTCAGATGATTTAAAAGAAAAAAGCATAGAAAAAATTGATGATTTACAATATGCCGTTCCCAATCTTCATATGACAGAAACAGGAATAAGCACACAAATGTTTATCCGCGGAATTGGTACAGGCAATAACCAGGGCTTCGAGCAATCGGTTGGACAATACATCGACGGTATACACTACGGTCGACAGCAGTTACTGCGTATGCCCTTTCTTGATTTAGAAAGGATTGAGGTATTAAAAGGGCCACAATCAATTATGTTTGGTAAAAACTCTGTTGCCGGAGCACTTAACTTATCCTCAGCTAAACCAACACAAGACACGGAAATTCATCTTGGTTTACAGTATCAACCTACTATTGATGCAACTGAATTCACTGGTATGGTATCAGGTGCTTTAACAGATACCTTGTCAGCAAGATTAGCAGTTCGAGACTATTCTGAAGAGGGTTATATAGAGAATACCTTTAAAGACAGAGAGGAAACCATTCGAGAAGAAACTGCCGTTCGTTTGAGCTTGTTATGGGAGCCAAGCGATGCAATGAACTTTCTATTCAAAATAGAACATGATGAGTTTGATGGTACTGGTAGACAAATTGAAGTAATTAAAGATGAGCCTTCTCTGGCTGGAGCGCCTATCCCTGGTGCAACATTTAGTCAAATATTAGGCGCTTTAGGACATCCTGATGCGATATCTGATAGTGAATTGAATTATGAGCGTCAAGCTGATGCAGAAGAGAGTAATAACAATAGTTTAGACAATGCGACCTTAACGGCTAACTTCAAATTAGGCGATTATACTCTTACCTCTGTTTCAGGCTTTGTTTCATACGATTTTGTTGAAACCTGTGATTGTGACTATACTGCAGCCCCTATTTTCTCAGTATTCATCGATGAGGAATACGAACAATTTAGTCAAGAAATTCGCTTGGTTTCTCCCGTAGGCGAAAAGTTTGATTGGTTAGGTGGACTTTTTTATCAAACCAGTGAACTGAGCTTTGATGACAATATCAAAATACCAAGCAACAGTGTGTTAGGTTCATTATCTGGTGGGGCATTATCGCCTCTTACTGGCCAAGGCGCTGGCCGTAATTACCAATTAGATACTGATATGTTCTCTGCCTTTTTCCAAGGGCGTTATCACTTTACCGATGCGTTAACATTAACCTTAGGTGCACGTTTTACCAGTGAAGAAAAAACCTCAAGTCGAGTTATGAATATAACGGATTTAGAAACAGGTGATATAACAACAAACCCAATGGCTCCGGCTTTATTTGATGTGGTTTTTGGTATTCAAAGTGAGCAAAGTCCTTTATCTCCGCAAGGGCATAACTTAAGCGGTAATCGTGATGAAAACTCTTTTACCCCATTGATAAATATTAGTTATAAAATTGATCAAAAGATCATGGCCTATGTTTCTGCCACCACAGGCTTTAAAGCCGGTGGTTTTGATGCCAGAGCCAATAATGTTAACTCTTGGGAATTTGAAGAAGAAGAAGCCACCGCTTATGAAATGGGTATAAAGTCATTATTACTCGACGATACTTTAGAAGTAAATTTATCTTTTTACCGTACTGAATACGACAATTTACAAGTCAGTCAATTTGATGGTGTGCTCGGCTTTAATGTTGGCAATGCTAAAGAAACCGTGGTGCAAGGGGTTGAAGTTGAAGGCCGTTGGATAATATTTGATGGCTTATCAATGCAATACGGTCTTGCTTATTTAGACCATGAGTACAAAGACTTCACTAATGGCAATTGTCATAGTAGACAAGTACCAGATGGTGACATAGGTGCTGATGGCAACCAACTGTGCGATTATACTGGTAAATCTGGGCAATATACCCCGAAATTTACCGCCAGTATCGGCTTTGACTACTTCACAGAGGTTTCATTTTTAGGTTTTGAATACTTTAGAACCACTTTAGGACTTTACCATTCAGCTAAACAAAATGTAGATGTTAACTTAAACCCACTTTATGAAGTGGACGCGTATGACAAAGTAGACATGCGCATTGCCCTTGAAAGTGAAAACTGGAACATCGCCTTGTTTGGTAAAAACATTACCAATGAAGAAGTACTAACCTACGTAGGTAATAATCCATTATCAGGTAGTACCTTCGGTACTGACACTTTTTATGGTTTTGTTGACCGACCTGCAGTATATGGCATACAACTAGATTATAACTTTTAATTAGAGCAGCAACGTTACTTAGCTTTTTTGACCTTAGTTAAGATAACGAGTAAAGCAGACATTTAATGATTTTGTTTCATAGCGTTAACCTTGATTATTAAATGTCTAATTTTTCCGCTTTATTTTTTGAGTGACAATTAAAGTAAAGCGGATATCTATCACGGAAAATAACGTTTTACTTACCACAACATTTTTTATATTTTTTCTCACTACCACATGAACAAGGATCATTACGATTCGGTGTTTTGTCAAACGTGGTGGTTGTTGGCTTGCTTAGCATGCCTTCAAGCTCAAGAATGTTTTCTTCAACTGTACTGTCTACTGTGATCTCAGCAAAAAGTTCATTTTCAGTAACAATGGCTGCTACTTCTACTTTTCTTTCTTCGCTGGCAACCACTAGTGTTAATGGTTGTTTTTCAGTACCAAGCTTAACGGAACGCTTATTATTATAACCTGTGGTTACATGGTTATGTCTGGTGTGAATACGTCCTTTATAATAAAGATCGTGCATAATGGCTCTCCGCTAATAGTAAAAACTTGATTTAAGCGCGGCAGTATAACGTAAAGTAATAAATAGTCGACCGTTGAATTAAGTGTCTGGCCATTATTTTTTTATTTAACAGCTTACCGTTATAGTAAAAATATTTATTGAGGGTACTTCTCGGTACAGACATAAGATTTATTAGCCATAAAACAAATGGTTATGAACTGTTATTATTGGTCTGACATAACCAAGGCTTTAATTTTAACTGCCTTTTCAAAGTGATCAAGTTTATGCCTAATGATCCACCAAGTTGCTGCTTCCATCAATAAATCAGGGTCATCGTTTTTATTGGCAAAAAAAGCATAAAAAGATAAACCGACATTAGTGCCCTTTTGCCCCACTTTTTTATCACACACTTCGATGATCTTATCTTGCAAACTCTTTCGCATACATTAATATCCTTTTAATTTTGTCAGTAATAATTTTTAGTTGTAAAAAAGCCAGTAAGAAATTCTTACTGGCTACTGTTTTACTGAATGTTAACTACCTCTTAAGTAGAGTACAAGTTGCTAACTGGAACTACTTCTCTTCGAAATAGAATTTTTCACGTTTATTATCGTAGTTACCAACTTCATTCATGGTATCTGCGTTATACAAACGACCATTAACCATGGTGTAACTAACTTTATCACTTAGTCGGATATCCTTGGTGACATCGCCATCAATAACAATCATGTCAGCGAGTTTTCCTACGGTTAATGAGCCTAAGTCTTTATCTAAACCAAGGGATTTTGCTGGCGATATAGTTGCCGTTCGAATAGCTTGCAATGGCGACATGCCGCCTTGAGCCATCATCCACATCTCCCAATGCATCGCTAAACCTTCACGTTGGCCATGGCCACCGGCATTTACCACAACACCTAAGTCTTGCATTTCTTTGGCTACTTTTGCGACATTAAAGTGGTTGTAATGATGCAAAGGTGCTTTTGGTCGACGCATAGAGCGTGGATCTAAAAACTCACTTGGCACATATTGACTTAAACGTGGGTGTTCCCACACATTGGTTGTATCATACCAATAGTTTTCACCCGAAATACCGCCATAAGCCACGCCCATAGTCGGTGTGTAAGCCATATCAGATTGTGACCACAATTGCTTAATATCAGCATAAACCTTTGCGGTAGAAATAGAGTGTTCTAATGTTGTATGCCCATCAACAACCATAGTTAAATTATGTTGTAATAATGATCCTCCTTCAGGTACCACCATCATTTCTAATTCACGCGCTGCTTGAATAAATTGTTGGCGTTGGTTACGACGAGGTTGATTATAGCTTTTAACACTAAAGGCCCCTGCCGCTTTCAAACGTTCTACGTGGAATTTTGCATCATCCAAACTATCAACATGTGACGTATACCCAGGGATAGTGGCACCATATAAAATGGTACCAGTGGAGAATAATCGTGCGGCAACTATTTTACCGGCTTTTTGCATTTCACTCGCGGCAAAAAATTCAGTAGTATCGTTAGAAGGATCATGAATTGTGGTAACCCCTAACGCCAACCCTGCATAATTTTTCCAGTTCTGCTGTGGAATAATTTCATTGCTACCTTGTGGGCCATGAGCATGTGCATCAATTAAACCTGGCATCACGGTTTTACCCGTAATATCAATTATTGTCGCATCACTTGGAATATTTACCTGAGCCTTAGTACCAACTGCTTTAATTTTGTTACCTCCAACAAGGACAACACCATTTTCAATAACCTGCTCACCTTCCATTGTAATCACTTTACCGCCAACAAAAGCAACATGACCTGACGGAATATCAACTTTTTGCTTATAACTTAAGCTAACAACACTAATGTCATTGGTGACAGCCGATACATTAGTTGCATCCTTTGGTTTATCCTCTTCTTCCTCTGAGGTTTTGGCGGTAATATCAAACAAGCCTTTTATTGATGCTTGATATAAATCAGCACCAAGGCTCCAATAAAGTTCATTTGATTTACCATTCCAATTGATACCTTCACCGGCACGCATTGATAATTGCTCTACTGGTAAATTTTCAGCTTTAGGACCAATATCTATCACATCACCACGCTCAACAAAAGGCGTAACAAATACTTTAAAGCGTTCCGCAAACGCTAGGTATTGTCCATCTGGCGATACTCGATATTCTGATGCAAACTTACCTTGATACAACTTGGTATCATGCTGGCCATCAATATCTATGCGCGATATATGTGGTGTTTCACCATCACGTGTCACATAAATACGATCATTTCGTGCACCAAAGTGTGGTTGAAGTCCTTCTTCAGTGACGAGTTTAGCCTTGCTGCCCTTAACTGAAACAGCATAGATACCCGGATTTAAACCCCAAGTAGGATCCGTAATAAAACCACCGCTTACTTTGCGATAAACCACTGTCTTTCCATCTGGTGAAAAGCTTGGTTCAACGTATTTCCCGGGTTCGCGGGTGATTGTTTTACCTTTACCTCCACGGCTAGAAACCACACGTACTTGGCCTAGGTTTTTATCATCCCAACTGACATAAACAATTTTTTTACCGTCACGAGAAAAACTCGGGTTTAACTCAAACTGACTTTTTTGTTTAGTTAAGCGCTTAGGTTTTCCTTTAGGTAAGCTCTTAGTATAAAGGTGACCCATTGATTCATAGACAACGAGTTTGCCATTTGGTGATACTTTGACATCACGAAGCATTTTAGTATCAAAGCTTTTTTGATCTAAATCTTGTGGAAAACGTACTGCTGTTTGTATTTTTTTTGTCGTTTTAACGTGAAAATCAATCACTTTAGCTTTTTTAGAGTCAAGTGATAACTTGTTGATTTTACCTCCTGACCAAAAAACTAACCCGTCACTATCTGGTGTCCACGCCATCGTAGGATACACACCATGAATGGCCCAGGTTTCTTGCATATCACGGTCTAAACCATCATAAACTTTGGTTTGCTCACCGCTTTTAAGGTTATACACATATAAATTTGATTGAAAATCATCACGACTAATAAAAGCTAAGTATTTTCCATCAGGTGAAAGTGTCGGTCTAATTGCCCCACCTTTCCCAGATACGACGACTTTTATTTCGCCCGTTTCAAGTTCAAGACGTTTAATTTTATAAATGCCCTTTTCAGAATCTTTAGAATAATGAAAGGTTTTTCCTGGCGTAGCATCTTGTGAAAAGTAAACATACTTACCATCATGAGAAAATGCTGGTTCGCCTAAATCTTTTTGTTCATTAGGACGTTTGGTTAGCATTACGCCATTACCACCCGACTTATGATACATCCACACTTCACCAGCACCTAAAGATCGAGAGCCAGTGTAGTGTTTACGGCCAACGATATAATTTCCATCTGGTGACCAGGCAGGACTATTTAATAAACGAAAGGTTTCGGTAGTTACCGCTTTTGCTTCGCTACCATCAGCTTTCATTATCCATAAGTTGTCACCACCATCTTCATCTGAAGTAAAAGCGATATACTTACCATCAGGACTAAAGCGCGGTTGCATTTGCCAAGCGATATCAGTCATTAATGGCGTTGCTTCACCACCTGAAGCTGGCATAGTGTAAATATCACCTAACAAATCAAAAATAATGGTTTTGCCATCAGGGCTTAGATCAACATTCATCCACGTACCTGAACGTACATCTATATCAGCCGTAGTGAAATTACCTTGTGGTGAATTAACCGACCATTTAGGTGTTGTTTCTTCTATCGAAGCTTCATTATCAGTAGGTATCTGTGCAAATGTAGTTGGCAAGGCCAACATAACACTGAGTGCAACACCTGAAAGTAAGAGTTTTTTTGATAACATGGTTTTCGACGGCATAAATGCGTACCTTTAACGTTAGTTTCAGTTGAATTAATTCTTTTTAATGTCACGTACTTAATCACAAACATTCTAAAAATGTAAGGAAATTACGTTGAGTAGTACAAATTGTAAGATACATTACAAAGGTAAAAAATCGGCGTAGTGTACGCCTTTTCTGCCAGTTTGAGTGCTGATTTGTACTATATTTGTGCTGTGGGGGTTCGGTTTGTTCTTTTTGACTGAGTCGTTTAGTTTTTTAGTTATTTTTTTCAGTGTTTATAATTGGCTTCCTATACGCCAATATCAGAACTACGGTTGTTTTTAAATGACGTAATATTCTACAGGGTGACTTGCCAATAACCGACATCTAACCAACGGTCAAACTTCAAACCTACTTCTTTAAAATGAGCGACTTTCAGCATGCCAAATTTTTCATGTAAAGCGACACTTCCCTCATTCGGTAACGTAATGCCACCAATAGCACTGTGAATATTTTTACGCTTAAGTTCATCAAATAATACTTGATACAGTTGCGTGCCAAGTCCCTTCGAAATTTGCTCAGGAGACAAGTAAACAGTGACTTCAACTGAAAAGCGATAAGAAAACCTATCTCGCCATTTAGCCGCGTAGGCATAACCCAGAATATTGCCTGATTCATCCTCAGCGACATACCAAGGTAAATCGTCAGCGGTAACTTTTGTTATACGCGCTAATATCTCAGACGCGGCGATAACTTCTTCTTCAAACGTAACAACCGTATTCTTAATGTAATGGTTATAAATAGTGCTGATACTACACGCGTCTTGTGCTTGTACTTTTCTAATCATTGAGTTGGGTTCCAATTTCATTATTCACCGCTTTAATTTCAGCCTTACAGTTAGCATTTTGCTTACTGGAGCCTTTGGTACACGGTTCAGACGGATCACCACCAAAATCTCGTTGAACACCATAATACACGCAAGACGAAAGTAAAAAGGTACATAATAAGGCATAAATAAGTTTCATAATGATTCTTCTAATAAGTTGTTTGTTTTAATCGTTTTTCGTCAGTATTTGTCGATCTTCATAAATAATGAGAATTGCGTCCCAGAATGAGAAAATCTAACATATTAGTTACGTTTTGTGATTGCTGCTAATCTTTGAAATAAACCTCCTGTATGACCACTAATGCCAGTGATTTCACCCCACAAAGAAGACATTAGCTACTTATATGAATAGTATATTTGGATTAGATTTTGTATTGATAATGCCCAAATAACAGGCTAAGTAATTGTTGGCTAAAATGTGAAACGAAGTGGAACGCAGCCAACTGTTACGTGTCCTAGTTAATTTTCTTGATATGTATATTTATGAATCCACACCTAGATGTAAATAAAGTAACTGTTCTTGGGATTCAAAAATAAGGCAATCCCCGCAGGTATTTAAAGTAACACTTGTAGAATATACTGTATGAAATTCTATTACTTCTTGAATGCATTCCAACAGTTGTTCGATAACCCAGCCGAAGTTAGGTGTATGAGGGTTTTCTCTAGGAGAGTACTCCTGACCGAAGAACCAATCATTAATTATTTTTGTAAATTCTACTTTTTCGACAACAGATAAATCACCTAAATAAAATGATTCAACTTCATACTCGCGATTAAAAAATTTGACTAAATCTTCTTTCGGATTATTTTCTTTAGAGATAGTGTATGCGTCATAACAAGGGCCACAAGATACCCCTCCATTTAAAGCAGATATACTATGTAGAAACCCTTGCAAATAATTTAAATTTATTTTTCTATATTTTGGTAACTCGAAAGGAATCATCTTACCCCGACATATACATCAACAGCTTATTATGTAGACGTCTCAGTAATTCTCATCTACTTGATTATTGAATAAAGTAACTCAATATTATTTAATTTCAAAGTCTTATTATATTGTTATAGGTGTTTTTTATGGACAAATAAGGTTATTACTGAGACTTATCAGTAACACAGATGATTTATTCATTAGAAAATATAGGGAAAATTATTAATTGCTAGTGTCAACAATGCGCACCAAAGGAACATAAACTCAGTAAGAAACATCAGTTTTAGTATCTAATTGATCTCTAGAAAGAGACTTGCAATGAGAGATGAAATTATCGATGAAGTAAAAGTTTAATTTGGGGCCCTTTTTATGTTTATTTTTTTGAGGGCTACTATAGTGTCCCAAAAATAAATTAAGACCAGTAAAAATAACTGTTTATGTCCAATCTAGCAGTTGGAACAGTCAACTAATGCCGCAATATAATCTTTAACTCCTGATAAAGACCATATTTAATCTAAAAAGTGCACATATATTGATTGTGAGAAGAAACCAATAACCAGTTAATGTTTCTAATTTCTTCTTGTTGATGAGATAAATAAAGTTCATTTATACCGATACCTTAATACCATAGAGTTTTAACCATTTGTACACCTTCCGTATCATATTTTCTCAATGATTCAACGTTAAAAGGAAAATAATTTCCACCAACAAAATACATCGCTGACAAATCAGCAAAGTATTCCATTTGATTTTTTAGGGCGTAAGCTGTTTCAATTTTTCGTCCTTTGTAATCCTTAATGTTTTGGTACAACCCGTTCTCTTTAGCGTTTAAATAAGCCTTATAAATAGGAGGATGACGTTGCGGCCAGTTAGAAATATGCCATGCGTGAGCAAGTTCGTGCATTAAGGATTTTTTTGTCCACATATCATCTAGATACATTAAGGTTTTAGTGCTGTATACCACAATGGCATGCTGCCAACGGGGATCCAAATAGTGATAGTTACTTGGCTCTCCTGGGCGTATATATGACATACCACCTTCACCTACTCCGGACTTTTCACCTTTCATCAAATAAATATCCAGTTTTTTCAACTGACGTGCAGCATTTATCGGTAATTTAGCGATAATTGCATTTAGATTTTGTTCAAGCTTGTTCAGCGCTTTATTAGCATAATCTTTATTTTCATCGACTAGAGTTTGCTCTAAATAAATGGTCCAATTCTTCCCTGTTTTGTAATACTCCCTCCGTGGAGAGCAATAATTTACCTTATGTTTATTGACTACTTTTTTACCACAATGAGGCGACACTTTAATTTCAGTGATTTCGTTATTACTATTTTCACTGCTATCACCTTCAGTTAAAGCACAATGTGAACGATTATCAGTGAAAATAATATTTCCTGATTGGTCTTTACAGCTCAACACCTCAGCCTTAGCAGAAATCATGGCACCTGTCAGTACCATGAATAGCATTAACAAGAAGCTGACAAAATGATGCTGAAACCTCTTTAACTTACTATTGGGCAACTGAATAGCTACTGAGCTGGGTTTAATCTTTGCCATAAAAATACGAACTACACCTTTAGTTTTTCTCTCGTTGAAATCCTGCAGATAAACAATTCGGCACCATGAAATCGGTAAAGAGCATCTGATTGACACATACAACGCTTTTAAGAAGTATTTTTCTATAGTTCATTAACCGTTTGATTTCTTAGTGGTATAAGTGAAAGTACCTTTGTATTCTCGGCATATCAAGTGTTTATTGATTTTTTAATTACACCCAAATAAGTATTACAAGATGTAAGGCTAAAAGCTTTAGATTAATGTCTCCAATGCGCACTTAGCGTCCCTTATTTTCTTGCTATTTGTGAAGTTTCTTGTAATTTTCTCATGACTTTTGACGCAAAATCTTCAATTAATTTACCCCAATCTAACTACAGTACAAAAAACCGTTAAACAAGAATTCTCACTTTTTTTGAAGAACCACACATTGGTAAAATGTTTTTTGCACTGATAGGATTTTTTTACGGCCAAGGTCGCTGACTTTCTGCATCAATCCAGGCATTAACCCAGTCAGGCACATCAAAGTTTGGTGTCGGTTTATCATAGGCAGCTAAAACTTCAGTAACAGGCACTAAACCCTGCTTTGAAGTAAACGCAGCTTTAATTAATGCCGATGAACAAATTTTATCTTGGATATGGGTTTCTTGTAAAAAATAAAACCAGCGTCCATCATGACAAATGACTTGCGTAGTAACGGTAAATTTTTTCCAAAATGCAATTCTTCTACGATAACGCACACTCGCGCCACCCACAGCAAAAGCCCATTTATTTTTTCTCATGATGCTGAGTAAACCAGTACGTTGTGCGAAATCCCAACGACCAAATTCCATATAGGTTAAATGGCGTGCATTGTTGAGTTCAACAAAGACATCAATATCAGTTAACCCCGCGCGACAGTTCAACACGCTTTTTTCATCCAAATTCATCTGACGACTATTTTTGGCCCTAAACAGGGTCGCGATTAACTTAATATACGGGTACATACTTTGTTTCTCTTAGTTTTTATCAGGTAAAACAAGAAGTAAGAGTACGCGGAAGTATTAAAGAAGGAAAGTAAAAAGAGCAAACAGATTAATTTATTGAGCAGAGTAATGAGTAGGTTGGTGTAATAGAAGAAAGTAACATTGAATCAATGAGGTAGTTTTAGTATTTTAAACTACCTTAGTTTTTCTATTCTTGCCAAATAATCCTAGTTATCAATACTGGTTAAGGTCTGCAATGCTTTTGTCATAGTTTGTTCACCTTCTTCTGTCACTATCATATTATTAAGCATTCTTTGTTTAAATAAACACTGCTGTGTTAACGCCGCGGTAGCTTCAACACTTTGTTGTTTGACTGTCGGGTGATATGGAGAGTTTTTAACTAAGCCCATCACTTCTGGAAAACGCTGTTTAAATAACGACAATGTTTCGTTAAAGTCAGCTGCATTTTCTTTAGGACACAATGCTAACGCACCATCGGTAAGTTGATATAACCCCTTCACTATTCTGCTTTTTTGTTGTTCTCGTTCAGGTAAGTTCGCTGCGTTCACTGAGCATGAGAGTAAAATAAGCAGTAAAGTGGTGAAGTTCTTCATTTAAAGATTCCATATTCTTTCGATAAAAAAATCAGCTTGCCTTATACACCCGCTCTACTTGAGCGGATATAAATAAGAAGCAAACTGATTTTTGTTAAGCCTTAGTGCTCAATGGTCTAGTTAACTATTAACAATAAATAGTCTTTAAACGCTCTATTAGTGGTAAGTCACTTTCAACAAGTGCTCCTAACATCAACCAATCAACGAGTAATTTACTTAGATCAATCTCAGTACCAGATTGCATTTGTTCTTGCATTAACTGCACTTGAACTTTCATACGCTGCTCAGCTAATTCAACTGGTGAATCACTTTTACTCAGTATTTCAATTTCTAACGTTTTATCAAAACGAGCATTAATTTGCGCTTCTTTTGTTAACTTTACGTGCTCTTGGAAACGTTTTTGCCAAAAACTAGACATATTATTAAACACAGTTGATGTTTGTAATGCTGCTAAATCTTGGCTGTTTTGCGCGTGTATAGACATTAACTCAAATAAGTTTGACCACGTTTGCTGCTCTTTCGCCGCAGTCTTGCTTTTGATTTGTTGAGCAACTTTCTTAACTATTTTTTCAATGCGAGCAGCAACAGATTTAATTACAGGTCGACTTGCAATAACGTCTTGCAATAAGGCTTCTGCTTGTTGTTCAATTGTTTGTAATACTTGTTTATCATCGTCAGGTGTTACAGCGTTTAAAGACGTTTCAATAATGACTACTTTGTCAGTAAATAATTGTTGTTGTGTCGATAACATGGCTTGTTGTTCAGACTTGAATTGCTGTCTTTTACCAAATAATTCATCATTAACTTGACGGAATTTTTGCCACAATTGATTTTCTTGATGATTACCAGCAAAACCAACTTCACGCCATGACTGTTGTAATTGCTTAGCTGAATCAATTGCCGCCAAGACGTCTTCATTTTCCAGCAACCCTTCAGCTTCAACGATTAATGCTTGTTTTGCTGCGGTATTACTTGCATGAAAAACACTGATAGCACTTTTAATCGGTGCAATTGCATTTTTAAACTTCAGCTGCAATTTTTTGTATTGGTTACGATCAACTTCACCAGCATTGTTCCATTGCTGTTGTAAATTATTGAGTTGGCCATCGAGTTGTTTAAAGTCTGGTTTATCTGATTCCTGCGCATCATTGAGCTGCGTAACAAATAATTCTGCTTTTGCTAATATCTTTTGACGTTGATCTAAATGCTGCAAACGCATTTTATCTTGCTCGGCATAAAATAAACGACATGGTGCAAACGCTTGTTCGCAACGTTGGTTAAACTGCTCATTCAACTGTTTATCTACGTCTTCATCAGCATGGCCTAATGAATTCCAAGTGCCACGATATGCTTTTACTTTTGCCGCTTGCTCATTAGGATTATCTAATGGCGTATCAATAAGCTCTTGAATGGCTACCAATAACTCTTGTTTACGTGGTGTGGCGATATAATGTTCCCAATCGCTCAGCTCGACCATTTTTTCACTTACCTGGTCAAAATCACGTTGTAATTGTTGATATTGCTGTACAGACAGCTGATGAATAGTTTCTTTCACACCTTTAAATAGACCAAAACAAACTTTGTATTTACCATTGTTAAGTAAACGTTTTATGTCTTGTAACTTTTTCTTGTGTTGAAAAAACAACTCTTTTTGCTGACTTTGCAGCGTCTTTAAACCACCTTGCCAAGTCGCGACGATTTCTTTTTGAGCTTGCACAATCGATTCAGGTAAAATACCCGCCGTTTTCTTCTCAATAACGCGCCAAGACTTTAACCAATCATTATAGGTTTGGTGACGATCGTTCAATTCATCTAATGATTTAGGTAAAGTCAATTGTGATATTTTAGAAATTAAGTGAGTGGCTTGACTTACCGATTCAGCAATTTCAGGTATTTCATTCAAACGTTTTGTCAGTTGCACAACTTGAACAATAAACACTTGCTGCTCATCTTTATTAAGGACAGAGGCTTTAATATTGCTTGTTAAGTTACGTAACAATTCTTTGAAGGATTCTTCATCAAAATTGTCACTTGAAAAAACGGCAGTAGTAATCGATTGGCTAATATGATTAAGCTGTTGGGTAAAATCTTTTTTGTCTTGCTGTTTATCATGAGATAATTTATCAGCAATAATTTGTTGCTGATAGTTTTCAGCTTTGGCAATGAACAACTTCTCTAAATGCGTAAGAATACTTTGGTATTTTTCACTAAATGTTGCGCTTTTTTCTTCAGTAAAAATATCAAAATCGGTCGCTAGCGCTTGCCATTCATTTATTAGCTGTGCCTTACGGTTTTTATAAACACCATAATCACCAACATCTTTTAACGCTTGCAGTTTAGCTAACGTGAGTTGTATTTGTTTTTCTAATTTTTGAGGTTTCTCAATGGCCGATTGTATAGCATTGAGTTTATCTTGAACCTGTTGCGCTAATACGTCATTGCATGCTTTTTTACTTAACTTTTCTAAAATTTTAGCATCATCAACTTGATTAATTATGTAAGCTTGAAATTCAGGATTTTGTTTTTGGCTAAAGCTGTGCGTTAACAAGTGTGTTGTTGTTTTACGTGCACTAATTTGTTGATAAAGCGAAATCATAATAGCGCTATCTTGTTCATGGGCAAGCCAAGCTTCTAATAAAGCAGTGCCTAATAGCGGCGTGGTTTCTTGTTGACTTAATAGTGTTTGCTTCTGTTGTGCGCTAATCACAACATTATGATTAGTTGTTAAAATATCATGCACTTGTTTGGCTGCAAACTGTTTTACTTTAATTTGGTCATTATTCTGACTAGCTGCTAGGTAACACTCAAGTGTCCCTACTTTAATTAAGGCGGCGCGTCGCACCAAGTCACTGCTGTCTTGCTTGATAAGATCCATCAAAATGGCAAGTTGTTCACTGTTATCAGCAGATAACTCATCATTAATCGCTGTAATACGCACAGTCGCGTCTTTATGTTGCCATTTATTTTTTGTTTTAAATAATTTGGAGAAGATCATAGTTTTTTAATTCATTGAGTTGGAGAATAACAAGAGCGATTTAGAGTCAGGACTACAGCTCATTGTTACTGAAATAAGCGATATCCGCTTGTGTAGGTTTGGTACAGCTTTTCAATTCTTCTTCCGCTTTGTAGCTTGAGAATTCAGATTTTAACTGACGTTTGTTTTTTTCAACAACATGACCGTCAGGACCAATGGTAAGCATTTCATCATTTTTCAGGTGTCTTGCTTGATAAGCCATACTTAATTGTAAGGCTGTAGCACGTTGCGCTTCGTCAACAACTGTACCTTCAGGCCATTTTCCTGTTTCCGCAGCACATTTTAGGCGTAAGTACATGTCATTTGACATGGCGTCTATGGTTTTAATTACATCCATTAGAATTCCGAGGTATAAGTTGTATGAAAATTAGTTTAAACATTTGTATTCAATGCATCTAAAGCATGTATCTGAAAAGGCTATCGCGCTTTGCGTTTAGTAAAGAGCAACATGGCACGGATGACTATATACATAACAAATCCGATAATGGTGCTAACCATGGCAACATTATGTTGCCAACTACCTGGCTCAACACCTTCCCAAAACATAAAGAGAAATCCACCACAAAACAATAACATGGCAATAAAAGAGTAGTTCATTAAGCGTTGCGTTTTATTAATTAAATTAACGCGATTTAGGCTGGCAAGTTTATCGGCGTCGAGTTCAGATAAATCAAGGTTACAGTGATTACAAGTTTTAGCTTTATCGGAGATTTTCTTCTTACAACCCGGACAATTAGTAACGGCCATTTAGATACTCATGCAATGATAATTAAACGTTTAAGCAAGTGCTTTACCTATTTAGAAGTAGAGTCACCTGATTTAATGTCGCTTAGTATACCTGACCTATTTTGCTATTTCACTAAACTAGCGAGGAGAAATGGCTAAGAATGGTTTATTACTGCTCTCGTAAAGTGCGTGAATAAGTTGTTTGGTGGAGAAACAAATCAAGGTAAAGCAATAGGGCTGCGTCTTTTCTAAGCGGCATTCACCACAACCGTAAACTCTAAAGCGTGTTTAGCACTACACCTCAGGATACTTGTCGGCGCGTATCTCAACTAAGCGGTCAACAAATTTTGCTGCCCAGATATCAAGTAACTCTTTAACGACTGTCATATTATCTTCACCTGAATTAGCGATGGTGGTATCAACATACTTAGTGCTAATAGCAGCCAAAATCCTTTCTCGGCGAATGCCTTTTAAAAATTCTATTTCAACAGAGACCTTGGTGGTAACGTCGCTTTTATCGACCATTTGTAAATAAGCCAAATTTCCAGCATTCATTACCATACGAAAAGGCACAAAATCAGTCGGCATTAATTCTGGATCTTCAAATTTCACCCCCGAAAAGGCACCTTGAATGATCAGTGTTCTTGGTCCCATCAGTTCAACTACTTCGTAGTTATTTGCGCTTAGTCGGGCACTCATCTGTTGATGGAAATATTGTGACAATTCATTCAACTCTTCTGGGCTAAACTTAGCATCAGCGCTTGGCGTAACCCACATTTCAAAAGGCACCAGCTTGACTCGTTCCATATCAGCAAGCATGTCTATGGTGAAATTATCACTTCGATAAACCTTGGTGTAATCCGGGTCATAAACATCTTCAAACCCCTCATAGTTTTTCAGAAACCCTGATTGTTGTTGATCAGTAATATTCATACAACCACTGAGGAACGAACTAACCAATACAATACTGGTCATCGAAGAAAACGTCTTTTGTACTTTTGATAACATAACAAACCTAGATAAATGAATTATTTACAGTGATAACGGGTGTATAATGCTAGAATTTGTTTAATCGAGCTAAACATCTTGTGCCATTTTATGTGCAAAATAGGACAATCTACTGATATAGATTCATTTCTAGTAATGATTATTGATAAACATAATTTTGCTCCGTATACAAAACAATAGAGAATTTATGAGCCAAACGACCCTTTCCACAATTCCTCGCCTTATCGCCCAAGTACTTTGTATTTATGATGTAGACCCTGAACCGATATTTTCAGCGGCTAATATTGATATGACGAGTGATGTGCAAACACGTGTACCGATGGAAAACATGGCAACGTTGTGGAAACTGGCTGTACAAGAAACCAAAAATAATGAGCTTGGCTTGGTCGCAGCCTCATTATTTCAACCGGTTTATCTGAAAAGTATTGGTATGGCTTGGCTCGCTAGTGCAAACCTAGAAGAAGGGTTAAAGCGTTTTATTACCAGTAGTCAGCTGATTAATACCGTAATGCAAATTGAATTAACTGAGCGTGATGGTGCTGATGGTGAAGAAATATTAATTCAATACCAGCGTAGATTGTCTTCGAGCAATATCATTAAAACCCACCCATGCGCTATCGAACTGGGTATTGGCTTTTTCTTGAAGATGTTTCGGTTAGCCGCAGGCAAAAACATATCAGCTATTGGCGTATATTTTACTTTTCCCATTGAAGAAAATAACAAAGCCTATGAAGAATATTTTCAATGCCCGGTTTATTGCAATCAAGCAGTAAATGGTATTGCTTTTTCTAAAGCGTTACTCACTGAGACACTACCTACCCATGATGTAGAGTTAGTTGAAATGAACGAAATTGTTATCAATAAACACCTAGAATCAATGGATAATGGCGAAACGAGCAGTAAAGTCATTAAAATGATTAATGATTTATTACCATTAGGTTGTCCAACAGAAGAAGTAATTGCCTTTAAATTACATATGAGTAAACGCACTTTACAAAGAAAACTGAGTATTGAGAAACAATCGTTTTTAGCCTTACTGACCTCTGTTCGTCTATTGTTAGCTAAACAAAAATTAGCGGTTAAAAGCATATCAGTAACTGAAATCACCTATCAACTGGGTTACAGTTCACCTAGTACATTTGCCCGTGCTTTTAAAAAACACACCCAACTTTCTCCGCTTGAATATCGTACTCAAGTATCAGGCTAGGCAGTCTAGACCTAGTCTATTGATGCCAATTAATTTGTTATAGATCTTTAAAAGTATTATTTGTGTAACCAGTAACAAATACTTTAGATTTTGTGAGATTTTCCTTTCAAAATTCCAATAAAAAAGCCGTTCATCATGAACGGCTTTTGCTAAGTCATTGCAGTTAACTAACTTGCAGTGTCTTTGTTTGCTGCTTTATTTGCTTCAGTGTTTTCATTAGCAAAACGTTCTTCCCAGAAATCAGCATTTTTAATGCCTAATGACTTAGGATCAAAAGTGAATTTTGTTACGCCTGCTTTTTGCTGAGCTTCATAATCTTTTAATGCCTTTATGGCAGGTTTTGCCATAAAGAAGATAATGATAATACCGATGATATTAAGCCATGCCATCAAACCAACACCAATATCGCCCATACCCCAAGCTGCGCTTGGTTGTGCTACGGTGCCATAAAAAACAGCAGCCATCAGTATTACTTTCAAAACAAATCGTAATGCAGGAATTTTAATGGTTCTGTTGATGTATGAAACATTATTTTCTGCGATAAAGTAGTAAGCAAGTACTGTAGTAAAGGCAAAGAAAAATAACGCAATAGCGATAAAAGGTTTACCGAAACCAGATAATACACTATCCACGGCAATCTGCGTAAATGCAGGACCACTGATCACAACATCAGCAGCAAGATTTTGCACTAAGAAAACACTGCTGCCTTCAGGCATTACATTGTAAGACTTAGTAATTAAAATCATAAATGCAGTTGCAGAACAAACAAATAAGGTATCAATATAAACAGAGAATGCTTGTACTAAACCTTGTTGTGCTGGATGTTCAACTTCTGCAGCAGCTGCTGCATGTGGTCCAGTACCTTGACCAGCTTCATTTGAGTAAACACCACGTTTAACACCCCAACCTATTGCCGCACCAAAACCAGCCATAGGCGTAAAGGCATCAGAAATAATTGACATGAAAATCGCAGGTAAAATATCAATGTGCAAAGCGATAATAACGCAAGCAATAATGATATAAGCTAAAGCCATAAAAGGAACCACAATTTGAGTGAAGTTAGCAATACGCTTTACGCCACCAAAAATGATAAAACCTAAGATTAAAACAATCATTGTTGCGGCATAAACTTTAGTTAATGGTAAATCACCTAAAAATGAAGGGACTGTGCCACCGTTGCCAAAGACATTTACTAAGGCATCACCAATACCGTTAGACTGCACGACTGGTAATAACACACCACACGCTACTATCGTTGATATAGCGAATATCCAGGCGTACCATTTTTGTCCCATTGCTTTTTCAATGTAGTAAGCTGGGCCACCACGGTAAATACCGTCTTCTTCTTCTTTGTATATCTGTGCGTTAGTTGATTCTATATAAGCGGTTGCAGCGCCAAAAAAGGCAACAATCCACATCCAAAAAACTGCACCTGGACCACCAAAACCGATAGCAGCAGCAACACCGGCAATATTACCAGTACCAACACGACCTGATAATGAAACAGCTAATGCCTGAAATGATGAAATACCCTGATCTGAGCTTTTACCCGAAAGTAATAAGCGAAACATTTCTCTAAAGTGACGTAATTGAACAAAGCGTGTAACGACGGTGAAAAATAACCCCGTACCTAAACACAAGTAAATAAGCGCTGGGCTCCAAATGACACTGTTTATACTATTGACTAATTCTTCCACAGTTAACTCCTGTTGATTGTTTTTATTCTTATTTTATTTTAACTCGTGTTTAACTTAACACTGTACAAGCTTCATTAATAAGGTATGCATAGAATTGACCTAAATCTATCAGTGCGTTTAACCTATTAATTGGCTTGTACAGTCATAGATTCAATACTAACGTAAATCATCTACCATGTGGTAAACACCTGTTAAGAAGTCTCTACCAAGTATACTACTACGTTCATCAGACCAACCTACGCTGTAATCAGGAAGTAAATCATTATCTTTAAATGGCATTTCAATGGTATAAGCTAAACACTTAAATTGGTTACCAACCCAGTTAGTACCAACAGTAGGGTTTGCTTTACCTGGTTCATCTTTATCATAGCCACGATCATCTTGAAATTCAGGTGTAATAGCGATCATGATTTCTTTAAACTTATCTTCAAGCGCTTTATGACGAGCATCGTACGCAACAACACCTTCACAACCGGCAACAAAGTTTACTGGTAGTGCTTCATCACCATGAACGTCTAAGAACATGTCGACACCTGTTTCTAGCATTTTTTCACGTACAAGAAATACTTCTGGGCTTCGTTCCATCGTAGGCTCTAACCACTCACGATTTAAGTTAGCACCAACAGCATTCGTACGTAAATGACCACGTGCACTGCCATCTGGGTTCATGTTAGGTACAACGTAGAATACTGTTTTGTTTAATAAAGCACGGGCAACGCCATCGTCTTCATCAAGTAAACGATCTAACATGCCTTCAACAAACCATTCTGCCATTGTTTCACCTGGGTGTTGGCGAGCAGTGATCCAAACTTTACGTTTACCTTCGCCTTCTTCACCAATTTTAAGCAACGTCATATCACGACCATCAAGTGTTTGACCTAATACTTGTAGCTGACAATCAAGGTGCATTTGCGCGTTATGAATTAAATCTTGATGACGTTCATAGCTATAAGGTGCAAAGTAAGCGAAATATACTGAGTCGTATTCAGGCGTTAATGTGATAGTCAGTTTTTCACCATCATATTGGGTAGGGACACGGAACCAATGTTCACGATCATAAGAAGCAACAGCTTGATAATCTTCCCAACCTTCAACATAGGCCGCTTTACCAGCATTGTTTAAATGCATTACGTGCTCTAGACGATCGCCATTAGCACTTAGGTCGGTTTGCAACTTAAAGTGAAACCATTGATAAAAATCAGACTGATTGTCTTTTTTTATTTCTAGTTGAATATTGCTAGCATCAGATGCTTCAATAACTCGAATGTTACCGCTGTCAAAATTGTCAGTAATTTGCATAATAATTATTTCTTAGATTGTTTGGTATAAAACCAATGAATAATTGAATAAGACAGTGTACACAAACAATTTGAAGATCACTATACAGACGAACTAAAAATTTTTTATAATGATCGTAAATCTGTCTCTTATACACATCTGACGCTGCCGACGAATAGAGAGG
>OJHK01000482.1_pt1 | contig 24884 bp, 23 predicted proteins | sample 1595161 | NCBI WGS metagenome assembly OJHK01 (sample SAMN05416842, study PRJEB24817) | seawater metagenome | isolation source: Sea water | place: Canada:Atlantic | collected 2013-07 | reverse complement strand
CACCTCTCTATTCGTCGGCAGCGTCAGATGTGTATAAGAGACAGCTCCTGGACTGACCCGCTGCAACGTGCCGATTTCGTAGAGTCCTGGACCGTGTTCTATTGGGCGTGGTGGGTAGCGATGGGCCCATTCATTGGTATGTTCATCTGCAAAATTTCTCGGGGGCGAACACTACGAGAACTCATTGTTGGAGTGCTTGGTTGGGGTAGTCTAGGTTGTGCTTTGTTCTTCATGGTATTGGGTGGCTACGCACAATATCTAGAAGTGCAGAACATCTATCCGGTAGCAGCTGAGGCAACCGAAGCAAGTCCATCGAGTGCATTAACTAGCATCGTATCCTTGCTGCCATTAGGGTCGGTACTAGTTTTACTAGTAGCCGTGATCGGTCTAGTTTTCGTAGCCACAACTTATGACTCTGCTGCCTACACCTTGGCAGCCGGGGCAACTCGTAGTCTGGACGAGGGTGAACATCCGGCTCGTTGGCACCGAGTATTTTGGGCTTTTGCCCTAGGTGTACTTCCGCTGAGTCTTCTCTTCGTAGGTGGCCTTAGAGAACTACAAATAGCATCACTGCTGGCCTCGTTGCCTCTGCTATTTGTGTATGGAATACTTGGCGTCTCAATCTGGCGGATGCTGCGCCGCACTCGAATCACTTAAGATGGAGTGTCACTCTTGTTAAAAAATTCAGTCACCCTTCTAGATGCAGGAATGGGCAAATCCCTTTCGATGAGAGGCGTCGAAATCCCAGCCACGATCTGGTCTGCTAACGCGTTGCTGGTAGCTCCCGACGTCGTTGTGGATATCCACAGAGAAAACATTGCAGCGGGTGCGAGAATAATCACGACTAACAGTTATGGAGTTATACGCAAAGACTTAGCGAATGTTGGATTAGCCCATCGTACCATTGAGCTCAACGAGCTAGCTGCCAATTTGGCGCAAACAGCACGCGATGAATCGGGTGAGGCTGGAGTAAGAATCGCTGGCTCCCTGCCTCCGCTTAACGGCAGCTTTCGACCTGATTATGTTCTTGATCTTGAAACCCTTCTTCCATTATACAGAGAGCAGGTTGCAGCACTGGCACCCTCTATTGATTTATTCCTTTGCGAAACCATGTCGCATTCAAGTGAGGCATTAGCTGCCGCTAGAGCGGCAAGCGAAAGTGGTAAACCTTTCTTCGTTGCCCTTACCCTAGACGATGATCGTACAGCTTGCTTAAAAAGTGGTGAGTCTCTGGCTACCGTCTGTGAAATGTTACAGCCTTTTAAACCCGACGGCATACTAGCGAATTGCTGTTTACCCGAGCGTATCAGTGAGGCTATTCCTGTATTAGTAGGATCAGGAGTGAAAATTACTGGAGGCTATGCGAATGCCTTTAGCAATATCCCCAAGGACTGGCTGTTAGGCGGAAACAAAGAGACAGATGGCAGCCTAACGATTCGAGAAGACATTACACCGAGTCGTTATGCGGATTTCGCTGAAGAATGGCTAGATTTGGGCGCTAATCTCGTAGGGGGCTGCTGCGGCACTACCGCAGAATTTATCGAAGCTATTCATGAACGCTTTTCTCAACGAGCACAGAAATAGGGAGTAAGAAACTTTTAAATTAGAACCTTCATTTATGTTGCACGAAGTTTTTATGTCAGGGGCTAATCGCTGAGCTAATCTGGCCATTTTTTAATTTCAGGTTTTGCAAGTAGGTGGGGTAACTATAACAATAGTAAGGGGTATGTCACGCCCCCCGGGGGTGTTAAGAAGCCCCGGTTGGTAGTATTTCCGTGGGTTGGGGTGGTATAAACACCGCAATCTCTAGCGAAGTGGGGGATGGGTGTTTAGTGAGCGACAAAAGCTTATGAGGGTTTCGATTCCCAAACTTAGGGATAGCGCTGGAAGAACGTCCAGATGAGTTCACTAGCAGAGATGTCCTGAGTGACGTGACTTCCCGGCCGCGAAATTGGTCCGCCAGGCCACGTGTGGCCGCCTCCTTCAATGAGATACCATTCGGTGGCGGCGGTGCAGCCTGACCACGTGTAGTGCAGGACTTCAGTACTAACCCTGCTTTGAGTAGGTTCAGAAGCACAGCCATTGTGACGTGCCCAGCGCGCCATGATCTCCTGCATAGGTGGATCGAACCACGGAGTGCCTGATCCTTCGATGGGTACGATCCTATCCGCATCACCCTGGAAAGAGAGCATAGGACGAGGGCCAGCATCGGCACATTCCTCCGTGTAGTAATAGCGATAGGACACCGGGGCGAATGCGGCGAAGGGCGTGTCAGCAAGACAGGCTAGTGCTGAGCTTATATCGCCACCAGCGGACATGCCTGTGGCGTAAAATTGCTGCGTACAGAATTCGTCTTGCAGCGATGCGACTAACTCCAGAATGAAATTCACATCATAGTCGCGCTCGCGTTTTACAGCCTCCCATGCGCTGTTCCAATAGGTGGCCAATGGATGATCCTGATCCACATAATGTTTGTTAGCATCCGGATGTACGAGAACAAACCCTTCGCGATCAGCAATAAGGGGGAAGTTGCTGTAGCGAAACTCTCCTTCTGCTGTGCCAGTCGCTCCATGGAAATCGAAAACCACATTTGCACAGTCTCCCGCCAGGAATCCCACTGGCAGTCGTAATAGGTATTTGCGTTCTATGCCGGCACTACCAACAAAAGCGCGGGTTTCATAATCGGTCAAGTCAGGGGTTTGGCTAGATGCAAGCTGCCCCATAAATAATACCGATACCATAACGACTACGCGTAACATAATTAAAAGTCTTAGCTCAAAAATTTCTCTACTCCTTATCTGTGAACTACTTAGAGATGCGGCAGGCCTTTAGAGTTTTACTAGACTGAGTCTAGGTGACTGCTTTCGATTCAGTCTTCTCGCTATTTAGTTCGGCGATCCAGGTGATACACAAGTGTCGCTGCTATTTCTGTGCTCGTTGAGCTAAACGCTCATGATTAAGCCTTTGTGCAGGTTCCTGCTGAGCTTACTTTGGCGCTGAAAGTCTTTTTGCAAAACTGCGAGTGTTAAAGACATCCGTGGGATTTTTTGCGTACCTTATTGCTTCATCCTTCAAATACTCCGTAACACGCCTTTGGGCTTCTTTGGGTGGTAAACCAAGCTGTTCTTCCGCTGATTTTAATAAGCTCTTGAGCCTGTCAGGTTCTATAAAATATGGTTTCATTTGCTTCACATATTCTTTCTTCATAGTTATACCTAGAAGATACTATCGAACATACCCATCAACTAAATTGAAATATTCAGGTACAAATCCATTATCCGTAGCCCATTGCTTAAATTCATCTGACACTGCGCCATAGAAACAAAGTCGACCGCCATCGGTCCTTTCAAGTATTTGACCGACGTACTCACCTTCGGCAAATCGTTCAACATGAAAGAGGCCGGTTTCAGCATCGTTATACGTTTCCAGGTATGTAAAAAGAGTTTCATCATCATTTAGGTAGACGTTATATACCAAGGTTCCTGGCTCTTCTGCAAAATTCATAATCACCATCTTTGAAGCAATCTCTTTGAGTTCGTCGGCTTTACCAGGTAAGACATTTAATTCGTAGAAAACTTGGATTTGATTTACAGAATTTTGCATTTGCTTCCCTTTGTACGTTATTAATAACTAAGTTATAAAAATTTTTTAAAAAAGCAGCGCAGGGTTATTTTCCTATGACAATGTTATCGAAAATTTCCGTGCTGTATATTATTACGTATTATATTTTGTGCTTACTTCTATATGGTAAAGCAGCGATAGCTTTTTATTGCAACCTTATCATAAACGCATCATTTAGAATCGTTCAGATACGCTGTGAAAGTGGGACGAATAATGGGCCGATTTTCAGGATTTGTCTCTACACGCTGGGGAGGTTATCGGCCTAGCAGTTAACCCCGCATTCCTATCGTGCCTAGCAAACCAGTTGTCCCGGCTGCCATTGTCGCGCTACGATTATTTAACAGATTTCGCAACTGATCTACTTGTTGATTCCTATGCAAGAAAAATGTCGCAGTCAGCCTCGACTATAACCAGCAATGGGTTTCCTGAGCTCGACTGGCAATCCTATTGCCCCCAAAGCCTCCTCTAGTCCTTCCGAAACATCCCCATGTATTAGAATCATTTCGATTGAAAAATGATCAGAGAACTCTTTGAATTCATTTTCGGCAATCCCTCCTGGAGAAATATTTGTAATATGCTGTAGTACTGCATCTGCGTTTTTATAACGTTCAATCAGGTAGATTTTTGAATCCGGTCCTCTAAAAAATTGCCAACCTAAAGTAGTTGACTCATTACCATCAACTAACCGTTGGTAAAATTCAGAAAAAGTATCGACTTGCTCCTCTGTCTTACCATTTACGTTCATAGTGGCAACGTAGGTGACCTCCTCTGTTTTTGTACAACCCATACTACACCTCTTAGTTAGACACCTATAAAGACGATTTAAAAAAATGCGGGGATAATTAATGGGTATTCGGTAAACAGGATCACTAAACCCGCTTTTTATTTTTGAGATTACCGATCGATCTCGGCCCAGTCTGTTCGAAAATCATCTGTTTTTAGATTCATTGTAACGACCGCTAGATTTATAGCTCCGTCAGTAAGATCGTCCATACAATAAATTTTGATCTCATGACCATTTCTATCATAAACCCCATTTAAAGCCGCGTTCGCTAGCGCCCCTTCGTCATCGATAGCAGAAGCGATTCCAGTCATAATGCCTTGACCTGAGACCTTGGGATTGGCTGTAAGGTTATATGTCAAGAATGCTGTGCCGTAACGACTAGCGTCACCTTTCGCGGTTATTGTTCCACCGGTTTCAGATAAAATAACTGAAGTGAGTTTTCCCTCCAGCGACAGGTGCTCGCTTTTAAGCGAAACAAGATCAGATATGTTCATAGTAACTCCTTTATCTTAATATTTTTAAGGATAAATTTATCTCACTTACGAGAATGACTTGCGCTAGAAAAACTGCCGTAAAAATTATTTCATTTTTTATCTTTCTCTATCGCTGAATACCTGTAAATTCAATTTTTGCTGTCTCTGTGTCCATATCTATTTTTACGACCACCGCGTAAAGATTACCATCAGATACATCGTCGAGACTGTACAGAGTGGTTACTCTAGACTTGCGAGACCAAACCCCCCTTAACTCCGCCGAATTTCGGGCTCCATCGGCACCTATGGCTAAGGCCTTTCCGGTGAAATTTCCTTGAGTTTCATGCCATCTATTACTGACCAGATGGTATGTTAGGTAAATCGTCCCATAATCGGCCTGTTTTCCAGTTATGTTTATCATTCCCCCTTCATCAGTTAAGGTGACGGAAGTCATTTTCGCCTCTTCAAATGAAAACCCGGAAGAATCTAACTTAAAATCATCAATTACTGCCATAACGCACTCCTGTTTATATGATTAGTTTATTTTTTAGGCCAACTTTTCACCGGAGCTACAAGAGATGTGTTCAATAATTCTCTCGCGCCACCGACATTTCTAAAAAAAGTCGTAGCTGCAGTTGACGAATTCATAGAAGCTTCTTGGGCAACTAAAGCTTCGAAATCCGACGCACCAATATAAACGAAATGTGTCGCTTCACTATTTCCCAAAAAAATTCTATTCAATCCATATGAATTCTTTATAGTCCCATTGGCAACACCTGCTTCCATGAATTCAGTCCAGGCCCCGGCATACACCCCTGCATCACTTACATTTAGATCATACTTCATGAAAAAAGAATCAGCTGTCCAGTCCCCCACCTCAATGGCTGGTATAACTGAGTATTCTGAAACGGGTTCTGCCGCAGCCCTCATTTCTTGAAGCATCGTTGCTGCATCTGCACACGACTGCATAAGAGTCCCCATCTTGGCAAAGTCACCTACCTCTTCGAAAGAAGCAATTAAGAAATGTGTTGATGCTGCAGAGCCATTAATAGTTTCAGCCATCAACCCAATATCAGCCGGCATCCTCTCCCCGCAATCTGAAGCTGAAAATTTGTCGATCGCTGCAACAAAGTCAGCCGGATTGCTTACATTGAAATGGTAAAAAGCATGCATTTCATGTTTACCTTGCGCGAACAGATTGTTTGTAGCCAATGCAACTAAAATAATAAATATTGATCTTATCATTGGAACTCCATTTTTGGTTTTGATTCATTGAAGTATTCTTTTAATATACAATTCAAGACAAAGGCAAGCGAAAAAAAGAATCTATTTATAAAAAAAGCAATCGCACCATAATGAGTCAATATCAAGGAAGTCGCACCATATTGAATCATTAGCACCTAAGTAATAAGTAACTAGCTCGTCGCACCGCCGTAGCTCAGAACGAGAGCCGACTATCTGGTTCTCATTTGCTTAAACCTTACTTTTATCAGAATTATTATCAAAATTATTTAACTAATGCATATCAACACACTTAGCCACATGGGCACCTGAATAGTCAGTTATTGTTTTCATCAGGCGACTTTTGAAACAAGTCGCCTTTTTTACATCCCACTTCCCCGTCAGTTCACATCGATGGGGATACAGCAACCGTCCAACGTTGTATTTCAAATTATCGGATTGAGGAAAGAGTCAAAACTGACTTTATGGGGCGAGACGTTCTCTTGAATGGATCTGCGCTTGATGCGATTAATAAAGCACAAACACGTTGGGGAAAAGGCTTTGTTTTCCCGCAGCCAGACGGTGACTATTACAAGAAACCTAAGCGATTTCGTTTAGCCTGGATCAAAGCACATGAGAGATCTAGTGTTGAGTATCGCCCAATGAAAACTACAAGACATACACGAGCTTCTGAACTGTTATCGAAGGGAGTTAACCCGGCAAAAGCTGCCAAGCAATTAGGTCACGACAAGGAAACTTTCTTAAAGACCTATGCCGATTATTTACCCGAATACGATGGCGGCGATGACAGTTTATTGGAGTCAAATTTTGCAAGTTTGTGAATCGAAAGGGGCACAAAAGGGGCACAAAACGCCTTTTTCGACCTTGGTAAGAAGTTAAGTTATTGATTTTAATAAGAAAATAATGGAGCGGGAAACGAGATTCGAACTCGCGACCCCGACCTTGGCAAGGTCGTGCTCTACCAGCTGAGCTATTCCCGCTTTATCTGGTCACTCAAGCAAGTGCAAGAGAGTTGAATCATCACTTCAAACCTACAAGTGTTTCATCGACTCTGTGAATAACCGCTAGGATTATTCCGATGACAGGGGCCTGTTGCCATCCAGAGAGAGCGCTATTTTAATGCCAAACCGTGGCAAGTCAAGCTCTGATCGCATTGGGCAGTGACTTTACGAGAAATCCTCGCGATATTACATATTTACTCGCCTCGCATGCTCTTATCACCGCTAAACATTTCGCTCTTAGCTGCCATTAAATAGGACAACATAGACCACACGCCCAATGCAGCCGCCACCCAAATCAATCCAAGACCCAAGTGAAATAAAAGCGGCATTGCCGACGGACTTGTACCAAGCAGCAGGGTAATCGCAATCATTTGCAGCGTTGTCTTTAGCTTGCCAACCCAAGCCACGGCGACAAGATCCCTAAGGCCTTTGGTCGCCATCCATTCTCGCAGCGCAGAGATTGTAATTTCACGCGCCACAATAAGCATCGCAGGAACTAACAAGTCACTATAAGTGGCGAGAAGCAAAATGAGGATTGCCGTAACAAACAGCTTGTCGGCGACAGGATCGAGAAATGCACCGAAGGGCGAGCCCAAGTTGAGGCGCCGCGCGAGATAGCCATCGAGCCAGTCGGTAATGCTGCCTATAATAAAAAGACTGGCGGCAACAACCTCCGCACCGGCAAAATCGGCCTGATAACAGAGGACGATAAGCGGAATCAGTGCGATGCGGCTAAGAGACGCGAGGTTTGCCCAGTTAGTCATGTTAATTCTCGTCGTGCTTGGCGCTGTGATGAATGTTGTGCAACGCTATTCTACACAAGGTGGCGCGACTATGCCCTACCGCAGCCCAACGCAATCTGCCGCGCCACACGACTTTGTCAATCGACATGGTAATGCTCGTAGATAGAGGCGGCGAGTTTTTCACTAATGCCGCCTACTTTCGCGATCTCAGCTTCTGCTGCGCGCTTAAGCCCCTGCTGCCCGCCGAAGTGTTTTAACAAATCACGCCGCCGCTTAGGGCCCAACCCCGGAATATCTTCGAGCTGCGAGCGCTTTCGGGCGTTGCCTCTTCGCTGACGGTGCGCGGTGATCGCAAATCGGTGCGCCTCGTCGCGAACCTGTTGCAGGAGGTGTAGCGCAGGTGATTCTGTTGCGATTGCTATCTCCTTGAAGCGCTCGCCCTCTTTCAAGAACAATGTTTCTTGGCCTGCCCGCCTACTTATCCCCTTGGCAATACCAAGCATGCGCAATGAATCGAGGTCGAATCGAGCAAGTACATTGGCCGCTTGCGTCAGCTGTCCCTTGCCCCCGTCGATTAGAAGAATATCGGGGAGTTTGCCCTCACCCGTAGTCAAACGCTCGAAACGACGTGTTAACACCTGCTCCATCGCCGCGTAATCATCCCCAGGTGTAATACCTTCGATATTGAAGCGGCGATAGTCATTTTTTACCGCCCCCTCGGCATCGAAGACCACACACGACGCGACAGTCCCTTCGCCCCCCGTATGACTTATATCGAAGCACTCTATTCTCACTGGCGGCTCATCGAGAGCCAGCGCTTCTTGTAGGAGCGCAAAACGGCGCTTGCTGTTTTGCTTACTCGCGATATGCGAACCTAGTGCCTCTTGGGCGTTAGTTACCGCCATCTTTAGCCATTTTGCGCGATGACCACGAACATTCGATACCAGACGAATCTTTCGGCCAGCAACATATTCCATTGCCTCGACTAGTGCAGCGCTGTCCTCTAATGCCTCTGAAACAAGTAATTCTGCAGGCAAATTTGCCGCATCGTCTTCGTCAAGGTAACTTTGAGAAATGAAATCGCTCAGCAACTCGTCTGCCGCTGACGCAAGTCTGTGCTTGGGAAAGAAATTTTTACTGCCGAGTATACGTCCCCCTCTCACGTAAATTACATGAACGCACACGCCTGCAGCTTGCATCGACACTGCGATCACATCGGCATCTTCACCCTGATTAGCGACAACCTGATCTTCTTGAATACGGCGCAACAACCCGACTTGATCGCGGATCTTAGCGGCTTTCTCGAATTCCAACGCGTCGGCTGCAGCCTCCATATTCTTTGTCAATTCGACTGTAAGCTGCGAGCTTTTACCCTGTAAGAAAAGCGTGGAATAGCGCACATCCCTAGAATACTCTTCTGGTGAGATAAGCCCCACACAGGGGGCGGTGCAACGATCAATTTGATGCTGCAGACAAGGTCTTGTGCGATTCTTAAAATAACTTTCTTGACACTGGCGCACCTTAAACACTTTTTGCATTAACTGAAGCGTGTCTCGTGTCGCAAGAGCGCTCGGATACGGCCCAAAGTATTTGCCTTTACGCGACTTCCGGCCGCGATAAAACATGAGCCGCGGGTAGTCAGCATGGTCGGTTAACAATATATACGGATAAGATTTATCATCCCTAAGTTGAATATTATAGGGTGGCTTGAGTTCTTTGATCAGGCTCTGCTCTAGCAGCAGCGCCTCAGTTTCGCTGTGCGTAATACTGATTTCAATACGCGCTATCTTTGCCACCATCGCCATGGTTTTCGTCGTCAACCCTGACGCTCTGAAGTAACTGCCCACTCGTTTCTTGAGATTCCGAGCTTTACCGACATAAATAACCCGCTCATCGAGATCAACCATTCGGTAGACACCGGGCCGACTGCTCAGGTTGAGGACAAAATCTTTATGATCGAATGGTTCGGTTGGCAATAACATACGCGTGACATAGGCTTTAAGGGGTTGGTCAGGTTAGCCCAAGCAAGTTTCTCGCTCAAGTGCGGATGATTAAACGACAAGAACCTCGGGCTGCAGCGCGATCCCGAACCGCTGCAAAATCGAACTACTCATTTCTTGGGCTAATAAGAAGAGATCCTCGCCTGTCGCGCCTCCGAGATTGACAAGCACTAACGCATGGTTTTCGTAGACTCCCGCGACGCCCCTCGTCCTCCCTTTCCAACCAGCCGCGTCGAGCAACCACGCCGCAGAGAGCTTATAGAAATCGCTCTCATCGATAGGAAAGGCAGGAACGTCAAAATTCTGTGCGCGAATTTGGTCAAGTTTACCAGCCGAAACAACAGGGTTTTTGAAGAAGCTGCCTGCATTGCCGATTAGTTTGGGGTCAGGGAGCTTGCTGCGCCGTATTTCGCAAACCGCATCAAAGACCTTTTCCGCAGTCACCGCGCCGTCTGCGGCGAAGCGCTCAGCCAAAGGGGCGTAGGTCAGGACAGGAGAGTCGACGGCAGACAATTCAAACTCTACTTCGAGCACAATATACCTGCCTCTAGGCGCTCGCTTGAAGAGACTATCCCGATAGGCAAAGTCGCAATCGCTGCGTTCAAAATCGACCGCCTCTGCCAGATGCGTATCAAAGGCTCGAACCCGAGTAACAAACCGTTCAACCTCGACGCCATACGCCCCGATGTTTTGAATCGGTGCCGCACCAACGGTGCCAGGAATTAACGCGAGATTTTCAAGGCCGTAGAGATGATTGGCCAGAGTCCATTCGACAAGATCGTGCCAGTTTTCGCCCGCTGCCACGCACAGTTTATTGGCTCCTTCGTGAACAATGCCCGCGAGTTTTATAATGACAATTAATCCGGGGAAATCGCGGACGAAAAGCACATTGCTGCCGCCGCCAAGCACAAGCAGCTCAAGATGGTTGTCTCGAGCAAACTCTACTGCTTCGTAGAGTTCGGGCAAATCGTTGACCTCGATAAGATAGCGAGCGCGCTGTTGCACTCCAAACGTCGTGTGACCCTCGAGGGGCGCATTTTCTAAAAGCTTTGATAAGCGCATAGCGCTCATTGCAAAAACGCTCGCACAGCGGCGAGATCTTCAGGGGTATCGACGCCCGGTGGGATACGGACGGGCGCGACCGACACATGAATCGGCACACCGTTATACAAGGCGCGCAATTGCTCCAGCCTTTCGACCGCCTCAATCGCCGCTACCGGCCAAGTAACAAATTGACGCAGGACGCCTACTCGATAAGCATAGATTCCAATATGACGATAGCATTCAGCAGGGCACGATACGCTTGCAGGAATGGGTGCGCGGCTGAAATACAGAGCCCGACCAGTCTTGTCCATAACAACCTTAACCGAACTGGGTTCGCTGTACTCCCGTTCGTCTTCAATTGGCTCACACAGCGTCGCTATCCCAAAGCCGGTATTGAGGTTCAGGCATTCGGCCACCTGATTGATTGCTTCGGGGGGTATAAGCGGCTCATCTGCTTGTACATTGATTACGCTTTCTGAGTCATCTAGTCCGAGTGCATCCACTACCTCACAGATGCGGTCGCTGCCAGACTGATGGGTCGCTGCGGTCATTAAGACGTCTGCGCCAAAGGCTTTCGCGGCCTCTAGAATACGATTATCGTCGGTCGCAATCACTACCCGTGTCGCTCCACTCAGCAATGCACGTTCCCACGTATGCTGCAGCATAGGCTTGCCAGCAATATCAATCAGCGGCTTACCCCGCAATCGTGTTGAGGCGTAGCGAGCGGGTATAACGACAGAAAAACTCATCGGTAAGACTCTACTTCTTCTAATTTTAGCTCGCGTGCTTCATTAATTAACATCACCGGAACGCCGTCCTTTACGGGGAAAGCAAGCGCATCAACTAAACATATCAGCTCCCCTACCGTGTCAGTGTTTGGTTGTGATTCTTTGTCGAACACAAGCTCACCGTGGCACTGCGGGCACGCGAGTAAAGTCAATAATTTGTTATCTAGCATACAATGCCCTCGTCACAAGTTGTCTGTCTATTCCGGTCTACGCCGCTTTCGCTTTTTCCGCTAGCACCGCCGTAAGCCGTTTATCGAATGCTACAAGTAAATGCTCGGGCAATCGAATCCGAATGCTCAGATACCAATAATTGTGACGTGCAAAATGCGTCACCTTCACGGCGTCTTTTTCAGTCATCACTATCGGCTGGATATCATCAAGGCCGAGCGCGTCAAAGTCGGCTTTTTCAAACCAGTGATGGTCAGTAAAACTATGCCTTAGTACCTTATGCGGCAAATTGTCTAGCATTTGATAGAAACGTTCGGGATTACCTAAGCCCGACACAGCCTGCAAGCGACTACCCATCTTAAATGGCGCACCGGCAAAGGGCCTGCGTTCACCACTTACAATATTAACAAAACAATCCGGCTCCACCGTAACCGAGAATCCCTCCGCGGGTTCGCGACTACCGAGCATGCGCGCATCGCACGAGTTGGACTCAACCGATTTCGCAGGCACGGAGCTAGGCCATGTCACCCCGTTGCTCAGCAGTGACGCGCGCAACTCACCGGCAGACACTTTCGATCCGTTGACAATAATCAGGTCAGCATCGCCTAAACGGCTAAGCGGTTCCCGTAATGGTCCTGCAGGCAAACAAAGCTCATTGCCAAATTTTCTCTCTCCGTCCACGACTATTAACTCGATATCTCGCGCCATCGCATAGTGTTGCAAGCCATCATCACTGAGGACAACATCAATGGAATGCTCACCCAATAAGGTCTCAATAGCAGCGACGCGATCAGGGTCGATTACGACAGGACACCCGCAGTGTTTGGCAATGAGCAGCGCCTCGTCACCCGACTCCTCGACCGCTGTCGCACCTGTCACTGCGACAGGGAAAATTGCAGCTTTGCTGCCATAGCCGCGACTGACAACTCCCGGCTTAAATCCTTTTTTCTGCAAATGCGTTACAAGCGCAATGAGCAGAGGCGTCTTACCGGTTCCACCAACGCTAATATTGCCCACAACGATAACCGGCACAGGCCAAGGCTTTGCTTTAGCTGCAAGCTGGCTTCTCCTTCTGGCGGATAGACGTTTAAAAAGCGCATGCAGCGGCCACAAGAAATGCAGCCAAAGCGCCTTGCTGTACCAAGCTCGCTCAATCAGTCTCATTGGGTTTTCTCGATCGGTTCACGCGTGGCGATACTCAAGCTTGCAAATCCGGCGCGCCCGATAGCCTCCATCGCACTGACGACCGATTGGTGCTGCACCTCAGCGTCTGCCACTAGCACCACCAAAAGGGATACATCGCCGCCGGATTCAAGTTCGAGCCCACGGACGAGACTGTCCACTTCAGCATTCACAAGGCGACGTCCATTGATCGCATACCCGCCCTCCCTATCGACTAACACTTCAATCGATTCGGCCGCGTTTTCAGCGCTGCCTGATGCCTCTGGCAAAGACACTAGGAGCCGCGTCTCGCGGCTAAAACTAGTTGTGACCATAAAAAAGATAAGCAATAGAAAAACGATGTCTATTAACGGCGTCAGATTTAGCGCCGGCAGCTCGCGCCGAACTTGCCTAAACTTCACGCGCCGCTGCTCCTTAACTCTACCGTTTTGTCGCTGTGTAATGCGTCGACAAGCTTTAGTGATTCTTGCTCGAGACCTAAGACTAACGCATCAACCTTGCGCAGAAAAAATCGATGCGCCGCATAGGCAGGAATAGCGACACAGAGTCCTGCTGCGGTTGAAACCAACGCTTCTGAAATACCACCCGCCAGTGCATTCGCATCACCTGTGCCAACAACCATTATCTGGCCAAATACACGAATCATACCGACCACTGTACCTAGCAATCCCAACAACGGCGTCACCGCGGCTATTGTGCCGAGAGTTTCGAGATACCGTTCTAGTTCATGCACAATCTGAGCGGCAGTTAACTCGATGGATTCGATCATCGCAGCACGACCAAACTTGCTATTAGACAAGCCAACAACCAAAAGCCGCCCTAGTGGAGAAGCTCGCCTGACTTCTCTCAAGCGCGAGGAATCGAGCTGCCCGTTCTTAATCCAGGTCCAAACCTGCGCGAGCGCGTACTTAGGCATCACCCTCGCCGTGCTGAGTGTCCATCCTCTCTCTATAACAATCGCAATGGCAATAACAGAACAGAGCAAGATCGGCAGCATCAAAAGTCCGCCTGAGTTAAGTATGTCGAACACTGTGTGGGCTCCTAAGCTTAGAGGTGACAGCCTCGCGGCGGCCCTATCAGCTGCGTCGCTTGGCAAGGCATTTAGGGTTCTAATCTTAGCATAGGCATCAGGGTATGGGTCTCCAATAGCGCCGGTTTGTCAGCCGATAGGCGCGCGGTTGCGACACCACTCCCCTCTCATTTAGTCTGACGCTTAGCATCCCCGTTACAGCGGTGTTGAAAACGGGGATCTCTAAGATTTCATACCGTCGAAGTACTTCAGGGTGTGCGTGTCCGAACGAATTTTTATAACCGGCTGCAACGATCACTATCTCAGGGTCCACCCGCTTTAGCAGCGCATAGGATGACGAAGTTTTGCTGCCGTGATGCGGTGCGACCATGACCGTTGCTCGCAGCTGCTCTTGGTAGCGCAGAGCCAAACTTGCCTCCTCGGCCCGTTCGATATCGCCGGTTAGCAGCACCGCGGCCTCGCCCAAAGTGACTTTAAGTACACAAGATTGCGAATTCCGCGAATTCTGGTGGCCTCGGGCCCCCACAGACTCACCTAAAGCCTGTGACACCGGGCCAAGGTAAGAAAAGACTACACCATCCCAACGCCATGAATCGACACGACGACACGGGCGTGCATCCATTGCTCTAGCACCGAGATGGCCTTGAAAGGTGGGGAAGTTCTCAGCGTACCCGCCTACATGAATGTCCGTTACGGCAACGGAGCGAAGAACGCCCGCTGCACCGCCAGCATGGTCATTGTCGGCGTGGCTTATAACGAGCCTATCTAGCCGATTTATCCCTAATACTCTCAGCGCTGGTCGAATCACTGCGCTTCCCATCTCAAACTCTGCACTGAGGCTCGCGCCGATGTCATACAAAAGTGCGTGACAATTTGTTCTAATTATCAGCGCCAATCCTTGACCCACGTCCAATTAATCTCGCCGAAGAGACGGCTGAGCCCGATTACATTCGCCTGCCTGAGCCTCAGAGCGCCAGTCGAGATTATTAAGACCAAGCATGACTGTCCACATTCCACAGACACAGCGAGCACGCCAGCCAATCGGAACAAGACACGCGCAGAGACAGACAAACGCCACAATGTAAAAGGCAATAGATGGCGTAACTTGGGGTTCCCAGAGTAAATTTAACTCGGCGCCTACTGCCAATAGGCGCACTAACTGATCGCAGAGAAAATCAGCAATGACAATCGCACCCAAAGCGCTTTGTCCCAGTAGAGCCACATCTAACACAGCTAGTAATGAGGCCGGCAGCAATGCAAGCGTGAGAAAAGGAATCGCGAGCAAATTAATTATTGGCGCAAGCAGAGAAACCCTCACGCCAAAGATGAGCAGAGGGAGAATGAGTCCCAGCGTGACAACAATTTGAGGAAACGCGAATAGCCTCGCGCGCGCAGAAAACCTGGAGAAAGGCTGCGTGCCATTACCGCCTTCCTCAAGCGGCGCACGCTGAGGTGGCGCAGCAAAGAGAACTAACACAGAAACCGCAACGAAACTAAGCCAAAAGCCTGAGCCGGTTGCGGCAAGCGGAGAAAGAACAAGAACAAAAGTCAGTGCAAACAGCAGCCCTGTGATAACACCGAAGCGTCGCGAGAAAAGCCTCGAAACCGCTAATACCGTAAGCATCGCAACGGCGCGCTGCGTAGGTAGACTCCAGCCCGTAAACAGGGCAAACCCGGCTGTGCCAAGCAAGCTAAACCAGAGGCAAAATTTTATGCAGTGAGGCGCACGGGAAGCGGCGGTGGGCAAACAAACGAGACAGATTCGCCATAACCCCCGCGACACCATAACTAAGAACACGGCGATCATCCCGACATGAAGACCTGACACTACGAGAAGATGAGTTGTTCCAGTCGCGCGCAATTGATTCCATAATGATTGCGACACCAAGCTAGAATCACCAAGTCCCAACGCCAATACGATACCGGTATTTCCCGCGTTTGCGCTGCTTTCTAGCAACCTATTGCGTATGTCGAAGCGAAGCTGCTCGATTAGCACTGAGGGAGAAGGCCACGTTTTATCCACTTCACTTTCTAACACTGTCGTTAACTCACCACGCACATAACCCTTGGCAAGAATTTTGTTTCGGAACAAAAACGCTTCGTAGTCGAACCCGCCTGAATTCGAGAAGCCATGCGGTCTGTTCAGCTTGACGACAAGTTGCAGAAAGGTCCCAGGCTTTAGATTGGCCGGATACTCGAGCGGCGTTGCCTCATGCGTGCTGACCGAACCCTTTTCGACCAAATCTCTAGGCAAGTAATAACTCAAGAGAACTTTGCCACTGAAAGGCGTTTGAGTGCTACAACCGGCGTAAGCAGGTGTCTCGGATGGGCGTTTAGTTTTACTCTCGCCGCTTAAGAGACACGAAGCACTGACGTCGAACTGAAAGCGGTATGCGGCGCCCGCGACCGTCGGCATATTCAACACCCGTCCCTCAATTAGCAAGGGGATGCCCTCTAAAGATGGTGCTAACTGACGACTCAACTGATTGTCGGCCATCTGCGCATGAAACAGCGCGCCGCCACAGAAGGCCGCAGAGACAGCAAGCGAACAAGCGATACTAGATTTGTGCGCGCCAATGGAGGCTGAACGGCTCACCCCCACAAAGATCGCTGTCAAAACTTGTAAACCGAGCAGCCATAGCAGCCACAGAACTATGTGAGCCAAACTCGAGGCCCACGTTACAGAGAGTATGCCAAGGCAAAATGCCGAGAGAAGAAATCGCATGCGCCACCTTTGCAGTGGCTCTTAACTCTAGTGTAGCTATCCCCTGTAGGCGAGTTTCGGCCGAACTAAACAGACCTAACTAATCGCCACGCAGCACCGATGCAGGACGCAACGCGGCAGCCTGCCGCGCCGGATAGAGAGACGCGAGAACCGAGAGGAGTAGGACGCCCGCGGCAATGCCCGCTATATCAGACGCGAGTATTTGCGAAGGCAAAAAATCAATCGGATAAATTTCAGGGTTCAGCAACACCACACCTGTCAACACTTCAAAGGCAGCGGCGATCTCGCCCACCCAAAGAGCCCCAAGCAATCCTAGGCCAACACCGGCGGCTATGCCGAGCAGAGCGATAGCGGCGCCCTGCCAAAGAAAAATGGCCTGAACCGTATTTGCATTAGCCCCGAGCGTCATAAGTATCGCGACATCGTCGCGCTTGTCTCGCACAATCATTACCAGACTGACGACGAGATTAAACGCAGCGATGGCAATCAGAAGCCACAGCATGAAGCTGATAATACTGCGCGAGAATTGAATATTTCGGTAGATTGCACCGAGTGTCGCAGTCCAACTTTCGATAATGATCGAGCCATCGTATTGGCTACTCAATCTGTTTCTTACTCTATCTGCCACAAGCACATCTTTAGTGACCAGATGAAAAGCGGTTTGCGGCGCTCTAATCCGGAGCAGGGCCCGCGCATCGTCAAGCGTGAGTGTAATCAAATTGGCGTCGAGCTGCTCGCTGCCCACGCGTGTAATGGCGGCAACCTTGAACGACTTAAAGGTCGGCAGCGTGGCTAACGGATTCGGTGTGAATTTGGGTGAGAAGACATCGATAGAGTCCCCTACTTCAACCCCAAGATCCCGCGCCAGCGTTGCGCCTATAACAACGTGCCAACGTGACTTGGTCAATTGGTCGAGGCTTCCTGCGATCGTGTGGCGTCCCAATCGTGCGAAGGACTCGCTTTCGGTATCAACCCCATTCATGGCTATGGCGCGGCTCGTGCTAGGTGTAGCGACCACGCCAAGGCTAGAGACAACACTCGAAAGAGAGACTACCTCGCTTGTCGCGGTCAGGCTGGCGCCGAGCGCATCCCATTGCTCACGACTGAGTTCTCGCTCACTACTAACAACCAGATGCGGAATAATGCCGAGCACATTCTCGCGCACTTCGCGCTCGAATCCATTCATAACCGACAAAACGACAATGAGTAGTGACACGCCAAACGCAAGTCCTGCGACCGAGATCAACGACATAAACGACACCAACGAGCTCGATGACCCTGCTCGCACATACCGTGAGCCAATCCGGCGAGCAAGGCGCAGCGACCGTAGCAGCGGCATAGCGCCTTCGACTGCCACATCATCACGCTTCGGCATGCAATTTCCCAGCGTCGAGCGACAACCGCCTATCCATCGCGGCGGCGAGCGATTCGTCGTGTGTCACAACGATAAAACTCGTTGCCAGTGTTGCACTCAAATCTTTCATCAATGCATGAATCTCTAGCGCTGTTTGGCGGTCGAGGTTGCCGGTTGGTTCGTCCATTAACACACACCGTGGGTCGCCAACCAATGCGCGGGCAATGGCGACCCGTTGTCGTTCACCACCAGACAGCTCAGCAGGTTTATGGGTAAGCCTTTCGCCCAAACCCACACGCTCAAGCAGGACAGCCGCACGCGACGCAGCCTCTCTGTCAGAGACGCCAGCGATGTAAAGCGGCATACAGACGTTTTCGAGTGCTGAAAATTCGGCCAACAGATGGTGAAATTGATAGACAAAACCTATGAATCGATTGCGAAAAAAACCACGCTGCACCTCAGACACAGTGGCAAGATCGTATCCTGCAACAGTCACCGTACCCGCGGTTGGAGAATCAAGCCCGCCGAGCAAATTGAGCAGCGTGGTTTTACCCGAGCCCGAACTGCCGACAATCGCAATTCTCTCTCCTGCCTGCACGGTCAGCTCTAATTCATCCAACACGACAATTTCGCGAGGCCCTTGCCGGTATCGCTTCACCAGACCCTCGGCTCGCATAACAGGTTCACTCATAACGTAATACCTCTGCCGGCTCGATCTTACTCGCGCGATAAGCAGGATAGAGGGTAGCCAAAAGACTGATCAGCAGTCCTGCGAAACACACTAAAGCAACCTCGCTCCAAACCACCTGTGTTTGCAGGTGAGAGACAAAAACAACATTGCTATTACCTGTCAGCCAACCAAACGCCTGCTCCAGAAGCAGGCTCAATTTGGCAAGATTAAAGGCAAGCAATACGCCTAAAAGAGCGCCGAGGATCGTACCGATAAGTCCGCTTACACCGCCCTGCACGATAAACAGTCGCATAACGGTGCCTCGCGAGGCGCCCATTGTCCGTAATATGGCAATATCGGGCCCCTTTTCGGCCACCGCCATGACTAGCGTTGAGACTATATTAACTGCGCCGACGGCAACGATGGTTAGGAGCATAAGCCCTGTCAGAAACTTCTCCATAGCGAGCGCGCCGAACAAACTCGCCTGCGCCTCTCTCCATGTTTCGAATTCTATTCCTGCAATTCCTAGCACTTGATTACTTGCGTCAAGCTCTCGCTTTACTCTTTCAGCCGAAAAAGCATCGTCGAGACTTGCCCGCAACAGAGTCTGCGCGTTGCCATCCAGCATCAATGCTTCTCCACGATTAAGCAGAACAATATTGCCACCGCCATAGGCGCCAAAGTCCGCATAACCCAGCACTTTAAACGCCTGCGGCGCGCTCTTGGAGCGCCTTAATAGTCTATCGAGCGCTGCAATGGTGAGTTCGTCGCCCGGTCGAATACCCATCCTGCTGGCTAGCCGCGAATCGAGAAGTACACCATTAAGGGTTTCGTCGAGCGCGTTGAGTGCCTCGCGTGCCCGATCACCCGTATGTCCTGCTACCCCCTGTTCTAGGGCAGGTTCGATACCCCTCACTTGAATAAATTCAGTCGACCCTTCGATACTCAGCAGCGCTTCAAATTGCACATAAGGTGCTATCGCTAGAACAGAGGCATTGCCTAAGAATGCCTCAGCATAGCGCGGCCATTCAGCCGACATCGTCGGACTCGTCGCAGTCAGATGAGGCACAGACTTGAGGGCTTCGTTACGGAGGAAAGAAATCGAGCCATTCATCACTGACAGGGCAATGATGAGTATCATGACTCCCAAGAGAACGCCCAGCATGGAGATAGTAGAAACGAAAGAGAGCAAGCCCGTGCGTTTGCGTGCGCGACTGAATCGCACACCGATGAAAATCGAAAGCATTTTGTGCATTTGAGGCTCTATACCCGAGTGAGGAAACCGCCTAACCCGCGGTGCGTTGCAATACTCGTTGCACCGTTTTGAAACTAATGGGTGTCATCGGCGTCGATACAGCGGCAGAAATCGCTCTCAACGATTTACCTTGGCGCTTGAGTTCGAAGATTTTTTCCAACGTCCGCTGCTCTGTCGGATTCTCGATAAGCTTGCCGTTCTCATGAACGCTAAATCCGAAAGGCCGACTCCCGCCTAGAAAACGACCCTTTTCTCTCTGCTTGTGCTTAACGCCCTTTATCCTTTCGGCGCTGCGACGCGCCTCAAGTCCTGCAAACAGCGCTGCGGCCTCGCTAAACGCCAACGTATAGGCGTCGTTGGTTAATTCCGCCCCCAAATCACAGCAATGCAGCGCCACGCCCCGCTCGCGCAAGCAATTAATGAGCTTGTCTATTTCTGAAGTCGAACTGCATAAGCGCTGAACTTGCGCGCAAACCAACACATCGCCCTCTTTGAGCGTAGCAAGCAACGCGGCTCCTTGAGGTCTATCCGACAGCCCGAGATCCCAGCGGCAAGCACGATCTAACAGGTTCTGGGTAACAAACCAGCCACGCGCGAGGCAATAGGTTTGCGCTGTCAGCGCTTCGGATTCCAGCACGGCACTCAGCGTGGCGTCTTCCACCTCTTCTAGCTGTGTTGTTCTCGAGTAGGCATATACTGTCATCTGTTATAGGGTCCGCTAAATACTGGCAAATTACTGATAATAAAGGCAATTATTGCTAATTTTCGACAGGAGCTAGATGGCCGATCGGCATTCTACGCACAGGCACTTCTCGGACGCAAGCCAATGCCCGAGGTGAACAGCTTTTAACCACAGCCCATTTGCCTCTGCGATCAAGCACGAGAGCACTCAAGAAAGGCGGCGTAAGTAATTGAGTATAAGCAACTTTACTGTTATATTCCAAGAACATTAAGCGACACAATGGGGTTCAACCCTTCGCGGGCGATGGGCGCTCTGCGAAGAGAGCCAAACGCAAGACCGAATTCATGAAGTAAATAAGCAGTAATACCAGCACGGGCTGGAGCGCAATGACGATTAACATCGTCGCCAAATTGACCTACTGCTAGAAAGGGAAACGATAAGGTTTTCCACGACAAGTAAAAAGGTGACGTTCAAGACGAACAGCCTTTGTAGTAAACCAAGCGAAGGTGGCACCAAGAGTAGGATAAGACTCCCGATTGCAGCGGCAAGACCCTGTAACCGCGAGCGACAACTCGACTGGCCACCTCAACAATGTCCCCGCAGCGAGATTAGGGAGTAAAAAGCCCCCCGCTGCCGGAAATCCAGAGAGATCTAGGAAACAAGATTCATCGCACCAAAAAAGTAAACGCCGAAAACAACCGCCGCAAGGCGATGCGATAAACGGCGGCTAGTTTGGTGGGACAACGATACAAGACAAGGTTAGCTTTTTATTTTATTTGTTAACGAGATCGCAATTCAGACAATGTCTAACTACGCACACAAAGCAAGTTCGATAGGCCTCCCCACTGGGACCGGCCGTCTTAGCGGCATCTACGACACCTTAGAAGCATTAGAGACATCGGGTAAGCACGCCTTTTAACCGGCATGCCCCCTCGCTTTACGCGAATGTCTTCGTCCACTGTATTGGCTACGGCTCACGCTTGCGTGCACGCTGTGGGTAGCATGACGCCCTGAACGGTATCCGCTACCAAAGAATCCCTTCCTAGTTCACTCCCTGGCAACTTAAGGAAAGTGAACTAATGAAAAGAATGCTAATCAATGCAACGCAAGAAGAAGAACTTCGCGTCGCCCTCGTTGATGGACAACGTCTCTACGACCTCGACATCGAAAACAGAACTCGAATCCAGAAAAAAGCAAACATCTACAAGGGTAAAGTCACCCGCGTAGAGCCTAGTCTTGAGGCCGCATTCGTTGATTTTGGCGCCGAACGACACGGCTTCCTGCCACTCAAAGAGATCTCAAGCGAGTATTACGCAAAGGGTGTAAAGAGCAACGGTGAGCGGACCAACCTGAAGGAGCTAATACCAGAAGGCACCCAGGTTATCGTCCAAGTCGAAAAAGAAGAGCGCGGCAATAAAGGCGCAGCTCTTACAACTTTTATCAGCCTCGCGGGTCGCTATTTGGTACTAATGCCCAATAACCCGAAAGCAGGCGGTATCTCTCGCCGCATCGAAGGCGAAGAACGTAACGAATTACGCGAAGCACTGCGCGGCCTCAACATCCCAGACGGCATGGGCATGATTGTGCGCACGGCAGGCATTGGCAAAGGCCAAGAAGAACTGCAGTGGGATCTCGATTATCTCCTCGCTCTCTGGCAAGCGATCGGTGACGCCTCAAAAGTGAAGCGTGCACCCTTCCTGATTTATCAAGAGAGCAACGTGATCATCCGCATGATCCGCGACTACCTGCGCAAAGATATTGGCGAGGTATTGTTCGATACACAGGAAGCGTATGACGAGGCTATGACCTTTGTGAAACAGGTTATGCCGCAATACGAAAGTCGCATCAACCTCTATTCCGATTCGCTTCCGTTGTTTAACCGCTATCAGATCGAAAGCCAGATTGAGAGCGCCTTCGAGCGCGAGGTTAAACTCCCTTCGGGCGGGTCGGTCGTTATCGATCCCACCGAAGCGCTAATTTCAATAGACATCAACTCCTCGCGTGCAACGCGTGGCGCCGACATCGAAGAGACAGCACTCAACACGAACTTGGAGGCCGCCGATGAAATAGCACGGCAGCTGCGTCTTCGCGACATGGGTGGACTCGTCGTTATCGATTTCATCGATATGGGGTCTAATCGAAACCAACGCGAGGTCGAGAATCGGATGCGTGACGCACTCGAAGCAGATCGAGCGCGAGTCCAAGTAGGACGCATTTCGCGCTTCGGCTTACTTGAAATGTCTCGCCAGCGCCTCCGTCCTTCACTCGGTGAGACGAGCGCAATTACCTGTCCTCGCTGCAGCGGCCAGGGCAGCATTCGTGATGTCGAGTCTCTCGCGCTGTCAATATTGCGCATCATCCAAGAAGAGGCGAACAAGCAGAAATGTGCCGAAGTGCGTACCGATGTGCCTCTTATCGTTTCGTCATATCTTCTCAATGAAAAGCGAGCTGCTTTGGCCGAAATCGAAAATCAAAGCGAAACCAAAGTAGTTATCTCCGCTAACCCAGAGATGGAAACACCTCATTACAAAATTACCGGCCTCAATCAAGCCGCCGAGGTTTATGATGTCGATATCACTGCGACACCAGAGCCTATTAATAGCGCTAAGAACTCGGTACCAGTTGCCGCGGTTCAACGCCCCTCTGTCGAAGGTGTTCCTATTCCTCAGGCGCCAGCACCTTCGGCTGTCAAGTCGGGCGGGAAAGCCGAGAAAAAATCTGGTCTATTAGCTGGCTTGTTCGCAGCAATAGCCAGCTTATTCGGTGGTGCGGAGAAAGAAGAAGAGAAGCCCAAACGAAGCGGTAACACCAACCGTGGCGGCCGCAATCGATCGAGTTCGCGTGGCCAACGTGGTCAGCAGAACCGAAATCGAGGTGACCGCAATGATCGCGCAGCAAAGAGCAACGGTGATGATAGCCCACCGACTGATGAGCGTGATAATTCGGGTGAAAAAACCGAACGCGGAGAACGCCGTTCGCGAGGCGGACGTCGCGGTGGGCGCAATAGAGATAACACACAGGACAACACTGCCGCGGCAAGCAACGACGACTCAACCGCTGAAAATAGCGGAGAGAACAGCACTTCTGAGCGCAGTGGCAGTGATGAGACGCGGCGACGACGGTCTCGCTCGCGTAGCGGCGATCGCAAAGAGGAAACTCGCGGCGATCAAAAGACAGCAGAAAATGACTTAGCTGCAGATGATGAAAACACAAACTCTGAGTTTTCACGACGCCCAGCAAGCCAGCGACCCAAAAACACGACTCCGCGCAAGCGTGGGCCGCGTCCCGACCTAGAGAAACCCGCTGAGGCAACGGCTGCAACTGAAGACGAGACGAAGCCTGAAATCGCGGCAGCAGCGCCGTCGACTGCTCAGGAGTCAGAAGTTTCTCGCAGACCGTCGCTCGCCGAAGCACTAGACACGATCAGCGCAAACGCTGTGAGGGAGGAATTGCCTGCGCAGAGCGAAGAGCCTGTTGTGCCAGCGGAGTTCAGCGCAGAGGTGAACAATGAAGCAAACGAAGAAACTAACGCTGTCGAAACCGACGCAGCGAGCGAGCCAAGTGAGCGTAAAACGCGTGAGAGACGTCCTCGCCGACCGCGTAAACGTGCGCCGCGTGATCGAGAAGCAACAGCGACTGCAACGTCTGATGAGGAAGTCGCTCAAACCGATGCGACCCCGTCTGCAGACTCTCGGGAGCAAAGCGCGCCAGTAGAAGCCGTAGAAGTCTCAGAAGTCTTAGAAGCCGCAGAAACCGTAGAAGCAGTTGAAGCAGTCGAAGCAGTAGCTGTAATTCAATCCGAGGAGATTGCAACACAGCCTGCGGAAGTTGTTGTGGACAATACGCAGACGACTGACGTCGCCGCCGAAACACCCAAGGACGTTGCTGCACAGCCTTCACCGCGAAGACGAGCGCCTAACGACCCGCGCCACAAGCGCGGCTAACAACTTACTCAGGAATTTTAAAAAAATCGTGTAGAAAAAAAATACCCCGATGGCGAGCGCCAGCGGGGTATTTTTTTGCGGTCGTGTCATTCGCAGAGCTCACCTTAAGAGATGAAGTTTACACTTAAAGCTGTCTCTTATACACATCTCCGAGCCCACGAGACCTCTCTACATCTCG
>OJHK01000481.1_pt1 | contig 24904 bp, 23 predicted proteins | sample 1595161 | NCBI WGS metagenome assembly OJHK01 (sample SAMN05416842, study PRJEB24817) | seawater metagenome | isolation source: Sea water | place: Canada:Atlantic | collected 2013-07 | reverse complement strand
CGAATGTACGATTTTTTTTGATTTTTGTAATATTTTTGTAATATTTTTGAGTTATTGCATGACCTCTTGGGTGATTTTTATGAAAATCTTATTTTATCATAGAGTTGAGTTAATCAATTAATGAATTGTAACTTTGCCTTTTAATTATTCTCCTTTTGAAAATTATTCGATCTATTACAGCTTTTAATTCTTCGGAAAAAACCATTGTTACTATTGGCACATTTGATGGTATTCATATTGGTCATCAGAAAATTCTGAAAGACCTTATCAAAACGGCTAAAAAAGAAGGAAAAAAATCAGTTCTTTTAACTTTTTTCCCTCATCCAAGGATGGTGTTACAAAAAGACAACAAAATTCTATTACTAAACACCATAGAAGAAAAATCAGGCTTACTAGAAAAAATGGGCTTAGATTATTTAATCATTCACCCTTTTAGCAGAGAGTTTTCAAGACTTACCGCTCTAGACTTTGTTAGAGATGTTTTAGTAAACAAACTAAACACTTCCAGATTAATTATTGGTTATGATCACCATTTTGGGAAAAATAGAGAGGGTAATATTCATCAATTAAAAGAATATAGTTTGTTATATGATTTTAAAGTTGAAGAAATTCCTGCCCAAGATATTGATGATGTTTCAGTAAGTTCAACTAAAATTAGAACTGCCCTGAAAGACGGCAATTTAAAAACAGCAAATAACTACCTAGGCTATCATTATATGCTAAATGGAACTGTTGTGAGCGGAAAAAAACTAGGAGGTACAATTGGCTTTCCCACTGCTAATTTAGAGATAAAAGAACCTTATAAATTAATTCCAAAGACAGGGGTTTATATCATCAAAACACATATAAATACTGTTTTATATACCGGAATAATGAATATTGGTTTCAACCCTACGGTTCTTGGGAAACATCAAACCATTGAGGCGCATTTATTTGATTTTAATGAAGATCTTTATGGTAAAGAAATAATGATTGAATTTATTTATTTTCTCCGAGAAGAACATAAATTTAAATCCATTGAAGAGCTGGTTGTTCAATTAAATATTGACAAAGAAAATGCTATTTCTTACCTCTCAAACAATCCTTTATAACTCATTGCGATATTGATTCACTTACTTTATCTTTGAGTTCTTATAATTAAGACACACTATGTTACAGGTTCCGTTTATTAGAGACAATCAAAAATTAGTTTTAGAAGGATTGGCAAAAAGAAATTTTGCCAATGCTAAAGAAATTATAGAAAGCGTTATAGAAGCAGATGAAACTAGAAGAAAAATTCAAGTTTTATTGGACAATACATTGGCAGAGTCTAACGCTCTTTCTAAAGAAATTGGGATTTTTTTTAAAACAGGACAAGTACAAAAAGCAACGCTTGTAAAAGAAAAAACAGGAAAACTTAAAGAACAATCTAAAGATTTAAACGATCAATTAAATACTGCTTCAAAAAATCTTCAAGAATTATTATATCAAATTCCTAATATCCCACATACCTCTGTTCCTTCAGGGCAATCTGAAGAAGACAATGAAGAGGTTTTTAGAGAAGGAGCAATCCCTAAGCTTCACAGTGAAGCACTACCACATTGGGAATTAGTGAAAAAATACGATATTATAGATTTTGAATTAGGAACAAAAATTACAGGAGCGGGTTTTCCTGTCTACAAAGGAAAAGGAGCAAGGCTTCAAAGGGCTTTAATTAGTTATTTTTTAGATAAAAACACCGCTGCTGGTTATACAGAATATCAAGTGCCGCATCTTATAAATGAAGCTTCAGGAATAGGAACTGGCCAGCTGCCAGATAAGGAAGGGCAAATGTACTATGTAGGAGTAGATGATTTGTATTTAATTCCAACAGGAGAAGTTCCCATCACAAATATGTATCGTGGAAATTTAGTAAATGAGAGTGATTTACCTATTATGGCTACTGGTTATACACCTTGTTTTCGTCGTGAAGCAGGTAGTTATGGTTCTCATGTAAGAGGATTAAATCGTTTGCACCAGTTTGATAAAGTTGAAATTGTTAGAGTAGAGCACCCAGATAATTCTTACAAAGCTTTAGACGGCATGGTAGCGCACATTAAAGGAATCTTAAACGAATTAAAACTACCATATCGTATCCTACGTTTGTGTGGTGGCGATACTGGTTTTACTGCTGCTTTAACCTTTGATTTTGAAGTGTTTTCTACAGCTCAAGATAGATGGTTAGAAATTAGTTCTGCTTCAAATTTTGAAACATTTCAAGCAAACAGATTAAAACTTCGTTTTAAAAATAGCGATGGTAAAAATGAGTTGGCTCATACATTAAACGGAAGTTCTTTGGCGTTGCCAAGGGTTTTAGCAGGGATTTTAGAAAATTGCCAAACCGAAGAGGGTATTCAAATACCTGAAGTCTTAGTACCTTATACTGGTTTTTCAATCATTAATTAGCAACAACGGCAACAAGTAATCTTTTATATTTGTTCATTTCTAAAAGCGCCTTAAAATAATCACTTATTTGCCCTGTTCTCATAAACTCTATTGAGTTTTGTTTTGCGGCTTCATATTGTTTGGTTAGTTCTTTCATCTTTATTTTTTATTCGTTACTTAGTGAAATACAACTATTGTGCCAAAATAGAATCTAGTTGCTTTTCTAAAATAGATGTAGTTAATGAAAAATTAACATTTTAGTTGAGTATCTTTGATACAGATGAAGAACATTTTCCTCATAATAGCCCTATTTTCAGTTAGTTTTGTCTTTTGTCAAAACAGTTCTTCTTTAGCAGAAAGTTATTTTCGTGAAGGAGAATATGAGAAAGCTTCTCAGATATATGAATCACTAGAAAAAAATAATCCTTTTAACACAAGGTATCTAAAACGGTTAATTACTTGTTATCAAGAAACAAGCAATTATGAAAAGGCTGCAGATCTTCTTCAAAAAAAGTTACTTAATAATCCTTCTCAACACTATCTTCGAATAGAAATTGGATATAATTTTGATCGTCAACAAAAAACAGCGCTAGCAAAAAAAGAGTATGATTTTGCTATTGATGCTATTACTTCTGACCCTAGTTTGGGCGGAATTATGGGTAGAATGTTTCAGCAAAATAATTTATTAGACTATGCTATTGAAGCATACTCTAAAACAATGAGGCTTTATAAAAATGCTAGTTATGAATTTCAAATAGCTCAGATTTACGGAGAGAAGGGCGAGTTTGAAAAAATGTTTGATTCCTATACACAACTCATAGATAAAGATGAAAACTATCTCGGAGGAGTGCAGCGTTTTACCAGTAGATATATAAACGAAGACGCCACAAATAGCAATAATATTGCTTTTAAAAAATCTTTGTTGAAAAAATCTATAAGCAATCCTAAAAATGTTTGGAACGAGTTATTAAGCTGGTTATTCACCAAACAAAAAGAATATGGAAAAGCTTTTATTCAAGAAAAAGCCCTCTTCAATAGAGACCCTGCATATATTGAAACTGTTTTTAGATTGGCAAAGATTGCCTTTGAAAATAATGATATTACTACTGCAAAAAAATGCTTTGACTTTATTCTTGAAAAGACCAATTTTATTGAAGAAAAAATCACTGCAGAATTGTATCTTTTAAAAATAGCCGTAAAAACTACTGCTAAAAACAGCGCTTCTTTATTTGAAAAAACTCTTCAAGAATATGGCGTTAATAGAAATTCATTAGAAATTCAACTAGAATTTGCAGACTATTTAACTTTCAAAATAAACAATCCCTCAAAAGCAATTGAAGTGCTAGAAAAAGCGTTGTTGCTCTCTACTTCAAAATTTAAAAACGCACGGATAAAACTAAAACTAGGGGAGGTGTTGGTTTTTACTGGAAGATTTAACAAAGCGCTCCTTTATTTTTCTCAAGTACAGACTCAATTAAAAAATCATCCCTTATCACAACAAGCGCGTTTTAAAGTTGCGCAAACATCTTATTTTAAAGGTGATTTTAAATGGGCGAAATCTCAGTTGAAAATTTTAAAAGGGTCTACAACACAACTTATTGCCAATGATGCTGTTGATTTATTTTTAGTTATTTCAGACAACGAGCCAAAAGATTCTATTCCTTCTGGTTTACTAGATTTTGCGAAAGCAGATTTATTGGCCTATCAAAATAAAAATACTGAAGCGATAGCAATCTATAGCGCTATGGCACAAAAATATCAAGGTCAAAATATTGAAGATGATGTATTATTTAATCAAGCAACCCTTTATCTTAAAGAAAATCAATATGAAAACACCATCAGCAATCTTTTAAAAATAATTTCTATAAATGCCGAGGGTATTTTAGTAGACGATTCTTATTATTTATTAGCCGAAGTTTATAAAAACAAGATAAAAGACACTGAAAAAGCATCAGAGTATTATCAAAAAATTATCTTTGAAAAACCGTCGAGCATTTATTTAGTTGATGCTAGAAAAAAATACAGAGAAATCCGAGGAGATATTATCAATTAGAAGACCTCATTTAATCGTTTTTTATCATTTTTCCAACCAATGTATATATATAACGTTACAATTAATATAGACGGAAGCATTCATGAAGAATGGCTTTCTTGGATTCAAGATCACATACAAGAAGTATTGGCAACGGGAAGTTTTGTTGCTGCTAAACTAACTCAAGTTTTAGTAGAAGAAGAAATGGGGGGTGTTACTTATTCTGTTCAATACACTGCTAATAGTAGAGAAGATTTAAATGAATATTATACCACTTATGCTCCTAAATTGAGAAATGAAAGCATGCAAAAATTTGCGGATAAAATGATTTCGTTTAGAACAGAATTAAAAGTTATTAGAGAGTTTTATCCACCTAACATTAAGAATTAAAATGACAGTTAGAGCAAAAAAACATCTAGGTCAGCACTTTCTTAAAGATGAAGACACTGCCAAAAACATTGCCAACTCTTTAACAGAGGCTGGATACAATACTATTCTAGAAATTGGGCCAGGAATGGGGATGTTAACCAAATATTTATTAGAAAAAAAAGCCAAAATCACTGTCATGGAAATTGATAGGGATTCTGTTGCGTATCTAAATGATGATTTTAAAAATGAACACCTCGGCTTAGACACTTCTCCAAAGAACTTTAAAATTATTGAAGGAGATTTCCTTAAACACGATTTAGCTGCTTTTTTTAACAAGCAACAAATTGCTATTATTGGTAATTATCCATATAATATTTCTTCTCAAATTATTTTTAAAGCAATAGAATACAGAGAATTTGTTCCAGAGCTTTCTGGAATGTTTCAAAAAGAAGTTGCCAAAAGAATTGCAGAAAAAGAAGGGAGTAAGGTCTACGGAATTATATCTGTATTAACACAAGCTTTTTTTGATGTAGAATATTTATTTACGGTTCCTCCAACGGTTTTTAACCCTCCACCAAAAGTAGATTCTGGAGTAATAAGGCTTATTAGAAAAAAAGATTTTTCATTATCTGTAGATGAAAAACTTTTTTTTAGGGTAGTAAAAACCGCTTTTAATCAACGACGTAAAATGTTAAGAAGCAGTTTAAAGTCTTTCAATCTTTCGGATACCTTAAAAGAAGATACTATATTTGCGATGCGACCAGAACAATTGTCTGTAAACGAGTTTATTAAACTCACGCACAAAATAGCAACTGATGTCATTTGAAATTACAAGCAAACTTTTAGCAAACATCACTTCTTATATAGAAGTCTCTAATGATAAGGCAATTGTTGCTTTGTTTGAAGAGATGCACTACGCAGATATTGCTGAGATTCTAGATGAGCTTTCTTTTGATAATGTTGTTTATATCATAAAACTTCTCGATAGCGAAAAAACATCTGCTGTTCTTATGGAACTAGATGAAGACATTCGTGAAAAAACACTTCAAAATCTTTCGGCAAAAGAAATTGCTGAAGAAGTTGAAGAGCTAGATTCTGATGACGCTGCAGATATTATAGGAGAGCTTTCACAGGAAAGACAGGAGGCGGTACTATCTAAAATTGAAGATGAAGAACATGTAAAAGAAATTGAAGAGCTACTTGCTTATGATGAAGATTCTGCCGGGGGGTTAATGGCAAAAGAACTGGTGAAAGTAAATGAAAACTGGACGGTTCTTAAATGTGTTAGAGAAATGCGCGCCCAAGCAGAAGAAGTAACAAGAGTTCATTCTATTTATGTTGTTGATGATAATGATAAATTAAAAGGGCGATTGTCTTTAAAGGATTTACTAATAACATCAACCAAAACAGCAATTTCAGAAGTTTATATTCCTAAAGTTGATTTTGTAAATGTTCATGACAACTTAGATGAAGTCTCTAACAAAATGCGAAAATATGATTTAGAGGCTATCCCAGTTATAGATAATAATGGTGTTTTATTGGGTAGGATTACCATTGATGATATTGTAGATGTTATTAAAGAAGAGGCCGATAAAGATTATCAATTAGCCGCAGGTTTAACCCAAGATGTTGAAGCAGATGATAGTATTTTACAATTAACCAAGGCACGGTTGCCCTGGTTATTTTTAGGGCTTTTAGGAGGGGTAGGTGCTTTTTTGATTATGGTAATGTTTGAAAACACCTTTGATGAAAATGCTGTTTTATTCTTTTTTACTCCCTTAATTGCCGCAATGGCAGGAAATGTAGGGGTACAGTCATCGGCAATTATTGTGCAAGGATTGGCCAATGATGATGTAAAGGGAAGTATTAATAGCAGGTTAATAAAAGAAATGTTGTTAGCAGCGCTTAACGGACTTGTGTTGGCTGTCTTTTTATTTGGTTTTGTTTGGTTTTATGAAGGGAAAGTAAATACCGCTTTAGCCATTTCTGTTTCTCTTGTAGCTGTTATTATTGTTGCCGGCTTAATAGGTACTTTTGTGCCCTTGTTTTTGAATAAAAGAGGAATAGATCCTGCAATTGCAACCGGGCCGTTTATTACAACCAGCAATGATATTTTTGGCATCTTAATTTACTTTATGATCGCCAAGCTTATTCTGGGCATTTAAATAATTACTGAAATTTCTGATACAAATCCCAAAGTACTACTCCGCAACTCACAGAAATGTTTAAAGAATGTTTGGTTCCTTTTTGAGGAATTTCAACACAATAATCAGCTGCAGAAACAACCTCTTGTTGCACTCCTTTTACCTCATTTCCAAGCACAATGGCAATTTTTTTAGTTGCGTCTATAGAAAATTCATCTAACATCACACTGTTTTCTACTTGTTCTATAGCCGCTACCACAACTCCCTGTGCCTTTAATTCGTTTACAAGCGCTAAAGTATTTTCTTTGTATTCCCAATCTACAGATTCTGTTGCACCCAAAGCTGTTTTATGAATTTCTCTGTGAGGTGGAGTTGCTGTTATTCCACACAAATAAATTTTTTCAATTAAAAAAGCGTCACTTGTTCTAAAAACAGCACCAACATTATTTAAACTTCTAATATTATCAAGTACTACAATAATTGGTGTTTTTGTAGTCTTTTTGAACGTAGAAACGGAGATTCGTCCTAGTTCGTTATTTCTTAGTTTTCTCATAAAAAGTTCTATCTTTAAACGCTTATAGTAAACAATAGTAAATCTAACTGAAAAATTCTAAAATTTGGCAAAATCTACCACCAAAAAGGTAACACCACTAATGAAGCAGTACAATGCTATCAAGGAAAAATATCCGGATGCAATGTTGCTTTTCCGTGTTGGTGACTTCTATGAGACCTTTGGAGAAGATGCTAAAAAAGCGGCTGGTGTTCTAGGAATTATTCTCACCAAAAGAGGCGCTGGTAGTGAAACTGAAACAGCTTTAGCGGGGTTTCCATATCATTCTTTAAACACCTACTTGCCAAAATTGGTAAAGGCAGGAATGCGAGTTGCTATTTGTGATCAGCTAGAGAATCCAAAAATGACAAAAACCATTGTAAAACGTGGTGTTACAGAGCTAATAACTCCCGGTGTTTCTTTAAATGACGAAGTATTGCAATCTAAATCTAATAATTTTTTAGCTGCTGTTCATTTTGGAAAACGATTATTAGGTGTTTCTTTTTTGGATGTTTCTACAGGTGAATATCTTCTAGCTCAAGGAAACGAAGAATATATTGATAAGTTGTTGCAAAACTTTAGCCCTTCTGAGGTATTGGTGCAAAAACAATTCAAACAGCGATTTAAAGAACTATTTGACGATCGATTTTATACTTTTTTTTTAGACGATTGGGTGTTTCAAAAAGAGTATGGTGTTGAAACCTTGCACAATCATTTTGGTGTAAATTCTTTACAGGGTTTTGGAGTTCAAGAAATGCCTGAAGGAATTGTTGCCGCAGGCGCAGTCTTGTATTATTTATCAGAAACACAGCACAACAAACTACAGCATATTCAAAATATTAGCAGAATTGCAGAAGATAAGTATGTTTGGATGGATCGTTTTACGGTTCGTAACCTAGAGTTATATCATTCTACATCTCATAATGCAGTTACCCTATTAAACGTTATCGATAAAACAATTTCTCCTATGGGAGGGCGCTTGTTAAAACGGTGGTTGGCACTTCCATTAAAAAGTGCTGAAAAAATTCATTACAGACATGAGTTAGTGAAGTACTGTATTGAAAATGATGATTTCTTAGAAACAATTCAATATCAATTACAGCAAATTAGCGACATAGAGCGCTTAATTTCAAAGGTGGCCACCGGAAAAGTTTCTCCTAGAGAAACAGTCTTATTAAAAAACTCTTTACAAGCAATTTTACCAATTAAAGAAAAGGCATTAGATAGTAAAAACAGCTCCATTAATGCCTTAGGAAATAACATCTTAGACTGTTCTGAAGTTATTTTAAAAATTGAAACTATTTTATTTAATGATGCTCCTGTTAACATTAACAAAGGAGGAGCTATCGCACATGGTGTTTCTAAAGAATTAGATGATTTAAGAGCTATTTCTAATTCTGGAAAAGAGTACTTAGATAGCATGCTTGCTAGAGAAAGTGAACGAACGGCAATTCCTAGCTTAAAAATATCTTTTAACAATGTTTTTGGCTATTATATTGAGGTTAGAAACACGCATAAAGATAAGGTTCCCGAAGAGTGGATTAGAAAACAAACTCTGGTAAATGCAGAAAGATACATTACAGAAGAACTCAAAGAATATGAGACAAAAATTCTAGGTGCCGAGGAAAAAATTCAAGAACTAGAGCAGCGCTTATTTGCAGAGTTAGTTCAACATATTATTCAATTTGTACAACCTGTTCAGCAAAACGCACAAACAGTTGCACAGATAGATTGTTTGTTGTCTTTTGCTATATTGGCTATTTCTAACAATTATGTTCGCCCGGTGGTAGATGAAAGCACCGAAATAGAAATTAAAAACGGTCGTCATCCTGTTATAGAAAAGCAATTACCTATTGGTGAAGAATATATTGCAAATGATCTTGTGCTAAATAGAAATCAGCAACAAATTATTATGATTACTGGGCCAAATATGTCTGGTAAATCTGCCATTCTTAGACAAACAGCGCTCATTGTTTTGTTAGCGCAAATGGGTAGCTATGTTCCAGCACAGAACGCAAGAATTGGTGTGGTTGATAAAATATTTACTAGGGTAGGAGCAAGCGATAATATTTCTATGGGCGAATCTACTTTTATGGTAGAAATGAATGAAACGGCCTCAATTCTTAACAATATTTCTGAAAGAAGTTTGGTTTTGTTAGATGAAATTGGAAGAGGAACTTCTACGTATGATGGCATTTCTATTGCTTGGGCCATTGCAGAATATTTACACGAACATCCTTCTAAAGCAAAAACATTATTTGCAACGCATTATCATGAATTAAACGAAATGACCACCACTTTTGAGCGCATCAAAAATTTTAATGTTTCTGTAAAAGAGCTCAAAGACACCATTATTTTCTTGCGTAAATTAGTTGCTGGAGGAAGCAATCACAGTTTTGGAATTCATGTAGCAAAGTTAGCCGGAATGCCTAATCAAGTAATTCATAGAGCTTCAAAAATACTAAAGCAGTTAGAGAAAAACCAAACAGGTGAAGGGGTAAAAGAAACATTAAAAGAGGCGCAGCAAGACGATATGCAACTGAGCTTTTTTCAATTAGATGATCCTTTGCTAGAAGACTTGCGAGATGAAATTTTGTCAACCAATTTAGACACCTTAACACCTATTGAAGCCCTGATGAAATTGAATGAAATAAAGCGCATGTTGATAAAAAAATAATTGCAATAACAGTTCTATAATTATTCTGTTTTTTATATTCAATCTTTGTTATCTTTGTTGTCTTATGTTAGGAACTTTTTTATTTATTGGTGGTCCAGAGATTTTTATTATCATTCTTATTGTGGTAATGGTTTTTGGTGCAGACAAAATTCCTGAGATTGCACGAGGTCTCGGCAAAGGCATACGTCAAGTAAAAGATGCTACCAATGATATTAAAAAAGAAATTAATGACAGTGCAAAAGGCCAAGGAATAGACACCGATTTAACAAAAGATATCAAAAAAGAAATTAATGATGTAAAAGAAAGCCTGGACAAAATGACGGGGCCAATTAAAAGAAGTCTTTAGACTTACGCAAAGACTTTTAGTTTTACCTAGAAATGTTTCGCTTAGAATAAAGAAGTACAACAATCATAACCTTTTATCTTCATCTATTACTTAACTCTACTGATGGTAAGGCCGTCTCTTATTGGCAACAAGACCGTTTCTATTCTTTTGTCTGTATTCAATAATTTGTTGTATTCTAAAAGAGCTTTAGTATCTTGATCTTTAGGGTCTAATTTCTCTACAACCTTACCACTCCATAAAACATTATCAGATAAAATAACCCCTCCTTTGTTCATTTTGTCAATAATTAAATGAAAGTAATTGCTATAATTAGATTTATCTGCATCAATAAAAACTAGGTCAAACTTCTTGTGTATGGTAGGAATAATTTCTAATGCTAGCCCTACGTGTTGAATGATTTTATTTCGGAATCCTGATTTTTCAAAATATTTGTTTTGTAAATCTGCTAGCTCTTCATTTTTATCGATAGTATCTATACTTGCGTGTTCTTGCAATCCTTCTGCAATACAAATAGCAGAATACCCGGTATACGTGCCTATTTCTAAAATGTTTTTTGGTTGAATTAGTTTGGAAATCATAGAGAGCACTCGTCCTTGAAAAGCACCACTTAACATTCTAGGATTTACTACTTTTTGCCAAGTTTCTTTGGTAAGTTCTTGTAAGATTTGTGGCTCTTTTTGAGAATGAGATACTGAATAATCATCTATTTTTTCAGGCAGAAAGTTCATACTATGTTATACATTTTGTTTTTCAAGCTCTTTTCTTAAAACTTCTTTTTCTTGATGAGTCATACATAAAGAGTCTTGTTTTCTTTTAGTGTTTGTTGCTTTGCTCTTGTACAGCTTTGTTAATAGTACATTCTGTTTTGTATACATTACACAGATTTTACAACCAATAAAATGAATTTGTAATTTTATTTTATCGAAAAAAGACGCCTCTCCATACTGACTTTTATCACAGATAGTCGTTGCTTGATTACACGTTATGTTTAGTTTTTTAAACATTCTCTAATTATTAAACCAATTATCTTCTAAACATTTTCTCAGCTGCATTCTTGCTCGGTGTATAATTACCCATAGGTTAGACGAGCTAATGCCCAGTTCCTTACAAATTACCTCTGTGTCTACTTCTTGAATCGTTTTCATTCTAAAAACCATCGCATATTTTTTAGGTAATTTATCTACACACAAATCTATCTGATGTTGTAGCTCTTTATTTTCTATTTTTTTTTCTACTTCACTATCCCAAGATTGAGGAACTCTTTCTTCTATCCAATCACCTTCATTTTCACCATCATTGTAGAAATTCATTCGAACCTCTGCTTGTCCTTTTTTAGAGTTCTTTTTTCTGTAATGATCTATGATTTTTCTTTTTAGAATAGAAATTAACCAGGTTCTTTCGGTTGCTTTTCCTTCAAAGTTTTTTGCTGATTTTAGCCCCGAAAAAAAGGTTTCTTGAACCAAGTCTTTTGAAATCTCATGATCATTAATCCTAATAATAGTATACCTAAATAGATAATCAGAGTAATTATCTATCCATTTAGCTGGGTCTAATGTATGTGTTATAGGTGAAGGACTGCTCATTGTTTCTAAATCTCAAATATACATTATTTTTTAACTGCTATATTTGGCTGTAAGCCTCACCAATTAAAAATGGGGAGGGGGGCAAAACTCTTAATTTTTTACCTCAAAACCTACCGTCTTTTTATCTGCTAATTAAACTAGATTCATATCTATTGATATTTAGTACTTTTACAAAACCTTAATTAATATCATTATGTCTGTAGCTAAAAAGCAATACAAAAGAATTACTACCAAGTCTCTGGTAGAAATGAAAGCAAACGGTGAAAAAATATCTATGTTAACGGCATATGACTATACCATGGCTAAGATTGTTGATGGCGCTGGAATTGATGTCATCCTTGTTGGAGATTCGGCATCTAATGTAATGGCTGGTCACGAAACAACGTTACCTATTACTTTAGATGAAATGATTTATCACGCTAGCTCTGTTGTAAGAGCAGTAGAGCGTTCTCTGGTTGTCGTAGATTTACCTTTTGGAAGCTATCAATCAGACCCCAAGGAAGCCCTTCGCTCTGCTATTAGAATTATGAAAGAAAGCGGTGGTCACTCTATTAAAGTTGAAGGAGGGAAAGAAATTAAAGAATCTATTAAACGCATTTTAAATGCAGGTATTCCTGTTATGGGTCACTTAGGCTTAACTCCTCAATCTATCTACAAGTTTGGCACCTACACCGTGAGGGCTAAAGAAGAAGAAGAGGCCGAAAAATTACTAGAAGACGCCTTAATGCTTGAAAGGCTGGGTTGTTTTGCTTTAGTTTTAGAAAAAGTTCCAGCTGCTTTAGCTGAAAAAGTAGCCAAATCAATTTCTATTCCTGTCATAGGAATTGGGGCTGGTAGTGGTGTAGACGGGCAAGTGCTAGTAACACACGATATGTTAGGAATGACTCATGAATTTCATCCTAGATTTCTAAGAAGGTACTTAGATTTGTACTCAGAAATGACAACTGCTTTTGAAAGCTATATTTCTGATGTAAAAAGTAAAGATTTTCCAAGCGAAAAAGAACAATATTAAGGTTTTGAAAATCATTCATTTAGATACAAATCATTCTATTTTACTTAAACAGCTTTCTGCTGCTGGTTTTGAAAACCACCAAGACTACACCTCTTCAAAAGCTGAGATTGAAAAGAAGATTCACAACTATGACGGCATCATTATTAGAAGTCGGTTTTCTATAGATCAATCTTTTTTAGATAAAGCAACTAACCTTAAATTTATTGGTAGAGTTGGAGCTGGGCTAGAAAATATAGATTGTAACTATGCAATCTCTAAAGGTATTGAGCTTATTGCAGCTCCTGAGGGAAATAGAAATGCCGTTAGTGAGCATGCCTTAGGAATGTTACTATCTCTTTTTAACAAACTTAATAAAGCAGACAAAGAGGTTAGAAAAGGTTTGTGGTTGAGAGAAGAAAATAGGGGCATAGAAGTAGATGGAAAAACCATTGGTTTAATTGGTTATGGAAATATGGGAAAGGCTTTTGCAAAAAAACTTCGTGGTTTTGATGTAACTGTTTTGTGTTGTGATATTAGACCTAATATAGGAGATGAAAACGCAACACAAGTTAGCCTAGAGGAGCTTCAAAAAAAATCAGATATCTTAAGTTTACATGTTCCTGAAACTAAACTTACCCACGGCATGATTGATGAGGCTTTTATCAACAATTTTAATAGACCGTTTTGGTTAATTAATACTGCTAGAGGAAAAAATATTGTCACAAAAGACCTTGTTATGGCTTTACAATCTGGAAAAATTTTAGGGGCCGCATTAGATGTTTTAGAATATGAAAAATCATCTTTCGAAAAACTGTTTACTAACCTTCATTTTCCGGCAGAGTTTGACTATTTAATTAGATCAGAAAACACCATACTATCGCCACATGTTGCGGGATGGACTCTTGAGAGTAATGTAAAATTAGCACAAACAATTGTTGATAAGGTATTAGAGAAATTTAGCTAACGTATCTTTTTATAAACAATTATCAAAGAAAAAAATACAACTAGACTCTCCTAAAGGTTACAATAACCTGCTTACCAAGAAATAAAATTTAGATCTTTAAAAAATTTGATTTTGCACTATGTAGGAGCTGGCAATAAAACACTATTTGTTTGATTTTCAGAACATTATAAAATTATTTAGAATAAAATAAAATAATAGCAGACGGAAGATGATCCTTTTTTATAAGTTTGCATCCTAATTACAAAACAGATGAAATTACTATCAGAAAACTCAGCAGAACTTTTAATTTTAGTTTTTTTAATTGTTACTTTTTTACAATCTGGAATTGATAAAATCACAGATTGGAAAGGAAATATTTCTTTTATTAAAGGTCATTTTAAAGACTCTCCATTAAAAAATTTGGTTCCTTTTCTGTTAGGAGTTATTGTCATCACAGAACTTGCCGCAAGTTTGTTTATGATAATTGGTACGTATGAAATTTTCTTGAAAGGATTTTCTTATTTTGCTTTGCTTGGCCTTCAGCTATCTGCTGTTACTTTAATTTTTCTTTTAATTGGTCAGCGCCTAGCTAAAGATTATCAAGGTGCTATGACTTTAGCAGTCTACTTCATTGTTACCATCTTAGGAATTATGACTCTTCATCAATAATAGTTATTTCTTATATAATAAAACAATATTATAATTGTTTCTTATTACTTTTTAGAGCTTAAACAAGGTTTTTAAGCTTGTTTTTTGTTTTTTCGGACAAATTAGTTAATGTTAAAAAAAAGAATGCTTATTTGCGCTTAGAGAGCTTTTTTTGTGTGTTTTAGCTCATAAATAAGAGAAGAGTACTCTTTTGATTTTAAAGCTTTCATATTTGACCTTAATCCGACAAAAAAGGCCTTCACATAATTATATGTTCCTTTTTTATTCTTTTCACTTAACAGTGACACATAAAAAGAATCGTATTTCATTGGATGTGTTTTTACTACTTTTAGATTAACCGCCTCAAATAGTGTTTGAATTGTTTTTTGAGAGAAGTGCCAAAGGTGTCTTGGAACATCATAAGCGGCCCAAAACTCTTTATAATAATCGGCGTCATAACTTTTAAAATTTGGAACAGCAACAAACAACTGTCCGTTTTCACTAAGCAGGCTTTTTAAATGATCTATGTTCTCATAGAGATTTGGAACATGCTCTAATACGTGCCACAATGTTATGATATCAAACTTTTTGCCCGCAAAGCTATTTATATCCTGCAATAGTTCTAGCCCTTTTTCTTGGGCTTTTTTTCTTGCTTTTAACGTTGGCTCGGTACCAGAAATATTATAACCTAGATTTTTACAATATAAAAGAAAGTCTCCTGTGCCGGCCCCAACATCTAAAATAGTTTGGGTATCCTTTTCTTTATGAAACAATGATGCTTTTCTTTTAAAGGATCTTTTCTTAACACTATTGTATAATTTATCTAATAGTGCGTTTTTTGATTTGTTATGAGATTGATATTCTTTAGAATCATAATATTCATCCAAACTTGGAGGAATTGGCGATGTAACCAACATGTCTAACTTATCGTTTATCATGACCTCATACGTTTCCCCTGAAACTAAGTGATCTTTACAGTTTAAAAAAGGAACAGACCCGTTATGAAGTTCTTTTTCTTTCATTCTTTCTTAAGTGATGTTCCATGTGGAACATTAATAATCTCTTCTGTTAACGACCCATATAAACCAATAACACAGAAATGTCACTTGGTGATACACCACTTATTCTGCTGGCTTGAGATATGGTTACTGGTTGTATTTTGCTTAATTTTTCTTTAGCCTCATGAGATAAAGAGTTTACTTTATTATAATTAAAGGTTTGTGGTATAACAACATTCTCTAACCTATTTAACTTATCTGCGTTAGCGCGTTCTTTATCAATATATCCAGAATACTTAAGGTGTATTTCAACTTGTTCTAAAATTGTTTTGTCTATTTCCTCTAAAACAAAAAAAGCTTGAAGCGGTTCTAGCTCTTTAAAGTCTAATAAGGAAAGTTGAGGTCTTGCAGCAATCTTATAGAGTTTGACAGATTGATGAATTAGTGACAGGTCTTTACGTGCTAATATTGGATTAATCTGTTCTTTGGTGACACTGGTTTCCTCTAAGAACTTAATCAACTTGGCGGTTTTAATCCTTTTTAAGTTTACCTTATTTAAGCGCTCCTCAGATGCCAATCCTATTTCATATCCTAACGGAGTCAATCTTAAGTCTGCATTATCTTGCCTTAAAAGTGTTCGGTATTCTGCCCTAGAGGTAAACATCCTGTATGGTTCATCTGTACCCTTAGTAATCAAGTCATCAATTAAAACACCTATATATGCCTCACTCCTTTTAAGTATAAAAGGTTCTTTGCCTTGTGTTTTGTGCGCAGCATTTACACCAGCCATTAAACCTTGTGCAGCTGCTTCTTCATAACCCGTGGTACCATTAATCTGACCAGCAAAGAAAAGGTTTTCAACTAATTTTGTTTCTAATGAATGTTTTAATTGGGTTGGTGGAAAATAGTCATACTCTATAGCATAACCATATCTAAAAAACTTAACATTTTCAAAACCTGGTATATGTCTTATAGCTTTGTCTTGTATGTCTTCTGGCATAGAAGTAGAAAAACCGTTAACATAAATTTCAACAGTGGTCCAGCCCTCGGGCTCTACAAAAACCTGATGTCTGTCTTTGGTGGCAAATCTATCAATTTTATCTTCTATAGAAGGGCAATACCTTGGTCCTATAGATTGAATTCTTCCGTTAAACATTGGCGATCTGTCAAAACCCTCTCTAAGTATATCATGAACTTTTGAGTTTGTGTGGGTTAGATAACAAGAACGTTGCTTAACTAAAGGCTTTGTGTCTAAATATGAGAATGTTTCTGTCTTGCCATCTCCTGGTTGTTCTTCCATTTTGGAGTAGTCTAAAGACCTTCCATCTACCCTTGGTGGAGTTCCTGTTTTCATTCGTCCAGACTCGAAACCTTTTAAAACTAAATCTTCTGTAATACCTGTTGAAGAACCTTCACCTGCCCTTCCTCCTCCAAAGGTTTTCTCACCAATATGAATGAGGCCATTTAGAAATGTGCCAGCAGTAACAATAACTGTCTTTGCCTTAATCTCTAATCCTAAAACGGTTTTTACTCCAGATATTTTTGAACCATCAAAAAGAAGGCCATTAACAGAATCTTGATAAAAATCTAGATTTTCTGTATTTTCTAACATGTTTCTCCAGGTTTCCGCAAACATCATTCTATCAGATTGAGCTCTTGGGCTCCACATAGCAGGCCCTTTAGACTTATTAAGCATCTTAAACTGAATAGCGGTTTTGTCTGTAACAATTCCGCTGTAGCCTCCTAAAGCATCTATTTCTCTAATAATTTGACCCTTAGCAATACCTCCCATGGCAGGATTGCAACTCATTTGTGCAATATTCTGAAGATTCATTGTAATAAGCAGTGTTGAGGCACCCATATTTGCACTGGCTGCCGCAGCCTCGCTTCCGGCGTGCCCCCCGCCTATTACAATTACATCGTATGTTGTGTCAAATAAACTCATTGTTGTTTCACGTGGAACATTACTTAAAGACTTGATTTCTAGTTATTTAACAAACAAATAGTGGTGTTTTCTTTAAGTCTCATTACCTTTTTTTCTTCTGTTGTTTTGTCTTTATAACCCATGTAATGCAACACACCATGAATCATAACTCTTCTTAGCTCGTTTTCAAATGTAACGTTATACTTTTCTGCATTATCTAAAACACGTTCAATAGATATATAAATGTCTCCGCTAATTTGCTTACCAAGAGAATAATCAAAACTTATAATATCCGTAAAAGAGTCGTGTTTAAGGAACTCTTTGTTTATGTGATTGAGATATGCATCATCACAAAATATATAATTAATTTCTCCGATAGCAAAGCCTTCTGAAACAACAACACGCTCAATCCATGTGGTGGTTTTAGCTTCATTCTGTAAGTTAAATGTAGTTTCAGAATTAAATGTAATCACTCTTTAATTTTTTTAGAAAAATACTTTTGCACCTTCTTTTCAAAATCTTGCTGCAAAGGTAATGATTGTCTATTTAATATCTCCATTTGATTATAAAACTGCTTTTTAAATTGAAGTTCTTTTAATTGTTTATTTTGATAAGCAGCAGAGTTCGTATTTGATTTTCTTTTTTTATCTTTTCCTTGCTCAAAAGCTGCTTTATCTAATTTTAATAATTCGTATTCTAGTTGTTGCATTCTTTGGATTATTTCTTGATGAAATCCTTTTTCTAGAATATCATCCTCTAACTGCTCCATGGTTTTTAAAACCTTTTTAATTTTATCATTATTTTCACTCCCTTGATTTAGTGCTTCTTTGAGCTGCCCTCTCAATATGTTTTGTTGTTGGTATATTTTAAATAACTCACCGTTTAATTGTTCTTCACCAAATTTATTACCACCCTTCTCTCCTTCTTTTTTTCCTTTTTCGCCGTCTTTTTCACCGTTCTTTTTTTTCAATCCTTTTTTTAACTGTTCTGAAAGACCTTTTTGTTTTTCTATTAAGGTAGGTAAACTAAAAGAGTTTCCTTTTCCTTTTTTCCCAGAAGCACCCATATTATTTTGCATATCATTTAAAAGGCTACTTAATAAATCAGCTAAATTATTTACAGCAGTCATTACATACTGTTGGTTAGAGCCGGCAACGTCAAATCTGTTTTCTGATAAGTTTTCTAGTGAAGCATCTAAATTATAATGGGTGTTAGATAGTTCAGTTTGAATTTTTGAAGATAATACAGGAAGTCTCATAGATAAAACAAATAAACTATCATCGATATGCTCAAAATAGGTTTTTAATTCATTTTGGTTTTTTAATTCTTTTCCAAAATCAGGATGCCTGACTGAAATCTTATTAAATTTAACAAGTAGATCTTCTTGCTTGAAAGAAAAAGTAATAAGGTTTTCTAATATCTTTCTTAAATCTTCTATATTTTCATCGATGGAATTTTCTTGTATATCAGATATTGCTTGTTGCATTTTCTGACTCATTTGTTGCATTTTTTTTGATGCTTTTTTTTGTGACTTCTGTGCCGCTTCCTCTTGCTTATTCTGTAAGTTTTCTTCAGATTTAGATAACACCTGTTTTATTTCTTCAGATTCCTCTTGCTGTTGAGGTATATCCATGGGTTCTTTTAATTTTTCATTATCCTTGGTTAGTTCCTCTAATTCTTTTGAAATTTTATCAAACTCATTCCCAATCTTTTCTTGTTCTTCTAATGCTTTTTTGTTATTATTTTTTAGGGAATCTTGTTTTTTAGATAAGCTTTCTAGTTTCTTGGCTATTTGCAGTGTTTTTTCTTCTACATAAAAGCGCTTCGTTAATTCTAATATTCTTTCTAAACTTCTTTCTTGTTGTTTGTTTTGTTGCGCTAACTGTTTTGCTTTTTTAACCAACTCATCTTTATTAAGTTTATCCGCCATTTTTTGGAGCTCATCTAGCAATTTCTTTTGTTTGTTTAAGGTTAAAAGTTCCTCTATTCGTTTCTTAAGTTGTTGTTTCTTGTTTTGTAATGATTCTGTTTCTTCTGTTTTTTGCTCCAAAGAATGCTGAAGGTTTTCTGTTTGCCGCTCCATCATTTGTTCATACTGTTTTTGTCTGCGCAGAAACTCATCAACTTTTTTCTTATCACTCCAGTTAAGGTCTTTTTTATTCTGAAGTTCTTGCTGTATTTTTTGAAGTATTTCCTTCTGTTGTTCTTGATTTAGAATAGCGTTTTCAAGATTTTGAATTGTCTCTTTTTGATCTTTTAATTGCTCTTGATTAAACTCCTCGTTAGTTTGCTTCCTGTATTTAAATTTCTTGCTATTGGTTTTTTTACTACCATGAATTGCATCATTATCTGAAACCTGAAAATAAAGTTCATAATCAACTCCTTTTTCAAGTATTAATTGTTTTGGAAATTCATAAAAAAAAGTTTGTATGTTGGCTTTGGTAATATCCAGTAAAAAGCTCTTTTTTTGAGTAGGGGTGTCTTGATTATAATAAATAACCTTTAATGTGTTAATTCCATAATCATCTGAAACCTGTCCAGCAAACTGTACATTTTCAACGTTAATGCTATCAACATTAGATTGCACAATTATTGACGGAAACTCGTCTACAATAACTCTTAGGTTGTAAGAAAGTTTTTCAAAATCTTGTAGATGCTTATTTGAAGAACTAATAGTATACTCCATGTTTTTTAGCACCGTCTTCTTGTAGGTAAAGTTGTTTTTGATAGTTTCAAGAAAGTAATCTCTTCTATTATTTTCTGTAAAAGAAACGCTATCAGACTGATAAGCAACAACATCCCAGCTTATTTTTGTTCCTTCAGGAACGAGAAGGTTTCCAGTATTTTCAACCTTTTCATCTATTTTTTTGGTGTATCCAGGATACTCTAAATTAATAACAAGGTTTTGAATAAGGGGTGTTTTTATAAGCTCAAGAGAATACAGCTCAGAGATTACGTTCCCTGACTGAAACTGAAAACCTAAAGGAGCAACTACATTTGTAAAAGTGAAAGAAAAAACACCTTTTGCTGTTTCTTGCATTAAATACCCTTGTTTATTATATAAAACTTTCACTTCTTCTGGAACAACAGCACCTCTGGTTGATAGAGAAACAGTATAAGAGCCTCCCTCAATTACGCGTAAATCCTCTGTTGCTAAGTGAAAAGAAAAGGGTGCTGGAGGAACAAATACAGCTTTTGGGTTTACAACCCTTGTTAAACTGTTGTATAGCTCAACATCTATTCCTGATAAAGAAGAAATAAACCATATAGTTATTGGAAATATTAAGTATTTTAAGTAAAGAATATTCTTTTTAAAATCTACCGCTTTTGCAAACTGAACAGGTAGCAATTCTAAAGATTTTTGTTGAATGCTGGCCAATATAAGATCTGTTTCTTTTTGTTCATTTTTTAGTTGTAAAATATTTAACAACTTATCTTGAACCTCAGGAAAGTGGTTTCCAATAATTTTAGAAGATTCAATCTCATTAATGCCTTTTTTAAGCTTAATTAATTGAGTGATGGGAGTGATAATGAATTTAAAAAATAAAAAAAATTCTATAAAAATAAAAAGAAGGAACAAAATTGTTCTATAAGTAGGTTGTAACCACAAAAAGTATTCCACGTATATCGTAAAAATAAAGTATAAAACACCCAATAGGCTAAACAAAAGGCTTCCTTTAATAAGCTCATTGGTGTAGTACTTTTTATAGAAAAAAGATAGTTTCTGTTCTATGTTTAAAAAAGCATTCATCAACCAATAAAAATAAGGTATTTAAAAGAGCTATAGAAAGATTTATTGTTAAAGATTTATTTGCTGGAGTTCTATTGCAATTTGCTTTTTTTATCTAATATTAGAAAAGTATCTTTGTTGCTTAAATTTATGTGTTAATGATGTCTAATGTTCGTGTTCGTTTTGCTCCTAGTCCAACAGGACCTCTCCACATAGGAGGGGTAAGAACTGCTTTATATAATTATTTGTTTGCTAAAAAGCACAAAGGTGTTTTTATTTTAAGAATAGAAGATACAGACCAAACAAGATACGTTGCTAATGCTGAAAAATATATTACAGATGCGCTAGACTGGTGCCGTATTCCTTTTGATGAAGGCCCCGGTAAAAATGAAAAATTTGGGCCTTATCGTCAATCCGAAAGAAAAGAACTATACAGGGAGTATGCAAACACTTTAATTAAAAAAGGAAAAGCATATTACGCTTTTGACACTTCTGATGAGTTAAATGCTCACAGGAAGCAACATGAGGAGACAGGAAAAACCTTTATTTATAACTGGCACAATAGAGAAAAGGGACGATTAGTGAATTCTTTAATTTTAACTGAGCAGGCTACTAAAAAAAGAATAGAAAATGGCGATAACTATGTTATTCGTTTTAAAACACCTCAAGACGAAACATTAATTTTAAAGGATGAAATTAGGGGGGCTATTACTATAGATACAAACACACTAGATGATAAGGTTTTATTTAAGTCGGATGGAATGCCAACGTATCATTTAGCAAATATTGTAGACGATTATTTAATGAAAATTAGTCATGTAATTCGTGGTGAGGAGTGGTTACCATCAATGCCCTTACATGTATTATTATACAATGCTTTTGGATGGGATGCACCAAAGTTTGCTCATCTTCCGCTTATTTTAAAACCTATAGGTAAAGGAAAGCTTAGTAAAAGAGATGGAGACAAATTAGGTTTTCCTGTGTTTCCATTAGCGTACACAAATGAAGAAACAGGGGGCGTTTCTCTTGGCTACAAAGAAAGCGGTTATTTTTCTGACGCTTTTATAAATATGCTCTCTTTATTGGGCTGGAACCCAGGTACAGAACAAGAGCTTTTTTCAATAGAAGAATTAATTACTACTTTTGATTTATCTAGAGTAAGTAAATCTGGTGCTAAATTTAGCTTAGATAAAACGAACTGGTTTAACCAACAATACCTTCAGAAAAAAACAGATGCTGAATTAGCGCTTTTATTCTCAGTTATTTTAAAAAATAAAAAAATTAAATCGTCTGAAGGCTATGTAGAAAAAGTTGTTTCCTTAATAAAGGAAAGAGCTGTATTTGTAAAAGATTTTTGGAGTTTAAGTTGTTACTTCTTTAAAACCCCTGAGGATTACAATGAAAAAGCCTCTAAAAAACAATGGAAAGAAGGCACAAGCGCCTTAATGAACGAATTAATAAAAGTACTAACTTCTATAGATGATTTTTCCTCTAAAACAATTGAAGAAACAGTAAAGAGCTGGATTACTTCTAAAGAAATTGGTTTTGGTAAAATAATGCAACCTCTTCGTTTGGCCATTGTTGGCGAAATGAAAGGTCCTCATTTATTTGATATTATCGATATGATTGGAAAAGATGAGGCGGTTCTACGTATTAAAAAAATAATAAAAACACTATCATGATGAAACACATCTTTTTTATTTCAATTATTTTATTTTCTATAACAGCTGAAGCGCAATATAATTCACAATACAACAGAAGGCAGAGTATGCAGCCAAGGCAGCCAAGAGCTGCTCAACAACCAAGAGCACCCAAAATTGATGTTGAAAAAGCTGTTGGGCTTACTTTTTATAATATAGAAAAAGTTGCTAAAAAGATCGGTGTTAAAAAAGCTTCTAAAACTTTTGATAAACTAGCGTCAATTTTTAATTCTTTTAACAGAGAATTAAAACAAGTTAAAAGAATTAATACTTTTTTATTTTCTGAAGGAAAATCTAAAATGGAAGCTGCTCAAAAAGAAGCCATGAAAAACAGAGACTTTAGCGCACTTCAAAAAGCCAATAAGGAAGTAACAGAGTCTTTTAAACCTATTATAAAGGTTATTGAGGAAAAAGAAGAAAAATTAGATACAGATATAGAAAAGGTGTTAACGGATAAGCAACAGAAAAAATGGGTAAAATATAAAACAAACCTAAAGAAAAAATAAAAATTTGTAACATTTTCTATATTTTACGTCTTGTTAATAGAAACTTATTTTAGCACTCTCTTTTATTAATTATTAACTTTTTAAAACAACATTATGGGCTCACTATTTTTACCGATTATTTTAGGACTTATTATTTTTCTACTTTACGGAGCTGTTTTTATTGTAAAGCAACAAACGGCTGCTATTATTGAAACTTTTGGACGTTTTAGCAGTGTTAAACAATCTGGGCTGCACGTAAAAATTCCTTTTGTACAAAGAATTTCTGGGAGATTAAGCCTAAAAATTCAACAATTAGATGTTATTATTGAGACAAAAACACTAGATGATGTATTTGTGAAGCTAAAGGTTTCGGTTCAGTTTAAAGTTATTAAGGAAAAAGTAAGTGATGCTTTTTATAAGCTAGACTATCCTCATGATCAAATAACATCCTATGTTTTTGATGTGGTTCGTGCAGAAGTTCCTAAAATGAAATTAGACGATGTTTTTGTAAAAAAAGACGATGTTGCTATTGCTGTTAAGTCTGAGCTAAATGATGCAATGATGGACTACGGATATGATATTATTAAAACACTGGTTACAGATATAGACCCAGATGCTCAGGTTAAAGCAGCAATGAACAGAATTAATGCTGCAGATAGAGAAAAAACAGCTGCTCAATATGAAGGAGATGCTGCTCGTATTTTAATTGTTGAAAAAGCAAAAGCAGAAGCAGAAAGTAAAAGGCTTCAGGGGATGGGTATTGCAGATCAAAGAAGAGAAATTGCTCGGGGATTAGAAGAATCAGTTGAGGTATTAAATAAGGTTGGTATTAATTCACAAGAAGCTTCAGCTTTAATCGTAGTAACACAACACTATGACACCTTGCAGTCTATTGGACAGGAAACAAATAGTAATTTAATTTTACTCCCAAACTCTCCACAGGCTGGAAGTCAAATGTTAAACGATATGGTGGCCAGTTTTACCGCTAGTAATCAAATAGGAGAGGCAATGAAAAACAACAAGAAGAAATTAGACAAACAGTAGGTAATCTTATAAACTACAGACAATATTGATGGTGTTGACCTGTAAAAGATTATTTAAAAATTGTTACAGGAGAAACTATTATAGGTACTAATATTTTTAAAGTTTTTTTTGCAATCATAAGAGATGTTATTTGTGGTAGGTCTGATTCTTATGAAAAAGTTCTCTGTGAGGCAAAAGAAAATGCGTTAAAAGAAATGACTTATAATACCGTTAAAATGAGTGCAGGTGCAATTATTGGTATTGACTTAGATTACGAAACCGTTGGTTCTAAATGAGGAATGTTAATGGTCTGTCTCTTATACACATCTCCGAGCCCACGAGACCTCTCTACATCTCG
>OJHK01000477.1_pt1 | contig 25054 bp, 21 predicted proteins | sample 1595161 | NCBI WGS metagenome assembly OJHK01 (sample SAMN05416842, study PRJEB24817) | seawater metagenome | isolation source: Sea water | place: Canada:Atlantic | collected 2013-07 | reverse complement strand
CTACACCTCTCTATTCGTCGGCAGCGTCAGATGTGTATAAGAGACAGATTCTATATTTTATTCATTTTGTGATGTTTTCAGTTTGCTAATGAGCTCCCGAAGGGCGAGTTTAAAAAGGCTTATATGCGGCGTTATCGATTTTGACAAGGGAATAACCATTCTCTTCAGTCAATGCCTTGCCTCTAAGCCTCTTAATTCTCGCTAAGTGAGCACTTATTTAATCTGATTGGTATGACAGACAATAATAATAATGACAGCTATTCTAATTAAGCTATACCAAAAGCGCTAGTAGATACGTATTTTTGTTTTGTTTGTTGGAAAAATAGTTAGATTTAGGGTTAAATACTCGGTAGTTAACCAAATTTAATATATATAGGGACATCTTTCATGGTTAAAACCACCAAGAGTACATTACAAGGTTTATTATTTTCGGCTAGTTTAGCGATCACTCTGTCTGCTTGTCAGACGTTGCCGTTAAATCAACCAGAGGTTGTTGTTCATGATGAGTACGTGAGCTCAGGTGATATATTACCTATTGAAAGTATTACGACTATCGATGGTAAAGTGGTGGATTTACAGCAACTAGGAAAACGTAAATTAGTCATTTTGTTTGCTACCTGGTGCCATGATTCTAATCGTTTGCTTAAGGCACTAAATAATTCTCCTTTACTTGAAAGGGATGATATCGAAATAATTGCTATTGCTCGAGAAGAAGATACCAAAACCGTTACTGCGTGGCGTGATAAACGCAGTATTAAGGTCGCATTAGCGGTTGATAATGATCGAAGTATCTACAAACGTTTTGCTTCAGGTGGTATTCCTCGCTTGATTACTATTGGTGAGAATAATAAAATTATCAAAATGAACTTAGCTGAAGGTGAGCAGCAGCTAGCAAAGATAACTTGGCAATAAAAATATTTATTAGTGAGTTACAAACCAATCATTTTAAGTGGATGGTGAGTAAGTCAGTCAGCCCTTTAAAGTACACTGGGTATTTTGACAAAAGTGAGTTATCGATCTAAACCTAGTAATGACTGTTAAGTTGTTACTAGGTTTTTTATTAGTGGCAATTCAGTTGTTGTTTAATGGATTACTTTAGAAGGAATTAAAGATGAATAATCAGCCGAAACACCTCAATAAAACCATTGCTGCCTTAACATTAGGCGTTATTTTACTCGTGAACTCACCATTAACTTTTGCTAAAGAAGTTAAGGGTGGCCAGGCTGCACAAGGACAAAGTGCACCAGCAGTAAAACAGCAAGTTGTTAATTTGAATAAATCAACTTTTGAACAGTTGGTCACTTTAAAGGGCATCGGGCATACTAAAGCTCAAGCCATTATTGTGTATCGACAACAAGTTGGTGCCTTCAAGTCTGTTAACGAGCTTACTAAGGTTAGTGGTATTGGGGAAAAGATTGTTGCTGAAAATAAAGCTAGATTAGTTATTTAAGCACTACTAGCTAAGATCCATTGTTTAAAAGTCAGCAGAAATGCTGACTTTTTATTCCTAACGTCAAAACTTATCCTAGCAATCTGTTACTTAATTTCGACCTAATCTCCGAATAATTAGACTTGCCATCACTAGCTATATTACTTTTGGTTATATTGAATGCGTTTCTTATATGGAAAATATATCTATTTATGGCATTATAAGGTTATTAATTTTTCATAAAGTTTGTATTAGCAATGAATTTAACCCATTTAAAAAAACTTGAAGCTGAATCTATCCATATCTTTCGTGAGGTAGCGGCTGAATTTGATAATCCCGTAATGTTGTATTCTGTCGGTAAAGACTCGGCAGTATTACTCCATTTAGCTCGTAAAGCCTTTGCACCAGGTAAAATTCCTTTTCCGTTATTACATGTTGATACCAACTGGAAATTTAAAGAGATGATCGCTTTTCGTGACCAAATGGCGAAAGATTACGGTTTTGAATTACTTGTTCATCAAAACCCTGAGGGTATTGAAATGGGCATGGGGCCATTTACCCATGGTAGTGCTACGCATACCGATGTAATGAAAACCCAAGGTTTAAAACAAGCGCTTAATAAATACGGTTTTGATGCGGCTTTCGGTGGCGCACGTCGTGACGAAGAGAAATCACGTGCGAAAGAACGTGTCTATTCATTCCGTGATGAAAATCATCGTTGGGATCCGAAAAGCCAACGTCCAGAATTGTGGAATATCTATAACGGTAAAGTAAATAAAGGCGAAAGCATACGTGTTTTCCCATTATCGAACTGGACTGAGCTTGATATCTGGCAATACATTTACTTAGAAAGTATTCCAATTGTACCGCTTTATTTGGCAGAGAAACGTCCTGTTGTTGAGCGTGACGGTACCTTAATTATGGTTGATGATGAGCGTATGCCAATTGCTGACGATGAAGAAGTACAGATGAAAAGTGTACGCTTTAGAACCTTAGGTTGTTACCCGTTAACGGGCGCAGTTGAGTCTACGGCAAATACCTTACCTGAAATTATTCAAGAAATGTTATTAACAAAAACTTCTGAACGTCAAGGTCGCGTGATAGATCACGATAGTGCCGGTTCAATGGAAAAGAAAAAAATGGAAGGCTATTTCTAAGCCACATTTTAACTAATAGCATTTTATTGATGAACAATTTTGGAAGGATAAACTTATGAGTCACCAATCAGACTTAATTGAAGACGACATTCAAGCTTACTTAAAGCAACATGAAAACAAAGAATTAGTACGTTTCTTAACATGCGGTAGCGTAGATGATGGTAAAAGCACCTTAATCGGTCGTTTATTGCATGACTCAAAAATGATCTTTGAAGATCAGCTAGCTGCTATCGAAAAAGATTCTAAAAAGTCGGGTACTACAGGCGAAGCCATTGATTTAGCTCTACTTGTTGATGGTCTTCAGTCAGAACGAGAGCAAGGCATCACTATTGATGTTGCTTATCGTTATTTCTCAACCGATAAACGCAAGTTTATTATCGCCGACACCCCAGGCCATGAACAGTATACCCGTAACATGGCGACAGGCGCTTCAACCTGTGATATCGCGATTATCTTGATTGATGCTCGTTATGGCGTGCAGACGCAAACACGTCGTCATTCTTTTATCTGTTCATTGTTAGGTATCAAGCACATTGTTGTTGCAGTAAATAAAATGGATTTGGTTGACTACTCTCAAGAGCGTTATCAAGAAATCAAAAAAGAGTACCGTGAATTTAGTGAATCGTTAGCCTTTTCTGATGTGCGTTTTGTGCCGATGTCAGCGCTGAATGGCGATAACGTGGTAGAAGAAAGTGAAAATATGGCGTGGTATCCAGGCGCAACTTTGATGAAGTTGCTCAATACTATTGATGTTAAAACACAGGATGAATTCACCCAACTTCGTTTCCAAGTGCAATATGTTAACCGACCGAATCTCGATTTCCGTGGTTTTGCTGGCACTATCGCTTCGGGTCATGTACTTGTAGGTGACACCATAGTTGCGTTGCCATCAGGTAAAGAAAGCATAGTAAAAGAGATTGTTACTTTTGATGGTAATTTAGAGCGTGCAGACAAAGGGATGGCGGTAACGCTAACCCTAGAAGACGAAATTGATATTAGCCGTGGCGAAATCATTGTTAAGAAGGACTGTTTACCTGTCTCTGCAAAAGAATTCAGTGCAACTGTCGTTTGGATGCATGAAAACGAACTTGAGCCGGGCCGTGAATACTTTATCAAGCACGGTAGCAAAATGACCACAGGTCATGCACAAAATATTGTCAGCAAATACGATGTTAATACCATGGAAAGTTTATCTAGCTCGCAACTAGCGGTTAATGATATCGGTATTGTTAACTTTGTTGCAGGCGAAACCTTACATTTTGATGCCTATGAAGATAATCAAGGCACAGGTGCATTCATTATCATCGACAGACTCAGCAATGTCACGGTCGGCGCCGGTATGATAAATCATGCTATCGATGAAGAAATCCATGAGTATTCAGCGTTTGAATTAGAGTTGAATGCCTTAGTTCGCAAGCAGTTCCCACACTGGGGTGCACGCGACATTACTAAGTAGCTATTTAATAGTTACTACTCCTTCTCCTTGTTGCTGTAGCGTTCAATTTATGCGTCAAAAGTACTCATTGACTAACGTCAACTCCGTGCTTTTTTCTTTAACTTGAACACTTCAGCTTAAAGGTGAATGAATAGTTTTATCAATTGAGATTGGGTTTATTGATTAACCATGAACTCAACTGATGTGAATGTAGGATAATTGCTCTGGAGAATATGCATCCTGCACTTTCTAATAAGTGGCATCCATGCCACGTCTGCATTGTCTAATAAATAACAAATATGTCATGTCCGATCAGGCACATTGGGAATGACTAACATATTTCCTTGGGACACATAATTTAATGACAATAGAACAGTGGTTGATGATAGGTGTGTTTTTGGCCACTTTTATCAGCTTAGTTAAATACAGCCATGTACCAGAGCGAGTTTTCTCTGTGACGGTATTGTTGTGTTTAGCGCTGTCATTTGTCAGTGTTGATGATATTTTAACCAACGCTGTTAACCCAGGTCTTGTTACCCTGGTATTGTTGGTGCTGTGTTCTTTTGCCTTTGAGCGGACGAGTATTTTAAGGCGTTTATCTGCCGGCGTTTTTAATGGTTCAAAAGTAAAATCGACCTTACGGTTATTACTCGGTACGGCTTTAGCTTCGGCCATTATGAGCAATACTGCTGTTGTGGCAACACTCATTAATACCGTGAAAAAAAATAATCTTATTAATGCGGGTAAATTATTATTACCCTTATCGTTTGCGGCCATCTTAGGTGGAACACTGACCTTAGTGGGCACCTCTACCAACCTTATTGTTAACAGCTTATTGATTAAACAAGGTCATCAGGGCTTTGGCTTCTTTGACTTTACCTTAATTGGTCTAGCAGCGTTTGTTTTATGTTTATTTGTCATTCTAATTCGCAGTCGTTCATTACCTACGCTGGTTGATGATGAGCTAGCCACCAACGACTATTTACTTGAAGCCGAAGTCGCCACCTCATCCACCTTAATTGGTAAAAGTATTGAAGATAATGGTCTGAGAAATTTGGATTCATTATTTTTAGTAGAAATAGTACGGCAAGGTAGATTAATTTCACCGGTTTGCCCTGAAGAGCGTGTACTCGCGAAAGATAAACTAATTTTTAGTGGTGACATCTCAAAGGTAAAGACATTACAGCAATTTGATGGTTTGAATTTGTATGCCGAGCAAGATGATTTATTACGGGATAACTTAACAGAAGTACTGGTGAAAGCTGATTCAACCATCGCAGGGAAAACCTTAAAAAAAGCCGGCTTTCGAGCACGCTTTGATGCTGCGGTTGTTGCGGTACGTCGAGAAGGCTCTGCTTTATCGGGTAAATTAGGTGATATCGTCCTACAACCTGGGGATTTTCTGGTCTTAGCGGTTGGCCAAGATTTTACCACAAGGCCTAATTTATCAAAAAACTTTTACATATTATCAGGTCATCAAGCTGACAATATGCTCAGTGGTTGGCGAGATTACACCACGGTGTGGGGTTTTATCACCAGTATTCTAGTGTCAGTTTTTACGCCATTACCCTTAATTAGCTGTTTATTTATCTATCTAGCCTTTTTAATTTTCAGTGATTCACTGTCGGTAAATGAAATAAAACGCCGATTTCCCTTAGAAATTTGGATGATAGTATTGGGCGCGTTAACCTTAGCGTCGGCCATTGAAAATACGGGTATTGCTTTGATGTTAGCACAAAACATTGAAGGCTTCTTACACGGTCAAAGTATCTACATTGCTTTTGTTATTATTTTTCTTTTAACATTAATCATGACCGAGCTTATCACCAATAGCGCTGCAGCGGCCTTAGCTTTTCCTATTGCTTATAACATCGCCTTGGGCCTTGGCGTCGACCCAACGCCCTTTGTAATGGCCGTAGCTTTTGCTGCAAGTGGCAGCTTTATCAGTCCTTATGGTTATCAAACCAATGTAATGGTGTATAACGCGGGTAATTATCAATTGAAGGACTTTGTCCGTTTTGGTTTACCTATTTCACTAATTTATAGCACAACGGTAATTTTGGTTATTCCCATTGTTTATCCGTTTTAATTTTCCTGTTAACTTAGTCGTTAATTAATGTACATAACCTGTTTTATGTCACTTAATCAGTGACCTTGATTACACTTCAATAAAGAGCTTACCTAGTATGACAACAACGAGTATGAAAACAGAAAACACTGTGTGGCATAACCAACAAATCGGCAAAGAACAACGCGCGGAGCTAAAGCAGCAGAAACCGGCATTACTTTGGTATACGGGCTTAAGTGGCTCAGGTAAGTCTACCGTAGCCAATGCTGTTGATGCGTTGTTATTTAAGCTAGGTTGTCATAGTTATTTACTTGATGGCGATAATGTACGTCATGGCCTTAATGGTGATTTAGGTTTTAGTGACGAGGCACGCATTGAAAATATTCGTCGTATCTCAGAAGTCGCTAAATTATTCCTTGATGCGGGCCTAATCGTGTCAACCGCGTTTATATCTCCTTTTGCCAGTGATAGAGCGTTAGCTAAAGCTAAGCTTGAAGAGGGCGAATTTATTGAAGTCTTTATCGATACGCCTATCAGTGTCTGTGAACAGCGTGATCCTAAAGGGTTATACAAAAAGGCAAGAGCCGGTGAGATAAAAGACTTTACTGGCATTGATTCAACCTATGATGTACCTACTTTGCCAGAAATTCATGTTAAAACGGCAGAGCAATCTGTTGAGCAATGTGCAGAGCAAATTGTTGGTTACTTAATAGCGCAAGGCTTTATTAGTGAAGCGACGTTAGGCTAATCTTTAGTTAACTATCAGTCATTTATTAATTAACTACTTTAAACTGAAAAAGTCAGGAATATTTCCATTATGCATTATGATGTATTTAACGGCGATGCCGACGGCATTATTGCCTTACTCCAATTACGCTTAGCTGCGCCAAAAGAGTCGATATTAATTACGGGTGTTAAGCGAGATATCAGTCTGCTTAAACAAGTTGATGCAAGTAAAGCGACAGCGGTAACCGTGTTAGATATTTCCTTAGAAAAGAATAATCAAGCACTTCAAGCGCTACTCGATAGCCAAATTGACGTGTTTTATGTTGATCACCATAGAACGGGTGATATTCCCAAATCAAATAAACTCACGACATTACTTAATATTGATGCAAATACTTGTACCAGTTTGTTAGTTAATGATTTTTTAAAAGGCGAATATAGTTATTGGGCAATTGCTGCTGCTTTTGGTGATAATATGCAGGCTAGTGCATGTGGCTTAGCGAAGAAAGTGGGTTTATCTGAACTGCAGCAAAATCAACTAAAAGAGTTAGGTACTTATATTAACTATAATGGTTATGGACAGGAATTAAGTGACTTGCACTTTCATCCAGCAAAGTTATTCCAGTCGTTACTCGAATACCCCGACCCGTTTGTTCTAATAAATGAAAAAGACTCAATCTTTAGTCAACTAAAGTCGGCTTATTTAACTGATATGGCTAAAGCACGAACTGCAGACGTTTTGAGTGATAATGACATAGTTAAAACGATAGTGCTCGAAGATGCTGCTTGGTCTCGTCGAGTTAGTGGTGTCTTCGGTAACGATTTAGCCAACCAATCACCAGATAAAGCTCACATAGTTATTACGCTTAATTCGCTAGAAATTGGATCTGATAAGAAAAATGAAGCTGAAAATGAGCATAGTTATACCTTAAGTTTACGTGCTCCGCTAAATAACAAGCAGGGCGCTGGCGATATCTGTGCTCAGTTTCCAACAGGCGGCGGCAGAGCAGCAGCTGCCGGTGTAAATGCTTTACCCAAAAGCAAGTTAGCTACATTTATAAATCACGTTGAGCGCTATTATCGAGGCTAGATAACAGTCTTATTATCAGGACCTACATTCAATAATAGAAATTAGTATCAAAGTCAAAAACTAAGCGCTAAAATAGTTCGCAACAAGTTGGACTGTTTTAGTAGGCATTAGCGATCTAATATAAAACTATTTCAGTAGATTAGCGAAAGATTAGCGAATAAGTAGGGATATAATGAGTTTATTAATCACAGGCGGCACGGGTTATATCGGTAGTCATACCGTTGTTGAATTATTACAAACTACCAATGAGCAAGAAATTGTTATTGTTGATAATTTATCTAACTCGTCAACCAAAGTTCTTGAACGAATCGAGCAGATTACCAATAAAACTGTCACTTTTATTAAAGCGGATGTTTGTGATGAACAAGCTTTAGAACAGGTTTTTAAGCAGCATAGTATAGACGCTGTCATTCACTTTGCTGGGTTAAAAGCGGTGGGTGAGTCGACAGAAATCCCATTAGCGTATTATCAAAATAATGTGTCAGGTACGATTACGTTATTGCGAGTCATGGCAAAATATCAAGTTAAAAATTTAGTGTTTAGTTCATCAGCAACCGTTTATGGAAATAACGTTTCACCATTAAACGAAACCATGGCTACTTCAGCGACTAACCCTTATGGACAAACTAAATTGATGGTCGAGCATGTCCTTTTTGATTTAGCTAAAAGTGATGCGTCTTGGTCAATTGCTTGTTTACGCTACTTTAATCCTATTGGTGCACACCAATCGGGACTGATAGGTGAAAACCCCAATGGCATTCCTAATAATTTATTACCTTATGTAGCACAAGTTGCAGTAGGGCGTTTAGCGCAGTTACAGGTTTTTGGTGATGATTATGATACGCAAGATGGCACTGGGGTACGCGACTATATTCACGTGGTCGATTTAGCTCAAGGCCATGTGAAAGCGTTAGAAAGTCTCGGTCATGCGAAAGGCACAGTGAAAGGTTGTCAAGCAATTAACTTAGGTACAGGTAACGGTACATCAGTTTTAGAAATAGTTAATACCTTTAAAGATATTAGTAAACAAGATATCCCTTATAAAGTAGTGCCACGCAGAGCTGGAGATTTAGCTACTGTCTACGCTGATGCCTCTTTAGCGGATGAACTATTAGATTGGCAAGCTAAACTCGATTTAACTGCCATGATTGAAGATACTTGGCGTTGGCAGTCTGAAAACCCAAATGGCTTTTAAAAACTAATCAAAGTTATCGTTTTAACTGACATCAAAGCACTAAAAAAAGACCAACGGCTCACACCTTTGGTCTTTTTTATTTCACATTATTATTTGAGAAAATTTTCTTTTTAACCATCATCACATAACAACAGCTAAAGAGTAATCCACCCACAGCTCCCCATAAATGCGCATCGATTGCGACATTGGCATCAATTAACGTCGATACTTGCTCGCTTGCGCCGTAAAATTGTTCATGCGCTATCTTTAGCCAAACTCCGACAAATAATAAGTAGCCCGTTTTATCTTTGTGTAGCATGTCCATGATGGCACCAAAAACAAAAATACCATGCAAAATACCTGACAGCCCAACATATTGACGAATTTCAGGTGAAAAATAAAACATTCCTGTACTGCAAATTAACGCTGATGTGATAAAGAGTAAACTGTAGCTTTTCACATGATAGAAATGACCATGCAAAGCCCACAAAAGTAATAATGCAGCTAAATTCAATAATAGATGGATACCATTGGTGTGAAAAAAGTGTCCAGTGAAAGCTCGCCACAATTCACCTTGACTAATTAATTGGTATTTATAAACGAAAAGCTCGCTAACCACATCATTGAAAAAATAGGCAAGAATAGCGAAAAAAGCGATGATCACAACCATCATACTGTGTTGTTTTTTCAGAGGTAGGTTTTTAAATGTTAATGTCATGCGCTTAAATATTAGTCATTGAATGTAAGTAGCTAAAAATTATCAGTTAGTGATTTATAAAAGAGTAATAAAGTATACAATGACTACTTTATTAATTGCGTTTTATTTTACTATTCTATGTCCCGAACACTTTGCCCTGGTTGTCAGCGGCCAAAAAAAGCGTGTATTTGTACTTTTATCGCAGATATCGCGAATGATATTCATCTCTTAGTACTACAGCACCCTAGTGAAGTATCACAAACAAAAGGCACTGTTGCTTTATTAGCAAAATCATTGCAATCTTGCCAAGTTATTGTTGGCGAGAATTTTGATGAGGAGGCTAGCTTTATGCAAATGAGGGAGCAGTATCAACTCGTTTTACTTTATCCTGGAGAACAAGCACAAACTCTGGATAAAAACGTAGTCATGCAGTTGACTACTCTCGAAAAAACAAACCTTGATGCCAAACCGCTTTGTTTAGTTATTCTTGATGGTACCTGGAAAAAAGCGTATCGCATGTTTATGCTGTCAACAAAGTTACAGCAATTACCGCAAGTATGCTTACCTGATTACTTAGCTAACGCGGGCAAATACTTGATTCGAAAAGTAGCAAAAAAAAATGCCTTATCTAGTTTAGAGGCTAGCTGTTATGCTTTAGCTCTTTTGGAGCAGACTACAGAACAGGTTAATGACTCAGTAGAGCAGGGTAATGATACTCCGCCGATTACGTCAGAACATGCAGGTAAATATCAGCCGCTACTTGAAAAATTTCAACAATTTAACCAGTTCCAATTATCTTTTAGACCTGAGAATAAACCCCTTAAGGAAACTTGATGAATCATCATTCATTTTTATTACGACTTTCTACATTTGCATTCATTGTTACTCACCTTTTTATAAGTGAAACAGCGCTGGCTAAGCGTGAAATTCGTGAGCCTGAAGCTGCAACGGGCTTTAATCAAAAGAAAGCCGTATCTGCTAAAGAATATATGGTGGTAGCTGCCAATCCTTATGCAAGTAAAGCCGGATTAGCAATGCTTGAAAAAGGGGGAAGTGCTGTTGATGCTGCTATTGCTGCTCAACTCGTCCTTAGCTTAGTAGAGCCTCAATCATCGGGCCTTGGTGGCGGTACCTTTATGCTGCATTGGCATAATGAAAAGCAAAAGTTAACGACTTTTGATGGCAGAGAAACTGCGCCAAAAAATGCGACAAGTGAATTGTTTTTAGATAAAAATGGTAAGCCGCTTAACTGGTCTGATGCCGTTGTGGGCGGTAAATCTGTTGGTGTACCAGGCTTACTTGCGGCGCTTAATAAAGCGCATGAACAATTTGGTGTTTTGCCATGGAAAGAGTTATTTCAGCCAGCGATCGCGTTGGCTGAAAACGGTTTTATCGTCTCACAACGTTTAGAAAAATTACTGGGGATGAACTTCAATCCTGGCATTCATCTTCTACCTGAGATTAAAAGTTATTTTTCACCTAATGGTATCGGTATAAAAGCCGGTGATACTTTAAAGAACCCTAAACTAGCTAAAGCCTTAAAGAGTATTGCTAAAAATGGTGTTGAAGTGTTTTATCAAGGTTGGATAGCAAAAAAGATAGTTGAAAAGGTACAGACATCAGTCATTTCACCTGGGTTATTAACTCTGGATGATATGAAAAATTATCAGGCAATAGAGCGCGCTTCTGTTTGTGGACCCTATCATCAATATAAAATTTGCGGTATGGCACCACCGAGCTCAGGTGGTATCACAGTCATTCAAATCTTAGCACAACTACAATCATTTGATCTTGCCCAATATCCTCCAAATTCATTACATGCGGTACACCTATTAACACAGAGCTCACGGTTAGCTTTTGCTGATAGGAATAAATATATTGCCGATAGTGATTTTGTCAGCGTACCTGTTAAAGGCTTGTTAGCAGAAGATTATCTCGCTAAACGCGCTGATTTAATCAATGAAAAAAGAGATATGGGGCAAGCAGTCGCAGGCAGTCCGCAAAATAGCTTAGTGTTAGCGAATGATAACGCCATTGAAAGACCATCAACCACTCATTTGGTGGTTGTTGATAAACAAGGTAATGCCATATCGATGACCAGTAGCATTGAAAATGGTTTTGGCTCAGCCCTAATGGTGCAGGGTTTTATTTTAAATAATCAATTAACTGATTTTTCATTGGCACCTAAGCGTGATGGAAAATGGGTAGCAAATCGAGTAGAGCCTTTAAAAAGGCCCCGTAGCTCTATGGCTCCCATGATGGTTTTTAATGAAGACAATTCATTACGTTTGATTCTAGGTGCGCCTGGTGGTAGTCGTATTATTAATTATGTTGCGCAAACCATTATTGGCGTACTTGATTGGCAGCTGAATGTACAACAGGCTATTAACTTGCCCAAAGTAACCAACCGAAATTACGTCACCACGTTAGAGTTAGATACTGATGTTGCTAAATTAAAACCTGCGCTTGAAGCGAGAGGGCATACTGTGAAGATCAGAGCCTTAAATAGTGGTTTACATGCGATAGAAGTCAATAACGGTGGACTCGTTGGCGGCGCAGATCCACGACGGGAAGGATTAGTGCTAGGGCGTTAAATTCTTGTAAATTCACTCTACTTGAAAACCTGAAACGGCATTATCAAGTAGAGTGAATATAAGTGCGTTTATTTTGTACGTTAGGTAAGTGCACTCCAACAAAGCGAAAATTAATTCGTCAATTTATCGCCAGTATCAATTTCAGCTTCAATTTACTTTCTCTGAACCTAGCCTTTTATATCCCTGCACTGCATAAAGTAGTGAGCATCATATTTAAAAAATAATTATCAAATTGTTTTGGTGTGATAATTGCTTAACTCTATTTATTAGTAGTCCCACTAATACCGACTAAATACCGACAAAATGTTGGCAGGAGTGTAAAATAGTGACCTCGAAAAAACTTCCGTATATTGCTCAAGTGTTATGTGTTTTTTTTATTTTATTGGCCAGTAAAAGCCATGCATTAGAAAGCTCAGTGCAACTTCATAAAGTTGATCAAGATAAAAGCTATGGTTATAGCCTCTCCATTGGCGATGAATTCTTCAATCAAAAAGCGTTTAATTGGCAGATCAGTTATAATCGCTTTGAAAAAGTAAAGATCAGCGACTTGGATGAAACAAGTGAGGTGTGGGATGACGCAGGTTTTGACTTCACTTTACAGACAGTAGACTTGTCTTTGGGTTATCGTTATTACCCTAAGTCTTATGATAAATTTATCAGTAGCCTTATGCTTGAATTTCAATTGGGCGCATCCATTAACCTCAGCGAAAATAAACTAATTCCTGATCCGGACCTTAATTTAGATGATGTTTACTTTGCAGAGCAAGGAGATATCAATCCAGTTATGTCCATTTCCCTTCAAAAAAGCTTCACCAAAAATTCGGCTATACACATAGGTTTCAAACATTACCCTAGCTATTCTGATTTTGGCAGTATCAGTACGGTATTTCTTGGCTTTAATTATCGTTTCGGTCGCCAAGTTGGCTACTGATAACTAATTAAATCAATAAATTAGTCTGATTGGTATAACGTTACAAGTTAGTAACACTTTAATTATTCAAGTTAGATGTGTATTGGCCGTTATAAAGACGACCTGCATACGGATTGTTGCAATTAAACTTATTCTATCCCTTTATGTCTTATAACTCTACCGAAGTTGTAAGACATAAATATCTGGTTTTTATTCCAGATAATACTCCCCGTGGAGAAACGTGTGTTGAAGTATAAAATATGGTGCTTTAAATTTTTAAGCATACTTACCCTCGTCATTAGTAGCAGTGCCTTTGCCGTAGATACAGACGGTGATGGCTATGATGATGCCATCGATTTATTCCCTTCCGACCCACTTGAATGGATTGACACCGATCTTGATGGCACAGGTAATAATAGTGATAACGATATTGATGGCGATGGTTTAATCAATAGTGTTGATAATAATGATGATGGTGATTTAGCCATTGATATTTATGATCCCCTTCCTAACGATCCCAGTGAATGGCTTGATACCGACAATGATGGCTTAGGTAACAACACCGATACCGATGATGATAACGATGGTGTACCGGATCTTCTTGATGTATTTCCACTCAATTTACAAGAAAGCTTGGACTCAGATCTTGATGGTATAGGTAATAATGCTGATCCTGATGATGATGGTGACGGCGTGCTTGATGTGTACGACCAATTTCCTTTAGACCCTTTAGAAACTATAGATACCGACCTTGATGGAATTGGTAATAATGCCGATATTGATGATGATGGTGACGGCGTCAATGATGGCAGTGATGCTTTCCCATTAGATTTTAATGTAAATGCTGATTTAGATGCTGACGGCATTGGTAATGCGCAAGACCCTGATATTGATAATGATGGCATTGTAAATACCCTAGATATTTTCCCATACGATAATACCGAATGGTATGACACTGACGGTGATGGTATTGGTAATAATACAGATACCGATGATGATACGCATGATGGGACAGGTGTTGGAGATGGTGTACTTGATGTAGATGACGACTTACCGCTAGATGCAACAGAAACAGTGGATACCGATAATGATGGCATAGGTAACAATGCTGATGATGATGATGACGGTGATGGTGTTCAAGATGGAATCGATGCATGTCCACTTGATCCATTAGAACGACTTGATACCGATGGAGATGGTACTTGTGACGGACCTGATACAGATGCTGATGGCGATGGTGAACTTGATGTCACAGATGTTTTTCCTTTAGATGCCACTGAGCAATTTGACCTCGATGGTGATGGCTTTGGCGATAATAGTGATGCCGATATTGATGGTGATGGTATTGCTAATGGCAGTGACGTTTTTCCTTTAGATTTAAATGAATATATAGATACTGATGGTGATGGCATTGGCAATAATGCTGATACAGATGATGATGGTGATATGGCTATCGGCGGTTTACCTGATTCGACAGATGCCTTCCCATTAGATGGGACTGAATGGGAAGATACTGATGGCGATGGCTTAGGAAACAGGTTTGCCGATAGTGATGATGATGATGATGGTATTACTGATGCGATAGATGACTTTCCACTTATTTTGCTGGAAAACCGTGATACTGATGGAGATGGCACTGGGAATAATGCCGATCCAGATGATGACAACGATGGTGTACTTGATGGAGCAGATGCCTTTCCGTTTGACCCATTAGAATCAGTTGATACAGACGGTGACGGTATAGGTAACAATAGTGATTCTGATGATGATACTCATAATGTCACACTTGCTGGTGATGGTTATCCCGATAGTGTTGATGCTTTCCCACTTAATCCTGCAGAATGGCTTGATACCGACAATGACGGCACAGGTAACAATGCTGATACAGACGATGACGGTGATGGCGTTTTAGATGGTGATGATATTTATCCGCTAAATGCTAACGAGCAATATGATAACGATGGTGATGGCGTTGGTGATAATGCTGACAGTGATGATGATAACGACGGTTTTTCTGATGCTGTAGATGCTTTTGATGATGATCCGCTAGAATGGTTTGATACCGATAGAGATGGCACGGGTAATAATGCCGATACTGATGATGATGGCGATGGTCGTCCAGATAATATTGATTTATTTCCTCTCGATGCAACAGAATGGTTTGATGCTGATAATGATGGCTTAGGAGATAATGCTGATAGCGATGATGATAATGATGGTATCAGAGATAGTGAGGATGCCTTTCCTAACAACCCAGTTGAAGCTTTTGATACTGATGGTGATGGTTTAGGCAATGTTTTTGATAGTGATGATGATAATGACGGTGTATCAGATTTTCAAGATCAACTGCCATTAGATAAAAATGAACAGTTTGACACTGACGGCGATTTAATTGGTAACAATGCAGATTTAGATGATGATGCTGATGGCATGAGTGATGAATTTGAACTCTTGCATAATTTTGACCCGCTTAATGCTGATGATGGCCTTTTAGATACTGACTTTGACGGTGTTTCCAATTCCGCAGAGGCGTTAGCGGGCAGTCATCCTTTGCGGGATGATTACGCGCCAATTATAACGCCGCCACAAGCTGTTCATATAAATGCTGATCATACATTTACTCTATTAGACTTACAGCGTTTAATTGACTTAACCAGTATTACGGTACGTGATGGCCTTGATGGCATAAACTGTTGTGGTTTAACGGCATTAGGATTTGAAACAGGGGCTAAAAATGTCAGCTCTGGTTTGATCCCTATACTATGGCGAGCAGTAGATAACGCCGGTAATATTTCCAGTGTATCGCAAGTGTTAAATATTCATCCATTAGTAAACTTCTCTTCTACACAGGTTGTAGCTGAGGGTGGGGTTGCTAGAGTGGAGGTAGTTTTATCTGGAGAGGCGCCTGCTTACCCCGTGACATTACCACTAACAATCACAGGTACTATCGATAATGCAGATTACACTATTGCCGATAACAAGATCTTAATCGCACAAGGAACTGCGGGCTTTATCAACATTAATATAAATAATGATTTTCAAGTAGAAGGTGATGAACAACTCATTCTTAGCTTTGAACAGGGGGTAAATGCTGGTATTCACGCTAAGCACCTCATCACAATTACAGAAGGTAATGTTGCGCCAAATATTAATCTAGCAATTTGGCAAAAAGGCATACAAGTACCTAGCGTTGCTAGGAATGATGGTGAAGTGACGGTTGTATTGAGTATTAAAGATTCAAATGTTCAAGATACTCATCAAATTGATTGGCAAATTCCTGACTATTTAAACGCTGTGCTTTCAACGGATAAATTACAATTTGTCTTTCCCGTTGATGGTTTGACTTTACCAGAAGAGAACAAGGGCTTAATTAATATTAGTGTTAAGGTCACTGACAGCGGTAATACTACCAATAGCGGTACTGAAGAGTTATCACAAACTAAGCTGGTTTCTTTAGCTTTATTGGCGACTCAACAAACATTACGTAGCCTAGATAGTGATAGAGACGGCTTGAGCGATTTGGCTGAAGGTTTTAGTGATGAAGACTCAGATGGATTACCTGCGTATATGGATAATTCAACCATTCCTTATTTACAACCGCTACATATTAATGCAGCTTTAGTGAAGTTAGCTGAAACCGAGCCGGGTTTACAATTAAAACTAGGTAAGTTTGCGCTGTTACAAACTTCTGATGGCATAGCGCTTTCGCAAGAAGAAATTTTAGCTACTGGTTTAGTTGAACAGGACAGCTTAAAGAATACAATGGGCTATTTTGATTTCGAAATACACAATATTGTACCTTTTGGTCGCTCAGCTGCCATTATTTTACCATTGCCTTCCGCTATCGTTGAGTATTCTGTGTATCGTAAGGTAAACGCGGAACAGCAATGGACAGACTTTGTTGAAGACAGTAATAACGTAATTTCTACTAGCGCAGCTGTTAATGGCGTTTGCCCACCACCTCACAGCGAACTTTATCGAACAGGCCTCAATGTTGGAGATACTTGTTTAAAATTATTCATTGAAGATGGTGGTGTAAATGATGCTGATGGCATTGCTAATGGCGTGATTGATGATCCTGGCGGCATAGCCGTAGTTGACAATAGTACTATTTCACTTGAAGTTACCCCGGAAAAATCAAGCAGTGGAAGTTTGTCGATTTTTGCTTTGTTCGCACTATTTTTATTGATTTTATCTCGATTAATGCGATTAGAATATTTCGCTAAAGAAGAGGTAAAAGAAAACTAAAACTTGAACTTAGCAGCAATGTTTATCTTGAATTGAATAGGCTCTCATTATGAGTGCCTATTCAATTTGTAATATTGGCTAACTATGATTAACTTACGATAACTTGAGTTAATTTACCCTAATTTCGGGTAGATCATCGATAAATCATGTTTTTGGTTGAATCCTTGGCATATTCTTGCTCAAATGGCGCCCCAGAGTCATAAATAATTAACATTGGTTACTTAGTTCGCATGTTTCCTCAATACACCGATGGATTTAAAATTGTGTTGCTACAGATAACCTAGACATAATAAGCAACAGTCACATAAATGAAATATTCCCGCGTCTTTATTAATAGCTTAGCGTATGAACTGGCCCCTGAAGTGGTAACCAGTGCAGAGCTTGAATCTCGTTTGACCCCGTTATACCAAAAGTTTCGTATTCCAATGGGGCAACTCACAGCGTTAACTGGAATCGAGGAACGCCGTTGGTGGCCATCCGATCATATGCTTTCAGATGGCGCTATTGTTGCTGCCCAAAAAGCTATGAAGGAAACAGGCATAGCCGCGGCTGATATTGGTGCAGTTGTCTACACGGGAGTATGTCGAGATCAGCATGAGCCAGCGACTGCTTGTCGAATTGCCGCTAAGCTTGGCGTATTAAAAGATACAGCAATTTACGATATCAGTAATGCGTGTTTAGGTGTGTTATCGGGTATTTTAGATATTGCGAATCGTATTGAACTTGGACAAATTAAAGCGGGCCTTGTTGTTTCGTGTGAATCAGCACGTCATATTGTAGATGTAACGATTGATGACATGCTTGCCGATCCCACCATGCAAAATTATGCTCGCTCTTTAGCGACGCTAACCGGTGGTTCAGGTGCTGTTGCAGTGTTACTTACCGATGGTAGTTTAAATCTTGATACTGACCGTAATCATCAATTATTAGGCGCCAGTCACTTATCAGCACCCGAACATAACAATTTATGTCAATGGGGTTTAAAAGAGGTGGGTCCACAACTGTTTCGTGAATTTATGCGCACAGACGCGGTAAGTTTACTCAAAGAAGGAGTTTCTTTAGCAAAAGATACCTGGGAACACTTCTTAGAACAACGTCAATGGGTTGAAGAAGAAGTTGATAAAGTTATTTGTCACCAAGTGGGCGCGGCTAATCAAAAACAAGTATTGACCGCCTTATGCATTAACCCTGAAAAAGAATTTCCAACCTTTAAGTTACTTGGCAATATGGGTACAGTTTCATTGCCGGTAACGGCTGCGATGGCTCATGATCAAGGCTTCTTACAAAAAGGCGATAATGTTAGCTTTTTAGGGATAGGCAGTGGCTTAAATTGTATGATGTTGGGGCTTAAGTGGTAGTTATGTTAGAAAGTATGTTAGAAAAGAAGTTAACAACACTATTCCCCTTTACCCGCAATTTTATTAATCGTAATGGCCATCAATATCATTATGTTAATGAAGGGCAGGGCTCACCAGTTGTTATGGTTCATGGTAATCCAAGTTGGTCTTTTTATTACCGTAACTTAGTTAGTCAATTAAGCAAGAATCATCATTGTATAGTGCCAGATCATATTGGCTGTGGTTTATCTGATAAACCTGATGATGACGGTTATGATTACACCCTAGCGAATCGCATAGATGATCTAGAAGCATTACTTGAACATTTAGACGTAAAAGAAAATATTACGCTAGTGGTACATGATTGGGGTGGAATGATTGGTATGGGTTATGCTGCGCGCTATCCTCAACGTATCAAACGCCTGGTTATTTTAAATACTGGCGCTTTTCATTTACCTAAAGCTAAAAAGTTACCACCTGCTTTATGGTTAGGCCGTAATACTTTTGTTGGAACTGCACTCGTGAGAGGCTTCAATGCCTTTTCAAGCGTTGCTTCCTATATTGGTGTAAAGCGAAAACCCATGTCAAAAGAAGTACGTGAAGCTTATGTTGCTCCTTTTAATTCATGGACAAACCGTATTTCAACTTTGCGCTTTATTCAAGATATTCCATTAAAAACAGGCGATAGAAATTATCAGTTAGTTTCTGATATTGCAGGCAGTTTAGCGCAGTTTGATAAAATACCTATGTTAATTTGTTGGGGCTTAAAAGACTTCGTGTTTGATAAACACTTTTTAGATGAATGGCAACAACGTTTTCCCGATGCACAAGTTCATGCTTTTGATGATTGTGGTCACTATATTTTAGAAGACGCTAGCGATGAAGTCGTTCCGTTAATAGATAACTTTTTAAAAACAAACGAAAGCAAGTTAGCTTAGAGTTAACGTAGTAGGACTTATTTAATAGGTATAATGTAAATGACAGAGACCATGGATAAGTCCAATCAAGCTAATTTATGTCGCCATCTCGCCCATGCAGCAATAGCAACGCCCAACGCGTTAGCTGTTGCCGTACAAAAAAGCCATCGCGGCAAACTTAATTATCAAGAAATCGATTTTGTTTCTTTACACCAACGCAGTGATGAAATTGCCTATGCGTTAAATGCTTATGGTCTAAAGTCAGGCATGAAAGCGGTGTTGATGGTGACCCCAAGTATTGATTTTTTTGCCTTAACGTTTGCGTTATTTAAAGCAGGTATTGTTCCTATTTTAGTTGACCCAGGCATGGGTATTAAAAACCTTAAACAATGTTTTGTTGAATCTGCTCCTGATGCTTTTATTGGTATCCCGAAAGCCCACATAGCCAGAGCATTATTTGGCTGGGGTAAAACCAGTGTTAAAAAACTCTTAACCGTTACTGAAGCTAATTCTGGCGCTGGTGCCAATGTATTCGCTTCCCTTATCGGTGGCATGAGTTTAACCAAATTACTCACTCGTTATCCAATACAAAACAAAGATTTACCAAAAGAAAATAGTTCATTTGACATGGTAAAACTTAGCGATGATGCTATGTCGGCTATTCTATTTACCAGTGGTAGTACAGGTACACCTAAAGGCGTGGTCTACAGTCATAAAATGTTTGAAGCACAAATTACTGCACTTAAAGAAGATTATGCCATTAAACCTGGCGAACGTGATTTAGCAACGTTCCCCTTGTTCTCATTATTTGGTCCGGCATTAGGTATGGCCTCAATTGTACCTGATATGGATGCGAGTAAACCGATTAAGGCAAACCCTGCATTTATCTTTGCCGCTATTGAAAAATATCAATGCACTAACTTATTTGCCAATCCAGCGCTGATAGAAGTATTAGGGCAGGCGGGAGCAGGTAATTTATCAACCAAAAAAGCCGACACTGGGTCAATAAATAAACCTGTCGTTAAACTGAATAGTTTAAAAAGAGTGATTTCTGCGGGCGCACCAGCAACCCTGACTTCTGTAGAGCGATTTACCCAACTACTTAACGACAATGTGCCTGTGCTAACGTCCTATGGGGCGACTGAATCGCTACCGCTGACTAAAATAGCCAGTGCAGATTTACTTGCAACGAGCCACATAACAGACAATGGCGGTGGTATTTGTGTAGGTACTCCGGTTAATGGCGTTGAACTCAGTATTATTGATATTAACGACAATGTGATTGAAACATGGCATGACGATTTAACCTTGCCTGCGAACACTATTGGTGAAATCGTCGTTAAAGGCGACATGGTTAGCCATCAATATTATAATCGTGCATCGGCAACTGCACAGGCAAAAATTCTTGATGCTGGTTCTAATGATGCTCATTCTAATTGTGCGGACTCTACTGGTCAGGTAGTTCGTCATCGCATGGGTGATTTAGGTTATCTTGATGAATCTGGTTTGTTGTGGATGTGTGGGCGTAAAGCCCATCGTGTTGAAACCGATAAAAAGGTTTTATTTTCTATTCCTTGTGAGCGAATATTTAATACTCATCAATTAGTAAAACGCACTGCTTTAGTCGGGGTTACCATTAACGGTAAAACTGTGCCGTTACTTTGTGTTGAATTAACCGATGAAGCTAAAAATAATAAGGACTTTGATGAAGCCATCCTTTTTTCAGCGTTAAAAGTATCTGCACTTGCTCATAAACAAACATCCGCGATATCTCACTTTTTAATCCATGAAGACTTCCCCGTGGATATACGTCATAACGCTAAAATATTTCGTGAAAAGCTTGCCGTATGGGCACAAGATGAACTTGACTAATTTAACGTATAACTAGAGCTCAACCATGATTGAACATTCGCAAAAAAGCGCTATTACATCTCATTGTAAAGCCAAAAGTAATAGCTATAACAGCATCGATGTTTCAGCCAATTTCAGCGAGGCTGTTCAGCAACCACTAAGTGAGCTAGCAGCACAAACAAACCATGTGTTTGTTACCGGAGCTGGCGGTTTTTTGGGGAAAGCCATATGTCGATTATTGCGTTTAGCTGATATTAAAGTGACGGGTTTTGCTCGAGGAAATTATCCTGAACTGACCCAAATGGGCGTTAATATGGTGCAAGGGGATATCACTGATTTTGAACCCCTTAAAGAGGCAATGCAACCATGCGATCTTGTCTTTCATGTAGCCGCTAAAGCAGGTGTTTGGGGGAGTAAAGACGATTACTTTACACCGAATGTGCAAGGGGCTAAAAATATTATTCAAGCCTGCCAAGAGCTCGCCATTACCCGCTTAGTGTACACTAGCACGCCGAGTGTTACTTTCGCTGGCGTTGATGAGGCAGGTATAGATGAATCGCAACCTTATGCTAATAGCTTTTTAAATTATTATGGTGAGTCTAAAGCGTTAGCAGAGCAGCTAGTATTATCTGCCTCACATGATTTGAAAGATAAGCCTTTAAAAACCGTGGCGCTCCGCCCGCATTTAATTTGGGGGCCAAACGATCCCCATCTAGTACCTCGAGTATTAGAGCGTGCCAGAGCAGGTAAGCTAAAGCTTGTTGGCAAAGAAGATAAGCTCGTTGATACTATTTTTGTTGATAATGCCGCCTATGCGCATATATTAGCGGCAGTAGCATTGAACAAACCCAAAGCGACTTGTATCGGTAAGGCGTATTTTATTAGCAATGATCAGCCAATAACTATGGCCACTATGCTTAATAACATTCTGCATTGTGTTGATTTACCACCTGTGACAAAAAGAGTCCCCAGCGCTGTTGCTTATGCTGTTGGTACGACGTTAGAGTGTTTTTATAAAATATTGAATATAAAAAAAGAGCCGATAATGACGCGGTTTGTTGCCAGACAACTTTCTACTAGTCATTATTTTGATATAAGCGCAGCCAAAAAAGATTTAGGCTACACACCGCTGATATCAATAGAAGAAGGCATGAAGCAACTTAAACTATCATTAGTAGTTAGTAGTTAGTAGTTAGTAGTTAGTGAGTCGGTAGTTATTTTCGATCCACTTTTGAACAAAATATATGGAATTTATATGAGTAAAATTTACCATCATCCAGTACAAATATATTATGAAGATACCGACCATTCTGGCGTGGTATATCACCCTAATTTCCTCAAATATTTTGAACGTGCGCGTGAACATGTGATTGACAGTGATAAATTGGCAACATTATGGCAAGAAAAAGGGCTAGGTTTTGCCGTATATAAAGCCAACTTAACTTTTCAAGATGGTGTCGAATTTGCTGAGATTTGTGATGTGCGTACCAGTTACCAATTTGAAGGTAAGTATAAAACCTTATGGCGTCAAGAGTTATGGCGTCCGAATGCGAGTAAACCTGCGGTGATTGGCGATATTGAAATGGTTTGTTTAGATAAGCAGAAACGCTTGCAACCCATTCCTGACGAAATACTTGAACCTCTATCTATAGGATAGGTGCTGGGTTTATTTCATAGTTTATTTCATAGTTTATTTTATGGGAATGTCATCGTGAGTTGCAAGGAAAGGTTGGCTAAATAAGATTTACAAACCACCCGCTAAGTCTAAATAATTACCGGTGGAAAAAGATGACTTCTCGCTTGCCAACCAATAAATCGCCTCGGCTACTTCTTCAGGTTGTCCGCCTCTTTGTAAAGGAATAATATCTTTTAACCGTTCAATACGCTCCGGCTCGCCGCCATCGGCATGCATATCGGTATAGATTAAACCTGGGCGAACACAGTTAACTCGTATGCCTTCTGCAGCAACCTCAAGTGATAATCCTTTAGTTAAGGTATCTATCGCTCCTTTTGATGCCGCATAATCGATATACTCGTTGGGTGAGCCAGTGCGAGCAGCGCCAGAAGACACATTGACAATGACGCCACCTAACCCCTTGTGGCGTGTTGACATACGTTTTACTGCTTCGCGACAACACAAAAAATAGCTCGTAACATTAGTCGTTAATATCGAATTTATGCGTTCAGCGGTCATATCCTCTAATCGAGACTGCTCTTTCAAAATGCCGGCATTATTGACTAACACAGTAACTGTGCCCAGCGTTTTGTCTACGGTAGCAAATAAGCGCTCTACATCACTCTCGCAAGAGACATCAGCTTGTACAGTAATGCATTGACCACCCTCGTCGCTAATTGACTTGGCGAGTTGATTCGCTGATTTTTCATCTGATTTGTAGTTAATACAAACCGCATAACCATTATGGGAAAATAGCTTTGCGGTTGCCGCGCCAATACCTCGCCCAGCACCGGTAATTACTGCTATTTTTGGTGGACTCATTCTTTACCACTCTCTCCATTCTTCTGTGACATCGCCAACAAACTCGATATTTGCAGCAGATATTACCTGTTGAATGAACTGACAGATATCTTCACGCTGTTCTGTTTCTATTAAACAGTCTCCACATTGGTGGTTTAACGAATTTAGAGACAAAACTACCGTTTCAATATGCTTTTTTGCAGTGTCTGCTGTTTGTACTTCAGCGTCCATAGCTGACATGAACTCTAGTAAACTTGTTATACAAAGCGCCACATCTTCTGCGGTGTAATCAGTTTCGTTTTCATCTTCACCTTCAATGAAATCTAACATGTCGTACTGAATGACTTTAAGTAAATTTTTCATCTAACTCTCTCTATTCCTAACCATAAATCTAGCATATTACTTTTATATTGTTAGTTATCATTATTTGTTAAGTGCAACGCCTGCAGTCTCTAATACTGTTTTTGCTTCAGCTCGCTCAATAATTTTCAATAAAGTCGTTTGAATTGTTTCATCCTGTCTCGCATCCTCTTTACTGGAGAATGTCTGTTCTTGAACTTGAGCGCCTTCTTCTTGAGTAAAACCTATTACAACCTGGTTTGCACAATCAGTTGACTCGCCAAAATAAGCGAGCGAAATTTGAGGGTAACCCTGAAATCCTTTTTTGACTCGCTTTGCTATACGTTTTGTTGATTTATCTAAATTCATAATAGGTACCCAGAAAAAATAACACCTCAATAAGAGGTAAATAATAGCGGCTAAAGTGAGAATAAAGTGAAGCCAGCTAACGTGTTGTTAAATATCTTGTTCAAGCTTACTAGCATTTTATACCATAGTGCATGACGAAGTCAGCATATTAGGGGCGTTTTGATTCGATATATTACTTGGTATATACCCTGTCTCTTATACACATCTGACGCTGCCGACGAATAGAGAGGTGTAGAT
>OJHK01000470.1_pt1 | contig 25391 bp, 18 predicted proteins | sample 1595161 | NCBI WGS metagenome assembly OJHK01 (sample SAMN05416842, study PRJEB24817) | seawater metagenome | isolation source: Sea water | place: Canada:Atlantic | collected 2013-07 | reverse complement strand
GAGATGTAGAGAGGTCTCGTGGGCTCGGAGATGTGTATAAGAGACAGTACCGATAGTGGTCGATTACTTTTTTGTGCCAGTAAAGAACATATAGATGCCTTGGCTAAGGTAGAAGAGGAGCTTTCCTCATCATTACATCAACCGCAAGGTAAGCTGAATATATTATTACCGCTTGAGTTTTTTAATCAAATTGTCAGTAGGCTAATTGCCGACTTTTTAACTCGCTATCCTAAAATTCACCTACAGTGCCAGCATTACTCAGGATCAGTGCCTGAATTTGATCCCAAGTTTGATCTTTGTTTTGTGTTGCACGAACAAACGTTGCCGACCACAAACTGGATTGCTAAAGAGCTGTTGAGCTTTCCACAATCTATTTATTATTCACCGACAAACTCGTCGAATACAGCAAGTAAGTTGCTGCAAGAAAAAGCCATTAAACCAGAGCAACTTAGCCAGTATGACTGCATATTAGAAGATCAAGGTCAGCCGTGGCACTTTCGTCATGGTGATAAAATTGAGCAAGTTAATGTTAACGGCCGAGTAATACTGTCTAGTCCTGAGATGCGTCTTCGTGCAGCGGAGCAGGGCTTAGGTCTGTGTAAGTTGCCTGATTATGTATTAAAAAACACTGTGTCAAAAGAGAGGTTAATTGAAAGTAGCTCGCAAGTGCAATCCCTTCAACGACTATCACTGAGTCATGATAGTGTTGCACAGCGTTTAAGTGTTCTGTATCAAAGCCGTCATGTTGCCAGTAAAACCAGAACATTTTTAGACTACTTTCAAAGTAATGTTGGGCGATTATTGTGAATCAAAGCATGACTATGCTTGAACTTTTTATCTAACAACAGCTATAAATAAATGCAGTTTTGCCACAGGCACCAACGATTGTTATGATGTGGCATCTTTTTTATTAACGAATAAATCATTGAATTTTATGTCAGCAACATCACTTGAACGAATTACCGTAGAGCCTGAAACTCCAGCAACTTCCTGTGTTATTTGGTTACATGGTTTGGGAGACTCGGGGGCCGGTTTTGCTCCTATTGTCCCTATCTTTTCTTTACCAGAAAATCACGGTATCCGCTTTATTTTCCCTCATGCACCTGAGCAAGCGGTAACTATAAATCAGGGTTATGTTATGCGATCTTGGTATGATATCAAAAGCTTAGATTTACATAATCGTGCTGATATGGATGGTGTTTTAGCCTCTGAAGCAAAGATACAGGCGTTAATTCAAGAGCAGATTGATTCGGGTATTGCTGCTAAAAATATTGTCTTAGCAGGGTTTAGCCAAGGTGGTGTATTGAGTTTATTCACCGGTTTACGTTTTGGACAAAGCTTAGCGGGTATCTTAGCATTATCTTGTTATTTACCAACATCAGACACACTACCTGCGCATTGCCATCATGCTAATGCAGCAACGCCTATTTTACAAAATCATGGTGAGCGAGATGATGTTGTGCCGATGAGTGCAGGTAAAATGGCAAATAGCTTATTAGCTGACGCTAACTATGACGTGACTTGGAAAAGTTATCCGATGGATCATTCGGTATTACCAGATCAGCTAAGAGATATTTCAGCTTGGTTACAAGCGAGGTTGTTAGGTTAGCCATCAAATCCCTATTTAGTCCTATAAATGGGGGAATTTATATTGTGGCTTTGCTAGTAATGGGCACATAAAAATCGAGGATGCTGAATGGATAGAGTAAAAAAAAGAAACGGTGTGGATAATACGGTAAAAGCAGCCATAAAGATAAGGCCTGATAAAGGTTGGTTTAACAGTCAATACTTTACTGTTGCTAACGTGCTGAAAATCATAGTTTCCTTAACGCTATGTTTTTTTATCTATACAAAATCTACCCAGTCTCAACAAGAGAATGATGATAGTTTACTCTACCTCGCCAGCCCTAAAGTAGATGATATTTACTTTTTAGATTTCAGAATCCTCAGTGATAACCTCAGACCAAATGAAAAATATAGAATAGCCAAAGTAGTCGATATTACCGGTGATGTGGTAACGCTACTTTATGGCAGTATTTTTTATCTGCGCCAACAATCACTAAAAGACAGCATTCGCTATGGGCAACTAAGGTATAAAGGTTATTTTGAGACTAAACGTTATGATTTAACCTTAACGCAGCTAAAGACAATGCATGATACCAGTGCTATTTACATGGTTAAACGACCAGATAAAAATATGTTGTTTGGCAATTATGTTAATGATCCTAAAACTGAATTAAGTACTAGTTTGTATATGCCAGGTAAGCGTGAAAACCTTGCCGGTCTTAGTTTGCTTAAGTCAGATTACCTAGAGAATAATAAACAACAAGCTTTTGAGCGTTTTAGTGCCTCAGCACAACTAGGTTTTTCAGCAGGACAAGTAAACTTAGGGCAAATGTACTTGAACGGTGAATATATTGATAAGGATCTCAATCAAGCTTTGTATTGGTTCAAACAAGCCGCACTTCAAAGTGATAAATCAGGTGTCCTGAAATACGTTATCGTCTGTCGACAAGTTGAATATTGCCAAGAGGCTGACTTTTACCAAGAGTTATTCGATGCTGGCGTCAATATAAAAGTGAGAGAAATCGACTTTACCTTATCGCCCAATTAAACAGGTTAAACTCGTGCAATCTAGATAGACTAATCTCCTTTAGTCTATCTAATCTCATTTAGTTTAGCTAATCTTATCAATAAGCTTCTTCTCATAAAGTTAACGCTTAGGTTCACCTTGAACTAAGTAAGCTACTTTAAGCCATTGTAGTGTCTTTTTTTTACTTGATTTAGGGTTTCATTAGTGCTTTTCGGCAGTATTAATATATCTGACTCAGTTCTCTTCCTGTTTACCCTATTTATATTACCTCCAGTAAAAATAGTTCAGCAAAAAATATTCCAGCAAACGAATTAAAAGACTGATTAAGTTTTTTAAAGCAATTGTTATCTCAATAATGCGAATTTAACATAATACATCTATGCTTTTATTTTATTATTATGTATAGGTAGTTATTCAATAAAACTGCATAACAATATATAATACCAGTTAAGACGGAATAGCTGTCATAAATACAATAATTTATCGTAATGGCAGATTATTTCTTCATAATATAATTTATATTTGAATCAGAAAAACCGTCAAATAGTGAAAAATTAACTATAAGAAGTGGCTATAAGCCATATATATAAAATTTCGGAATAGACCACATGAAAGTAAAAAAATCGCAGGTATTTAAAAAGTCTACACTCTGCTTAGCACTGAGTTCTGCATTGGCTTTACCAGTAAATAGTTATGCAGAAGAAGTTAAAGAATCCTCAGCGGATGGTATAGAGCGTATCCAAGTGACTGCTTCTCGCCGAGCATCGACAGTGCAAGAGGCACCTTTAAATATCACTGCACTTGATGGTGATGTGATGAAAGATCAAAATATAACTCAGCTGTCTGATGTTGCTCGTTGGGTGCCGGGTTTAAGTGTTGCTGATCAAGGTGGTCGTACAGGCTCTCCGATTATTGTTCGTGGTTTAAATACCAACTCTTCCGGTCCTGATTCCGATGCAGGCACAGTTGCCACTTACATTGGCGAAATTCCCCTTGTTGTTGATATGAAGCTTATCGACGTTGAACGTGTTGAGGTTTTAATTGGCCCACAAGGTACTTTATATGGTGCGGGCACTCTGGGTGGTGCTATCCGTTATTTACCAAACAAACCGATACTAGATGAAACCACAGGCTCACTTTATGGTGATGTTTTTACCTTATCTGAAAGTGATGATACCGGCGGTGAAGCGGGTTTTGTGTTTAATACGCCACTTATTGAAGATGAATTAGCGGTACGTTTTGCTGTTAACTATTTGGATGAGCCTGGGTATATTGATTATAACTATGTGGTTCGAGAAGGGGGCGTTTCATTACCCGACCCTGACTGGTCAGATACTGATGCGGTTGACAGTAACTTGAGGCAAGTGGCTGACGCTAACTTTGAGCAAACAACGACGGCAAAAGCCATGATTCGCTGGCAGCCGAATGATATTTTTGATGCAACCCTGTCTTATTTCTATCAAAAACAAGAGATTGGTGGCCGTTCTATCGTTCATAACAATAGTTTGAGTGAAACGAATCCTTTATCTGCTGTGATGGGAGAATATGAGTCGGGCTATCGATATCAAGAGCCAAGAGAAAAAGAAGATACCTTACTTAGTTTAGAAATGACCGTTGATTTAGGCTTTGCGGAACTAACTTCTGCAACTGGTTACTCAGAGTTTGAAGCGCTTGGCCAGCGTGATCAAACTGATTTACTTATTCGCTTAGATTACAGCTATGAAGAATTCCCTGGTTTCTCGGCCTTTACGCGAGAAGTCGATGAAGCTGAAAACTTCACTCAAGAAATCCGCTTAGTCTCTACAGGAGACTCAGCATTTTCTTGGATTGTCGGCGCTTATTATAATAAATTTGAAAGCTTTAACGATAGCCGAGAGTTCACTCCAGGTTTTGATCAATATGCAGTTGATAACTTTGGGGCAGAGCAATTACGTCCTGACTCTTTAGAGTATATTTCGGTGGATAAAGCTGAAATTACAGAATCGGCCCTTTTTGGTGAAATCACCTATAGCGTAACAGATAAGTTAACTCTGATGTTGGGAGCACGTTTCTATCAATATGATGTCGTTGCTCAATCCGATGCGGATTTACCGTTATTAAACACTATTTATGATGCGAGTTATGATCCAACTTTCATTGATATAGCGTTAATGGAGACGACAGCTGATGATGATGGCAGTCTATTTAAGGTTAATGCCAGTTATCAATTTAGTGATGATGTCATGGGTTACGCTACGATAAGTGAGGGCTTTAGAATTGGTGGTTCTAACGGAATCGCCGCTTGTGATGAAGATATTGGGCAGCAGCAAAGTGTTTGTGCTCAACCTGATGAGCTATTGTATGAGCCAGATACCACGACAAATTATGAGTTAGGTTTTAAAAGTACATGGTTTAGTAACCAATTACACTTTAATGCTGCACTCTTTATGGTCGAGTGGGACAATGCTCAAATTGAGGGGGCAACGGTAGTTGGTCAACAGCCTTATACCTCTAATGCCGGTGAAGCTGAAGCGTCAGGTGTTGAAATATCAAGCAGAGCCATGTTAACAGATAGTCTTATTGCTTATGCTACGTATGCTTATACTAAGGCAGAATTGACTAGTGATGATGTGCCTGATATTGGTTTATCAGGAGATCGTTTGCCTGGTTCACCAGAACAACAATTTTCATTAGGAGCAACCTATTCGACTGAAGTTTTTGGTGGCACAGGTCTAGATATTAACTATGGTTTAACCTATCAAAGTGATGTTTATTCTAAAGTGGGGCTACGAAATAATGGCGAAGCCTTACCCGGTTATGCCTTAAGTAATATGTCGGCACGATTCTCTGAAGATGTTTGGTCGGTGACCTTATACGTAGATAACATGTTTGATAAGTATGCCTACAGCTCGGTACGCCGCGATGTGGGTGATATAACTACTGCAAACGACCCCGCAATTCAACGTAATTATGGCCACTACTTAATTACGCCACGTAAAGTTGGCCTGCGTTTTGATTACTTATTTGACCTATAATATCCATTAACTTAATGAGAGTTATGAGGCTTAATACACATAGACTTTCAATAAGAGATGTTTTATTTAGCAAAAACTAGCGATTGAAAGTATGAAAATAAAAGCACAGTATTATTAAGCTTAGCTAATTAATACTGTGCTTTTTTATGCTTTACTTAGTGATTTATCAATCGATATACTTACATAAGCCTTTCCATGATTATCAATAACCAATTTAAGTATCCGATGCATGTCTAGCTCAATAAAAGTATTACACCAGCAAGCGCAACAAGCGTTAAATCAAGGCTTATATCAACAAGCTCATCAGTATTTAATGTTAATTTTACAACAAGATAAATACTTTGCTGATGCCTATTTTTTATTAGCAATGATCGCTAGTGCTCATCACAATTTGGTAAAATCTATTCAATTAATTAAGCAAGCAAACGCTCTTGCTCCAAATAACGCTGAATATTTGTCGCAACTTGCCAAACACTATGCCCTCGATAATAATCACGTAGCAGCGCTGAACTTTGCCGAGCTTGCCGCTAAGTTGATCGCTAAATCGCCTACTCAATCGTCATTAACCTTGGATACGCTAGGTGTAGCCTATAGTCAAATGGGATTGCATGAAAAAGCAGTTAAATTTTTCAAACAATCAGTCACTATCAATGATAAAAACCCCAATTACTTTTTCAATTTAGGGGCTTCATTAAAATTCATTGGCAACTTTGACGAGGCTAGAAAAGCCTATGAAAAAACCATTTCAATGGCGCCAAATTATTACAAAGCACATTCGGCACTAACAGGTTTAGGTGGGATATCAAAAGACACCAATCATATCCCGCTACTTGAGGAGTTATTTAAGCAGACGAAACATGCGGATGATAGGTTGCATATAGGCCATGCTCTAGCACGTGAATATGAAGCCTTAGAATATTTTGACAAAGCATTTCACTACTTGGAAACGGCTAAAAAGTTCAAGCTAGAACAGTTGAAATACAGCATTGATGAAGATAAAGCGCTGTTTACAAGTCTTGCAAGTCACTTTAAAGGCAGTAAGCCGTTGCTATCTCAGGGGTTTGAAAGCGAAGAAGCAATATTTGTTGTGGGTATGCCAAGATCAGGCACAACCTTGGTTGAACGAATCATTTCACAACATACCGACGTGACGAGTGCTGGGGAATTACAGCACTTTGGTTTACTTGTTAAAAAAATGGCTAAAACCCCGAGTAATCGTGTGATTGATGCAGAGACGGTAACAGCAACGGAAAATATAGATTTTAAAGAATTAGGTAAAAGGTATATTGAAAGTACGAGAGCGTTAACGGGTAAAACTGCGAAATTTGTCGATAAGATGCCATTGAATGTACTGTATGTTGGTTTTATCTTACAGGCATTACCCAAGGCAAAAATCGTCTGCTTAGATAGAAACCCACTGGATACTATTGTCAGTAACTTCAGGCAGCTTTTTTCTGTCAATCAATCGTATTACAACTATGCCTATGATCTGCAAACTACGACAGAATTCTATTTGTTATTCAAACAACTTGCGGAATTGTGGTTAACACTTTTTCCTGATAATTTTTATTTAATTAATTATGAGAAGTTGGTTAATGACCCAATCAATGAAGCTAAGCAGCTTATTGAGTTTTGTGATCTTTCTTGGCAAGAACAATGTGTTGATATTCATCAAAACTCAGCCCCCGTTGCTACTGCTAGTGCCTTGCAAGTACGTAGCCCAATTAATAATCGCTCGGTAGGTAACTGGAAAAAGTACGATGCTTATCTTGATGACGTAAAAAAGAGTTTAGCCACTCACCTAGAGACTTAATCGTTTCAATCAATGGATTATCAGACGAAAGCTAAAGGTTTAGCTCTCGTCTGATGAACAGCGATAAGTAAATGGACTTGGTATCATTCTTCTCGGTATGATTCAGCGACTAGATGATGACGATTTAAGAGCTTATAAAACTCAGTACGGTTACGTTGAGCAATCCGAGCAGCTTGTGAGACATTTCCAGCGGTAATTTTTAATAACTTTGATAAGTAATCCCGCTCAAAATGATCACGTGCTTGTTGAAAAGACGGGAACTGAGTTGAATCATCACGCAGCGCATTTTTTACTAAATTTGCGCTAATAATACTTTCACTAGATAGCGCAATACTTTGCTCTATAACATTTTGCAGCTGTCTGATGTTGCCTGGCCAAGGGGCGCTAATAAGTAATTCCATGGCTTCTTGATTGATACTTTTGATCGGGACGTTTGAGCGAGCAACTGCTTGATTTAAGAAGTATTGAACCAATAAAGGAATATCTTCTCGTCGTTGTGCCAACGTGGGTAACTCCAACTCAACCACATTGAGTCGGTAGTACAAATCTTCTCTAAAGGTATTGGCTTTAATGGCATTGGTTAAATTAACATGCGTTGCTGAAATGATGCGAACATCTACTTTAACCGCTTGGGTACTACCTACCGGTCTGACTTCTCGTTCTTGTAAAACTCTTAGTAGTTTTACCTGAAAGCTGAGTGGCATGTCACCAATTTCATCTAAGAATAAAGTACCGCCATTTGTCGCTTGAAATAAGCCTTGGTGATTTCGCTCTGCACCAGTAAATGCCCCTTTAATGTGACCAAACAATTCAGACTCAAGAAGTTGTTCAGGTATCGCGGCGCAATTGATTGCGGTAAATACCTTGTTTTTTCGATTACTTGCTTGGTGAATGGCTTTGGCTAGTAACTCTTTACCGGTACCGCTTTGGCTATGAATAAGGATGCTAAAGTCACTGTTAGCCACCTGTTTAGCTTGTTGTAATAGTGACGTCATCACAGTACTACGACTAATTATATTATTCCGCCAGAGTTCAGTTTCGCCGGTTTTCTCACTTTGTGAAGGCTGTAAACGTATGGCTTGCTCAACAGTATCAAGTAGCTCTTGGCTTTCAAAAGGTTTAGTTAAAAAGCTAAAAACCCCTTGCTTAGTTGCGTTAATCGCATCCGGAATGGTGCCATGGGCAGTCATAATGACGACAGGAATATTAGGGTGCTGTACTCTAATTTGTTCAAATAAAGCCATGCCATCCATGCCTTCCATGCGTAAATCACTAATAACTACCTGAGGGATAAAGTTCTGTAATCTCCCCAAAGCAATTTTTGCATTGGCGGCAGATTCAACTTCATATCCTGCTGCAGATAAACGAATACCAAGTAATCGTAATAAACTTGGATCATCATCCACTATCAGTATTTTGGCTGAGTTACTGGTAACTGCTTGGTTGCTTAGGCTCATAAATGATCTCTCTCTTAGCCACGCTCATTAATATTTTTGTCAATTTTTTTGAGTAGTATCAGTTGTTCATTTACATGTTCTAATTGTTGGTTCAATTGTTCGATTGTGACGCTATTCTTATCATTTTGTTTGTTATATTCTTTATCTGATCGCGTTTGCTTTTCAAGTAAACGAAGTTGGATATTCAATTGATCTCTTAATAACATGATAAAAGCTAAGTTACCTTGGCTCATGTTGTTGCTGGCTAATAAATGTTCATTAAGCAGGCTTTTTGCCTTATACGGCTGATAAAGTCCTGGATTTGGTAAACTATAGAGTAAAATAAGTTTGCCTTGGATAAGTGCTTTATCCTTGAGTGGTTCAGTCACTAGGGACAATAACTTTTTCTCTTCTAGCAAAAGTTGCTTATTATTTAGCGTTTTTAACGTTAAATAATACTGACTATATTCGACCGAATTATTAATATCAGCATCAGTATTTTCATTAAACGTAATAGCCGTTGGCTCAGTCACTTGGCAAGCCGTTGATAAGCTCGTTAGCAGCAGAATAAATACGATTGAAAAGCACTGCTTAATCGAACTATTTGTTGAATGCGTTACGCTTAAGTTAAGTCTTTTCATGATTCATTATCTGTTTGCGTATTAGGTAAAGTGATGGTGATGCAGGCGCCGCTCTCATTAGCAGCGCTTATTTTCCTTGCTGGGATAACTTCGATATTACCATTAAGGCGAAGTAATAGCTCTTTGACTATGGTAAGGCCCAAGCCACTACCTTTTATCTGGCTATTTATCGGTGCTTTACCTTGATAAAAAGCATCAAATACTTTGTCGCTAAGTGATGGTTCTATTCCTGGCCCTTGGTCTATGATATTAATAGTTATGCACTCCTTGCTACTGCTATACGTTATGGTGATATCTCCATCTACCGGGGAATATTTGATCGCGTTAGAAAGAATATTATCTAAAATAACACTGAGTTGTTTGCTGTTACTGTAGATAAAATACGGGCTGTTATTACACTTCATTGTCACATTTTTCGACTTAATATCGAGTTTTCGAACATTACATGCATCGCTTATTAACTCAGACAAACTAATCTTTTCTAATCCATGGAGGCTGGTTGAATCAAGAACAATATTGAAATCGAGTAAGTCTTCAATCAAGCGCTGTAATCTATTCACACTGACGCGAATGATATCGCAAATTTCTTGTTGATCTTCATTGAGTGGGCCAACACTATTATCATAAATAAGCTCAGTACCTTCTCTAATGGCAGCAAGTGGAGTTTTTAACTCATGGGATATATGACGGATAAAACTCGATTTTTGTAACTCAAGTGCATGGAGGCGTTGACGCATATTTTCTAGTGCATCTGCTATTTCCCTGACTTCGGCAGGGCCATGTAAGTTAATTTCTTGTTCAAAACTCCCTTGCTCAAGTAATTGAATTTTGTCTGTGAGTCGCTTTAATGGTTTGGTGATTAAAATGATAAATACACCGGCAATGAGCAAAGTAATAGGAATAATATATAAACGTTCAAGTATGTTATCGCTAATTTCTTCTGTGGTCTGTTGTATATCTAAAACTTGTTGATTAACGGCAAAAGCACTGCGCTTTTCAAGCTGCTCATTGATAAGTTGTAGTGGTTTAAACTCTTGTTGGATTTGTTCTAATGAAAAAGCATCAATACTCTCGTTTAGCATCAATTCTTTTATTCTATCACTTTCATCTCGTAAAGACGTTAGCTGCTTTTTAAGTACTTTATCTTGCTGTTTAGCCGATGTTTCTTGAATAATATCTTTTAACGCTTTGTGGTGACTACCAAATACGGCAAGTAATTCGTCATCTTTAAGTACGACAAATTGACTTGCAGATCGCTCTAGTTTGGCGATCGTGTCATCAAGCTTACTGTTAAGCTGTGTTAGTTGCGCCACATTATAAATAGCGTTCGTACTTTTTTTAGCTAATTCACTGGCTTTATTTGCGCCAAAAATTAAAGCCATCACCAATGGTATTGCGACGAAGGCAAAACCAATTAACGTTAATTTCTTAATAGAAATTTTATTAAGAAATGGCTGGCTAAAATCAAAAAAAGAAAGTGTTAACTGCCTTGGTAATTGCTTATCTTTTTTTAAGTCGCTATGAGAAGTCATAAAATCTAGCCTGAGCTCTTTACTATGGTTACACCTGAATGCCCTTTGTATGACAAAAATTACATAAAAACAAGACTGTCTTTATTTTGCGACAAACATAAGTGGTAAATATCATTACATTAAGTCTTTGTAAAATAATGTTTTATTTTGTTTTGTATAAATTTTTTACTCTACAATAACTCGTGATTTTTTATTGTGTTGTTATCTGGTGACACTTTCCGAATATTTTAGTTAATGGGTTCTTGTATAAATTCAATTTAATCAATGGCTTATTGTTGTTGGCATAGTCTGTGCTATTTCATAATCGATAATGAATTTAACTAGCGTGCACAAAGCGCTTTAATATTAAAAAAAGGATTCACCATGGATAGTATCAGTTTAACGCAAGTAACCGCATTTGTAGTAGCCGTAAGTATGGCTTCTTTTTTAGTGAATGCTGATGATGATTTAGCGTATACCAATGAAGATAATACCGTCGTAAATGCTGAAAATTCAGCTAACGCAGATGCGATTAAAAAAGCGATTGAAGAGGTAAAAGAGCCAAACGATAAATTTACTTTCACTTCGTTAGATATGGACAAAAATGGCATGTTAAGTCGACAAGAAGTTGTTGATGGAAAAAATGAATGGTTAGTAGAATCTTTTACAAAAATTGATAGCAATACCGATGAATCACTGACAGAACAAGAGTTAGTTGATTTTGTTGCTAAAAAAGCAGCGACGATGACAGCGGCAACCAAATAGCGAGTAATTAACGAGTAAGAAAATACTCGGTACAGTTTTAGGGGAGCTCCCAACCCCATATCAAATCATTTAGTCAACTTTCTTAAGGACTGAGAAGGTCTCTTCATCGACTTGTTATAATTCCACTCCCCTTGGGTCGGCTACTTAGGTAGTCGGCCTTTTTTGTGTGCTGTATATACCCGATCCACCTGAAGATGCTCGTTTCAGGAAGTCTGAGCGATTCATAATCAAGGCGCGTTTTTTTATTAAGGGTCATTCCCTTAAAAAGAAATGTAACGTAGAGTATGATTTGCTCAGACTTCCCCGAGGGCTGGTTTAGAAACGCTTTATGCTGCGTTATTGATTTCGACAATAGAATAACTATTCTCTTCAATCAATGCCTTGCCTAAAGGCGTTTCTAATTCCAGCTGAATCCTGCACCTTCAAGTGGAACGGGTATATAGTAAATGAGATTAACCGCGTAGATACTGCGGTAGACGGTAATTACTGATATATCCCCTCCAGTTGATGCTTGATATAGTAATGGTAATTACTATAAAAAGAGAATATTCAATGAAACCCCTGTTTATCAAAGCATTTTTAGTTTCTAGTATTTTAATGGGTTGTTCGACTGCAACACAAGTTAGCGATGTGCAATCTTCAGCTAACACGGTCAATAAAGCGACTGCAAATGTGCAGACGGTAAAAGAGTCAGAAGCGCTTCTTTTAGCTAAATGGACAGGACCTTTTCAAGGCGTTCCTGCTTTTGACCAAGTGACATTAGCCGGTCTAGTGCCAGCCATGGAAAAAGCGATGGCGACTAATTTAGCTGAAATCGATTTAATCGCGAACAATACCCAAGCACCAACGTTTGAAAATACGATTGTTGCCATGGAAAAAGCAGGTGGGGATTTAGATCGAATTTTCACCTATTACGGCATTTGGCGTTCTAATAAATCAAGCAGTGAATTTAGAGAGATTGGTACTGAGCTAGCACCAAAATTATCTACATTTTCTTCGACTATTAAGCAAAATAAAAAATTATTTAACCGTATTTCAGCTGTTTATAATTCAGATGAAGTTAAATCACTGAGCCCAGAAAAACAGCGTTTAGTGTTATTAACCTATAATAGTTTTTCTCGCGATGGGGCAACGTTAAATGACAGCGATAAAAAACGTTATGCCGAAATTAACCAGCGTTTGGCGCAGTTACAAACAAAATTTGGTAATAATGTTTTAGCTGATGAAGAAAGTTATGTTGTTTATTTAACTAAAGCACAGTTGGGTGGCTTGCCTGAGTCAATTATAAATGTTGCCGCCGCTGCTGCGACTGAGCGAGATCATGAAGGTGAATATGCCATTACTAATACTCGTTCTTCTATGGACCCTTTTTTAACTTACTCAACAGAACGAGCGTTAAGAAAGCAGGTTTGGCAGAACTATTATAGCCGTGGTGATAACGGTGATCAGTATGACAACAATGCTATCATCGCAGAAATTTTACAGTTACGTCATGAACGTGTTGGCTTATTAGGTTATAAAAACTATGCCTCATGGCGCTTAGAAGATCGCATGGCTAAATCACCAGAGAATGCTATCGCTTTGATGGAATCTGTTTGGCCAGCTGCTATTGCGCGTGTTGATGAAGAAGTTACTGACATGTTAGCTATCGGCAAAAAACAAGATGGTATCGAAGAAGTACAAGCTTGGGATTACCGTTTTTATGCTGAAAAAGTTCGTAAAGATAAATATGACTTAGACTCAGATGAAGTTAAGCAGTACTTACAGTTAAATAATTTACGTGAAGCTATGTTTTATGTGGCAGGGCGCTTATTTAACTTTGATTTTACCGAAGTGACTGATGGTTCAGTACCCGTATTTCATGAAGATGTTCGTGTTTGGGAAGTAAAAGATAAAACTTCAGGTGAGCATATTGGTCTATGGTATTTAGACCCGTTTGCACGTAAAGGAAAACGTTCAGGCGCATGGGCAACTACCTATCGTTCTCACACTACTTTCGATGGTAAGAAAAATGTACTGTCTTCGAACAACTCTAACTTTTCTAAAGGTATTGCCGGACAACCTACGTTGATTTCTTGGTCAGATGCAGAAACTTACTTCCATGAGTTTGGTCATGCTTTGCATTTCTTAGCATCAAAAGTTGAGTATCCAACACTTAACTCTGGCGTACGTGATTACACTGAATTTCAATCACAATTGTTAGAGCGTTGGTTATCAACGGATGAAGTGATTGATAACTACCTTGTACATTACAAAACGGGTAAAGTAATGCCGAAAGCGCTTATTGCTAAAATCAAACAAGCAGCAACCTTTAATCAAGGCTTTAGCACTACAGAGTATTTAGCATCTGCATTAGTTGATATGAAATTTCACACCGTTGATCCTACAGGTATTGACCCTGATAAATTTGAGCGTGAAACATTAGCTGAATTAAATATGCCTAAGCAAATTGTTATGCGTCATCGTAGTCCGCAATTTGGTCATATCTTCAGCAGCGAAGGATATGCGTCAAGTTATTATGGCTATATGTGGGCTGAAGTATTAACGTCTGATGCAGCAGAAGCTTTCGCTGAAGCACCTGGCGGTTTTTACGACAAAGATGTAGCGGATAAATTGGTAGAGCATTTATTTAGTGTTCGTAACGCGGTTGATCCAAGTGAAGCTTATCGAGCTTTCAGAGGCAGAGATGCAAAAGTTGAAGCATTAATGCGTGATCGCGGCTTTCCGGTAAAAGCTGAAGATTAACTACTAACTGTAAATACTTGTCAGAGTAATCGCATTCAGTATTACAATCATTAAAAACTCGCTTCGGCGAGTTTTTTTATGCTTGTATTAGGCCTGTTAAGGCTAATCTGAGTGTCGAAATAGGGAGGATATATAAGAATACTCATATTCCTTGTAGAGTAAAAAGCATTATCAAACAGGCTTTTCAATTTCACTAATACCTTCTTGTACCATTTCACTAACATTTTCTAATTTAGCAGCTATAACTGTTTGAGCATCAGACAAGCCACGATTATAAAAGTGGGCGCCAACTTCTTTAGAAAAAAAATCAAGTAAAAATTCGGCATCAAATTGACCAAGGTCTTGGTCGAGTTCTTCGGAAAAATAATTTTGAATTTTAGTAACTAACAGTTCGGTTTCTGTGCTCGAGAATTTTATTGTATTCATCATAGGTCCGTAAAAGGTGATAAAAGAAGGGGTAGTTAATATGTTGATTATATCTATATGTAATCAACAGGCAGTGCAGTTGTGTACTTAATTTCTTCCATAGCGAAACTTGAACTAATATCAGAAAAATCTACTCGGGTGATAAGTTCTTTATAGAATCGGTCATAGGCTTTCATATCTGGCACCACAACTCGAAGTAAGTAATCGACATCTCCACTCATTCGATAGAACTCGACAATTTCAGGAAAATCTTCCGCAACTTTAGCAAAAGTGGTTAACCAATCAGGGTTATGTTGATTGGTTTTTACCATAACGAAAATGGATAAACCTACATTTAATTTCTCTGGATCAGCTAGGGCAACTCGCCCTTTAATTACACCTGACTTCTCCATGGCTTGGATACGCCGCCAACAAGGGGTCGTCGATAGTCCCACTCGCTCAGCGATATCACTCGTCGATAAAGTGCAATCTTTTTGCAAAATACTTAAAATATGTTTATCAAAAGAATCCATGTTGTTGCCCTATGACTCATTAATCACTAATGGAATTTAAAACCAATTATTCACTGTATGTTAGCATTCTATTGCTCGTGTTGTGCTTAAACGGCTGATTTTGTTTTATGGTTTTAATCATTAAATACGTTAACATTAAGATAAGGTGTATTTAGTGGGGTGATAATGAAGAGTAAACTAAAAAAATGGTGGCATACCGATTGCCCATTTTGTCGAAAAGCAAGGTTGCTATTCATTTGGCTTATACTAATGTTAATTGTAGATTTCTTTTTCTTTCAATTGTTATTTTAGCTTTAGGCGTATGATTAAATCATCAGTATTAGCTTGGCTAAAGTGCCAGTATTTATTATAGGAAAACATCATGGCTACAGAACTACTTTGGAGTGACTCACAAGAGATTGCCCTAGACTTAATTGAGCAACATCCTGATGTTGACCCCTTTAAGCTGCATTTCACCGACCTTAGACAATGGGTGCTTGATTTGGAACGTTTTGATGATGATCCTAATCATTGTGGCGAACGGGTACTAGAAGCTATTCAATTGGCTTGGATGGCAGAAGTTGATTAGTGCCTTTAATTTTAACTATCACTTTAAACACGCTGTTTTCAAGCTATTTATTAGTCGAATATTACTTTTACTGTTTATAATATGCGCTGATTTCACATAGTAGAATCAAATGATTTTTTCAAATACATTCAACTAATTATTCTTATTTTTAACATATTCAACCATTCTCTTGCTTTGCAGCGGACGCAATATCATCTATACTCCCACTATTAATTTAGCCTATTTCGATTATTCACAAAACAAATAAGTAGTCATCAAAATGCCTCAATCTCAACGCCCACTTTATATCCCTTATGCCGGCCCGTCATTATTAGAAACCCCTTTACTGAATAAGGGCAGTGCTTTTAGCAAAGAAGAGCGCGGTAGCTTTAACCTTACAGGGCTTTTGCCTCCACGCTTTGAAAGTATTGATGAACAAGCCGAACGTGCATATCGCCAATATAGTTGCTTCCAAACTAACATCAATAAGCACATCTATTTACGTGCGATCCATGATAATAATGAAACGTTATTTTTTAAATTAGTACAAAATAACCTAGCTGAAATGCTACCAATTATTTATACCCCAACGGTTGGCGATGCGTGTGAGCAATTTTCGGATATCTACCGCAGTTCGCGCGGTCTATTTATCTCTTATGAAGATAGATTTAACATTGATGACATGTTACGTAATGCAACTAAGAATAAAGTCAAAGTGATTGTGGTTACTGATGGTGAACGCATTTTAGGCCTAGGTGACCAAGGTATTGGCGGCATGGGCATCCCAATTGGTAAGTTGTCTCTTTACACCGCTTGTGGTGGTATTAGCCCTGCGCATACTTTACCGGTAATGCTTGATGTGGGTACTAACAACCAAAAATTATTAGATGATCCTATGTATATGGGTGCTCGACATAAACGTATTGACCAAGACTCGTATGATGAATTTTTGGAACTCTTTATCAGCGCTGTCAAACGTCGCTGGCCAAATGTTTTATTGCAATTTGAAGACTTTGCACAGCCTAATGCCATGCCACTATTACAACGTTATAAAGATAGAATCTGTTGTTTTAATGATGATATCCAAGGAACCGCTTCGGTGACTGTTGGGACTTTACTTGCAGCCTGTCGTAGCAAAGGTGCAAAACTATCAGAGCAAAGAGTTGCTTTTGTTGGCGCTGGCTCAGCAGGTTGTGGTATTGCTGAACAAATCATTAGTCAGATGATTCATGAAGGCCTTGATGCTGAACAAGCCCGTAGCCAAGTATTTATGGTTGATAGGTTTGGTTTGTTAACTCAGGGGATGGAAGATCTCCGTGATTTCCAACAAAAACTCGTGCAAAGCAATGAAGCCATTGCTACATGGGATATTGCTGGCAATTTTGCCTCACTGGTTGAAGTGATGCACGGTGCTAAGCCGGATATTCTTATTGGTGTTTCAGGGCAAGCAGGATTATTTACCGAAAAAGTGATTACTGCGATGAAGTCGCATTGTCAATTGCCAATTATTTTCCCGTTGAGTAACCCTTCTCGTCAAGTAGAGGCAACACCGAGCCAAGTGATTAATTGGACACAAGGCGAAGTAATTATTGCGACAGGTAGTCCGTTTGAACCAATTGAATACCAAGGAAAAACATTCCCAATTGCTCAGTGTAATAATAGTTACATCTTCCCGGGTGTTGGCTTAGCGGTTGTTGCAGCAAGCATCAGTCGTATTACAGATGAGATGTTGCAAGTAGCGAGTGAAACGTTAGCTGCAGCGTCACCACTTGCCAATAATGAGTCTGATGAATTACTGCCACCGTTAACGTCAATTGCACAATTAAGTCGAGATATTGCTTTTGCTATTGCTAAAGTGGCTTTCAAACAAGGCTTGGCCTTAGAGTTAACTGACGATGAGTTGTTAGCAAAAATAGAGCATAATTTTTGGAAACCTGAGTATCGCCAATATCGTAGAACAAGTTTGTAATATACAGTTAACCTCAATTTTGCTTTAGCACGGTTGAGGTTATTTGTTAAACGATAAAGGGAAAATAGCGAAGCGACTAAGTTGACCTTCAGTTTGAGTTGCACCTAGCTTTATTGCCAAGTAACTTCCAAAGTAAAGATATAACCAGCACCGTATACTGTTTTGATTATTTTAGGGTTTTTATGATCCTGTTCTATTTTCTTCCTTAACCTCGACATCCTAACATCGATACTTCGATCGAAAGATGTTGCATCTTCGCTCAGTAAACGCTCTCGTGATAATATTTGCCTCGGCGCATTCAGTAAGACCATCAGTATTTCAGTTTCAGCAGCACTTAACATAAAACTATCGCCCTTGTTATTGGCTAAGGTAAGTGTTGATTGTGCAAATGTCCAATCACCAAAACTTGCGGTATGAAGTGTCTTTGCTGGCAGTTCATTAACTACAATCCGGCGAATAATACTTTTTACCCGAGCAACGAGTTCTCGTGGGTCGAAAGGTTTGCCAATATAATCATCTGCACCTAACTCTAATCCTAATACTTTATCGGGTAAGCTATTTCGACCGGATAAAATGATCACACCAATCTTTTTATCGTCAAAAAGCTGTTTCACTAAGGACAAACCATCCATATCAGGTAAGCCAAGATCAATAATACAAAGTGATGGTAATTGCTTTTTTATTGCTAACAAGGCTTGTTCGCCGGTAGTGAATGATTGCGCACTAAAGTTATAGCGCTCAAGTTCTTGGCAAACTAAATCACATATTTCTGCTTCGTCATCGATAACGTAAATTAAGGGTTTAGTATTCACAAGTGTCATCACCTCGATTCTTTTTATTGTAATGCTTGAAATAACTGACTTGCCGCAAAAGGTTTTTTTAACAAAATAGGCGTGTCTTCATTTGGCTCTTTGTGTTGTTGAAAATAGCCGCTCATGAGTACAATCTTACACGTAGGAGAGCGACTTTTTAGTGAGGTAGCCAGTTCAAATCCATCCTTGTTACCTGGCATACTAATATCTGAAACCATACCATATAAGTCATTGATAGTATCGATAAGTTGTTCGGCTTCATCACTATCATTGGCTTCAATAACATTTAAACCAAATGAGATTAATTGCTCTCTAATAATTTCTCTAACATCATGATCATCCTCAACTAATAATATTAATTTATTGGAAAACTCAGTTTCTTTTGTTAGTTCTTTATTGTCACCGAATGCTATTTTTGAGGTCATTTCTTCTTTTTCATTACTTAATAAAGGTAATAATAGTGATATTTTAGCGCCACCACTGACCTGGTTAGCGATGCGAATGTAGCCTTGTGATTGTTTAATAAAGCCAAATACCATGCTTAAGCCTAAGCCTGAGCCTTGATGAGTATCTTTGGTAGTAAAAAAAGGTTCAAATGCTTTGTTTATCGCTTGATCGGAAAAACCATAACCATCGTCCATGATAGTGACATCAAGGTACTGGCCTAGGGCAACTTCTTCGTCGAATTGCAATAGGTTATCGACTATTCTTTTGTTGACAATAATAGTGATAACGCCCCCGTTTGGCATGGCGTCTTTCGCATTTAATACCAAATTAATTAAGCAATTCTCTAACTGATTAGCATCAACATAGACTTGTAATTTCTCATTGGAAAAGTCGGTGTTTATTGTGATTTTACTCGGTAATGAACCCTTCAATAATTCGATGGTTTCGACAATCAATACGGTAATATCTACTCTACAGGGGACCAAGTATTGTCGTCGTGAAAAGGCTAATAAACGGTTGGTAATATCACTGCCTTTGCGTGAGGCTTTTATTGCGGGAAGTAAGCGCAATAGTAAGGCTTTATTATGTGCATTATCTTGCTGCGCAGCGAGTAAGTTACCTAGAATAATGGTGAGTATATTATTAAAGTCGTGAGCTAATCCTCCGGCAAGTTGCCCAACAGCATTGATATGTTGCACTTGTGCTAATTGCTGCTGCGCTTGTTGACTCTCACTGAGTGCTCGTTGCAGTTGAGCATTGGTTGTGGCTAATGTTTGCGTTCGTGAGGCAACTTTTAAATCAAGCATCTCAATGTTTTCACGCATTTGTTCTACCATGTCGTCAAATGCTTTGCCTAAAATGCCTAATTCATCGGTACGTGATATGCCACTGGTTACCGTTAAGTTGCCTTGACTCACTTTTCTAGCAATCAACGCCAAGGTATTGATGGGCTTGGTTACCCAATAAGAAAAAATTAGCGCTAAAAAAATTGCACACATGAAGGCAATAAAGCCCATGGTTAAAATACGTTGGCTCAGCAGTTGCCCACTACTCTGCAATTCGTCAATATAGACAGACGAGCAAATATACCAACCCAATTCAGGTAAGTGTCGCACTAAGGATAATTTGCTATGGCTATAGTTATCGGCATCGCTAGGTTTATCCCAAAGGTATTCAAGCTCTTTTCCTGTATCAGCTACAGCAATAAGCTCTTGTAAAATGGGTTCACCTGTTTTGGGGTCTTTAAGCAATAAAGCGTTGGTGCCATTAATGTTAGGGTTAGGGTGGTGCAGCATATTACCCTGTTCATCAAATATGAAAAGGTAACCTGTCTTGGCAATGACACTATTTTTGATTATTTGACGCAGCCGATGAACGACTTCTTCTTTTTGAGGTTTTAGATTGAGTTGCATGGTACTGGCTAACTCAAAAACGTTATTTAAGACTAAACGACTGGCGTTTTTTTCAATTTTGTAAACTTCTTTATTAATTAAAGGCACTGAATACCAATAGATACCAATAAGTAATACGAGCAAAATAGCGGTGATGGCAGAAAAGAATGTACGGGACAGTTTTTGCTGTAAAAACATTAATCACCTGTATCCAAATAAACGATAAAATAATACCAATTTGATTAAATTTATTCCCTACTCAGAGCTACATTAGCGAGCTTAAAACAAGAAAAATTTGTTAAACATAGTTAGTCTATATTCAATTAATTTTACGCCGTTATCAGTTTGCTAATGAGCTTCCCAAGGACGAGTTTAAAAGGCTTATATGTTGCGTTATTGATTTTGACAAGGGAATAACCATTCTCTTCAATCAATTCCTTACCTTTAAGCCTTTTAATTCTCGCTGAGAGGGAAATAACTTAATCAATTTGGTATAATTATAAAAAAAGGGCTGGCCATAAGCCAGCCCAAAAAATAGTAGGAGGTTGGAAGGGACTATACTTAAACAACGTCAAAATACAGGGTCATGCAGTTTGCAGCCGTTCGAGTATATAACTACTATTTAGAAAGTTGTCATACTACTTATTTGCTTGTGCACGCAAAACAAATTTTTGTATTTTACCCGTTGATGTTTTTGGTAATTCACCAAAAATAATGGTTTTTGGTGTTTTAAAATGTGCCATATTATCTCGACAGAAATTGATCATTTCTTGTTCGGTGATTTCAATGTTCGGCATTGGTGTAATAAACGCACAAGGCGTTTCTCCCCACTTATCATCTTTTTTTGCTACCACAGCCACTTCTTGAACTTTCGGGTGTCGATATAAAATATCTTCCACTTCAACGCTTGAAATGTTTTCACCGCCCGAAATAATGACATCTTTGGAGCGATCTTTTATTTCAATATAGCCATCACTGTGCCAAACCGCGATATCTCCAGAGTGCAACCAGCCACCATCAAAAGCTGTTTGCGTGGTTGAAGGGTTTTTAAGATAACCTTTCATCACTAGGTTGCCGCGCATAAATATTTCACCAACAGATTCACCATCTTTTGGCATAGGCTCTAAGGTGTCAGGATCGGCTACCATTAATTGATCAAGCATTGGAGAGCGAACCCCTTGGCGAGACTTTAATTTAGCTTGTTTCTCTGCGCTCTCTTCATTCCATTCGTCATGCCAAGCACAAACAACAGAAGGGCCATAGGTCTCAGTTAAACCATAGGTATGCGTTACTTTAAAACCAGAAGCTTCCATACCTTCTATCACGGAAGCTGGCGGTGGAGCACCAGCCGTCATGACTTTCACCGGATGATTGATGTCAGCTTTTAATGATGCATCCGCACCATTAAGCATATTCAATACAATAGGTGCACCACAAAAGTAGCTTACTTTTTCTGTTTGAATTAAATTAAAGATAGGCTCTGCACGCACGTGACGTAAACTGATACTGGTACCTGCAGTGGCTGCAATCGACCAAGGGAAACACCAGCCGTTACAATGGAACATTGGTAGAGTCCATAAGTAGACTGGGTGCTCGCCCATACTCCATGACATAACATTACTCACTGCATTAAGGTAAGCACCACGGTAGTGATATACCACACCTTTAGGATCGCCTGTTGTGCCCGAAGTATAATTTAAAGAAATTGCATCCCATTCATTATTAGGTCGTATTGGTTCAAAATCACAGTCACCTTCTTCTAATAACTGATCGTAGGTTAACGAGCCTATTAATTGACCTTCGTTGAAATTAGGATCATCAATATCAATAACTAAAGGCTTATGGGGGATCATGCGCAATGCTTTTTTAACGATTGGGCTAAACTCTTTATCAGTGATTAATACTTTTGTTTCAGCATGTACGAGTATAAAAGCAATGGCTTCAGCATCAAGGCGAGTATTGATAGAATTGAGCACAGCACCGCTCATCGGTACGCCGAAGTGTACTTCAAAGTGTTCGCTAATATTTGGTGCTATCACTGAAACCGTATCACCTCGGCCAATACCTCGTTTTGCTAAAGCACTAGCAAAGCGTGAACAACGTTGAAAAACTTCTAACCAAGTGTGACGAATATCACCATTAACGGTTGCTGTTTTGTCTGGGTAAACAAAGGCGGCACGCTCTAAAAACGAAATGGGTGTTAGGGCCATATAGTTAGCTTCGTTTGGCTCTAAATATTGTTCAAAAATGTTTATAGTAGTCATTAATATACTCCCCTATTACTAAGAATTGTTATTGGTAGCGACAGCCACTTCTTCCTGTGTTTCGTCAGCAAAAATGATGTTATCTTTGCTATTGTGCTTGCCCATTAATCTAGGACGCTCAATCAAAACGTAAAGAATTACACCAATGCAAACTGCATACATGGTGGACTTAGGATCTGGCATAGCTAAAGTAACAGCGACAATACCTGCAACGCCGCGTTCAGTTGAATTTTTCAATTGTTCCATACCAACCATAATACATATGTAAGCGGTAAGAACTAAGGTAAGTGAAAGTGCAATAGGTAATACTGGTTTAAATAAAGTCACCAACGGTAATGCGAATAGTGCAAGTAAGCCACTCATCCAAAAAGTACCACCGCCACTATAAATAGATTCCATTGACTTACGACCCATAGCGTAACGTTCTGCAACCGTTGCGTGAGCAGCTGTCCATAATGGTCCAGCAAGTCCTGGCCATGGTGCTAGAAAAGCATGGAAACCGTTACGAATAGCAGTAACTAAATGAACACGATCAACATTTTCTTCAATTTTTTCATCGTCACGAATATGATCAACACGATTAACTAAGGTAAAACCAACAAGGATGTCACCAAAAGCAATAACATAAGCAATGATGGCGGTTGGGATGGCTAATAAGAAAACTTCCCAATCAGGATAGCCAACAGTAAAAGGCAAATACTGCCACATTAATGAAAAGTTAGGGTTAGTAATGCCCCATTCTATTTCCGGTAATGGATATTCACCTACCGTCCAGCCAACGAGCATAGCAATGATCATGCCCGGTACCATACCGAAGTTAGCAATCTTACGGGCAAAAGAGTTTTCATTAATAACATTTTTAAAAGACAGAGAAAATAAGATGTAAGCTGAAATAATAGAGCCAACAATCAATGAAACAGGCGTGGAATCAATGCGACCACCAACTTTAAGTTCTCCCATCATTGCCGCCATACCGGCGCCAATAATGATTCCGCACTTTAGTGAGTTTGGAATGACATCCACTAATTTAGAGCCTAAACGGGTTGCGCCTAAAATTAGAAAAATAAGTGAGACCTCAATTTGTAAGGCGAACAATGCTCTGATTGCTTCAGGGCCGGGTTCAAAGCCTTTTAAATAGAGTAATACAACAGGAATGGCAGGAGTTATCCAACCGGGAACTAAGGGGACACCGAGTAACCCTGGTAAAATGTAACCGACACCCGCAATAAAAGTAAAAGCTAATGCTGCTTCATAAGGCATGCCTAAATAGCTTTCTAGTAATGGGATCATGGCTAAACCAACCACGAACATAAAAAAACCTTGTATCATTTCTGGGAGTTCCCAGCGGTAATGTACAAAAGGTAATCTAATTTTAAAGGGCCCTGCTGGCCAATATGGCTGTTCTTCGCCATGCTTACGCTTAATAAGTTGCATTGATATTCCTGCAGTTGTTTAATTTTAACTCGCAGTGAACTATTAAAGCATTTCAGAATTTTTTCGACAATGTGACCAAATGTAACAACTAAAAATAATGTTTAACGAAGAATATTATGAAATATTTAATATTTTTTTTACCTCAAAATGACAAAAAATCATAAGTAGCTTGAGTTACAGCGACTTTGAGAAAATCTCTAAGCAGCGTGACTTTTATCTTTTTTGTTGACCAACGTTTTATCTTTTTCGTTAACGACTACGACTAAAGGACCAGAGAAAAAAAGAAAATAATAGGCGATTTCGATACAGAGGGAACTTTACTATGGTGATTTAAGTAAGTAGAAGAAGCATTTTCAAATAAGTGATGCCGATAAAGGGTCATCTTCTGCGTTATTGATTTCGACAATGGAACAACCATTCTCTTTAATCAATGCCTTGATGCTGACCCTTTCTTGTCTTGTATTCGTCTCCTACCCGAGCTCTGAAACATGTATTTTCAAGTCGTTTGGGTATATGAGGATGATTTAGTTAGATCGTTTTTTAATACTGATTTAGAACGGTTTTATGCAAGGTAACTCATGAGTATATTGAAACAGTTATTTTATTAGCTTAAGGCCATACCTAAAGGCATTTCTAATTTCAACTGAACCTTAGCAATAAGGGAGAGATGGCTATGAATAATTAACCCTCGGTTATTGATAGCAGTTTACTACTATTTCGTTTATAATCGCGCCAAAATTTGTAGATGTCAGTTTGTTAAATTGCTATCTATTTAATTACACTAAAATTTTAATTTATTATAAGGGCTTATCATGGCTATCGAACGTACTTTCTCTATCGTAAAACCAGACGCAGTTGCTAAAAACTTCATTGGTCAAATTTACAACCGTTTTGAAACTGCTGGTTTAAAAATTGTTGCTTCTAAAATGATCCACTTAAGCCAAGAGAAAGCTGAAGGTTTCTACGCTGAACATAGTGAACGTCCTTTCTTCGGCGCTTTAGTTGAATTCATGACTTCTGGACCTGTCTCTTATACACATCTCCGAGCCCACGAGACCTCTCTACATCTCG
>OJHK01000467.1_pt1 | contig 25678 bp, 21 predicted proteins | sample 1595161 | NCBI WGS metagenome assembly OJHK01 (sample SAMN05416842, study PRJEB24817) | seawater metagenome | isolation source: Sea water | place: Canada:Atlantic | collected 2013-07 | reverse complement strand
CATCACGCCAAATAATCGCGCACACCAAATAGGCCTGTAATAATGAGAGCTTTTAGAATGCAGCTGTTTAACATACAGCCAATAAGGTTAATAAAAATACCAAGTGATATTTTCTTCATCACGCCAAATAATCGCGCACACCAAATAGGCCTGTAATAATGAGAGCTTTTAAAATGCAGCTGTTTAACATACAGCCACTAAGGTTAATAAAAATACTAAGTGATATTTTCTTCATCACGCCAAATAATCGCGCACATCAAATAGGCTTGTAACTATGACTAAATGCAAAACTAAAGACACCGCTATTATTTCACAACTACAGCAAGACATTATTAACAATAGCCAAAAGGGGTTTCCACTTACCAGTAAGCCTTATAAAACGATTGCTGAGCAACTCGCTAAGGTTAATATCGCCACAAATGAGCAGGAAGTATTTGATGCGATTGATGATCTTGACAACCAAGAAGTACTTTCCCGTGTTGGGCCAGTATTTGATCACAAAAAAGCAGGGGCAAGCACTTTAGCTGCCTTAGCTGTGCCAGCAAAAGACCTAGATAAAGTTGCCGGTATTGTGAACCAATTTGATCAAGTGAATCATAACTACGGCAGAGAGCATAGCTATAACCTTTGGTTTGTGATTACCGCTAGCGATATGGTGGCTTTAAAAAGTACCATAGTGAACATTGAATTACTCACAGGTTTACCTGTTTTAGTCTTGCCAATGGAAGCTTCATACCATATCGATTTAGCCTTTAGCATTAACGTTACCGGTGTAGAAAGCCCTTTGTACAGTTCAGAGAATAAGCAACTTAATCAATCAAGCACTGAGACTGAAAACAAAAATGACGTAATCAGCTTAAGTGATCCTGAAAAAGTTGCCCTACGTGGCGCCATTGAAAAAGGCCTACCAGCGCATTTATCTCCTTATCAAGTCATTGCTAAGCAGCTTGCACTGACCGAGCAGCAAGTGTTGATGCAAATTGCCAATTGGCAAGAAGATGGTTTGATCCGCCGTTTTGGTTTAGTCATTAAACATAGAAAGTTAGGTTATGACGCCAATGCTATGGTTGTTTGGAATATCCCCAATGACGATATGGATAGTGTTGCTCAGAAATTAGCAAAGTGTGCTCCAGTTTCACTGTGTTACCAGCGCCCTCGACGCTTGCCTGATTGGCCATACAATTTATTTTGCATGATCCATGGTACGGATAGACGTTTAGTTTTACAGCAAATAAGTCAAATTACCGAACAGCTTGGCCTAGAGTCAATTGAAAAAGATGTGCTGTTCAGCTTTAAAGCTTATAAACAGCATGGGGCCCGTTACAGCAAAGCAAAAATTAGCAAAATCAATGCTAGTAAGACAGACAATAGCTACGACATAAAAAAACAAGGACAAGCCCATGGATAACAGCAGCAGTCCATCTAAGACAGAGAGTTTGAGCAAAAGCCGAAAATGCCAAACCGTTGAACTTTCAGCGCTAGAGAAGCAATTAATCAATCTATTGCAACATGGCCTCCCTGTGTGTGAACGCCCTTTTGCACAAATTGCCGAAGAGATCTCAAGTACCGAGCAAGCCGTAATTGAATGCCTAACTAAATTACGTAGTGAAAAAGTACTGACCCGCTTTGGCCCTATGTTTGATGCCGCAAGTTTAGGTGGCGCTTTTACCCTAGCCGCTTTAGCCGTACCGGAAGCTGACTTTGACTTTGTTACCGAGCAAGTCAATAGCTTTGAGCAAATTGCCCATAACTACCGCCGAGATCATGACTTTAATATGTGGTTTGTTATCGCCACCGAGTCAACTGAAGAAATAGAGAAAGTAGTACAAGCTATTGAAATAAAGACAGGTTTAAAAGTTCTGAACGTACCAAAATTGAAAGAGTTCTATGTGAGCTTATATCTGCCAGTATAACTACCTCTTTAACAAGTTATCCGTTTAAAAATATGCGTTAACCATCTATACAATAGCTTGTTAATCACTGAGTCAAAACGCCACATACAAAAGAGTTTACATTATGTCCACAATCACTCAAGAACAAGAAAAGCTTACCGATCAAGAAAGACAATACATTTTATTAACCCAAAACGGTTTGCCAATTATTCAGGAGCCTTACCATGCCATTGCTGAGCAAATGGATATTAGTGTTGAGCAAGTGCTCTCCCTAACAAAAAGCATGCAAGAACGTGGCGTTATCAGACGTATCGCCGCGGTGCCAAATCACTACAAATTAGGTTATCAATTTAACGGTATGACGGTATGGGATATTGATGATGAACAAGCGGAGAAGTTTGGTGATGCTGTTGGCCGATTACCTTTTGTTAGTCATTGTTATTTAAGACCGCGCTTTTTACCTGAGTGGAATTACAATTTATTCGCCATGGTGCATGGAAAAACAGAAGAGTCAATCGCCAAGTATCGGGGCCAGATCAAAGAATTGTTAAAAGAAGTCTTGGTCACCCGCAACCATGATTCAAGTCAAGACATTATTACCAAAAGTAATGATATGTTAACCAGCACAGCAATACTGAAAAAAACAGGTTTGCGATTAAAGAAGTAAATTAATCAAACCGAGAGCAACGCCATAGGGCAAGGTATGTGATACCAAGTCTATTAAGTTATTTCCCGCACAGCGAGAATTAAAAGGCTTAGAGGCAAGGCTTTAATTAAAGGTAATGGTTTTTCCCTTATCAAAATGAATAACGCAGCATATAAGCCTTTGCCTTTTGCTAGGTACTCGCCCTTGGGGAGCTTATTAGCAAACTGATTACTTCGCAAAATTGGTAAAATATAGAAGAACTATATTTAATCAATTTCACTTGTTCTAAGCTCGCTAATAGTAGCTCTGAGCTGGGAATAAATTTAATAGAATTGGTATAAGATTATGTTTAGAATTTCACAATTATTAAAAACACTTCATGATGACATGGCTGAATTTAAGCCAGTAAAAGCAGCAAGAAAGATGCCTGGTCCTGTGGTTATTTGGAACCTCATTCGCCGTTGTAACTTACGCTGCAAACATTGTTATGCCACCTCTTTAGACATTGATTTTAAAGACGAGTTATCAACTGAACAAGTTAAAGCCACCATTGATGATTTAAAAGTTGCTCATGTCCCTGTATTAATTCTTTCAGGCGGTGAACCGCTTATGCGTCCTGATATCTATGAGATAACCGCTTACGCTAAAGAAAAAGGCTTTTACGTTGCCTTATCAACGAACGGCACATTAATTGATGAGTCCAATATCGCTCAAATCAAAGCATCTGATTATCAATATGTTGGTATCAGTATTGATGGCTTAGAAGAGTTCCACGATGAATTCCGTCGTCAAAAAGGCAGCTTTAAAACCTCAATGCACGCCATTAAGTTATGTAAAGAGGCAGGCATAAAAATCGGTATGCGTCTTTGTTTAACTAAAGACAATAACAAAGACTTACCGGCAATGCTTGATTTAATGGAAGATAATAAAGTCGATAAGTTCTATTTATCTCACTTAAATTATTCGGGTCGTGGAAAACGTAGCGCTGAAAATGACGCCATGTTCAAAATGACCAAAGATGCTATGGAATTATTATTTGAACGCGCATGGTCACATATTAGCCAAGGTATAGAAACTGACTTTGTTACCGGTAATAACGATGCTGATGGGCCCTTCTTATTAAAATGGGCTAGCAAGCAGTTTGGCGAGAGTCACCCTGAATGTATTGCCAATTTAAAACAACGCTTAATCAATTGGGGCGGCAATGCCAGCGGCGTTAATGTTGCGAATATCGACAATACCGGCACCATTCACCCTGATACCTATTGGTGGAATCATCCCATTGGTAATGTAAAAACTGAAAAATTCTCTGACGTGTGGAAAAACACCCAAGACCCATTAATGCTTGGTTTTAGAGAAAGCCCTCGTCCCGTGAAAGGCCGCTGTAGTGAATGTGATTATTTAAATATTTGTGGTGGCAACACTCGAACACGTGCTTTTGCTCAATCGGGTGATGCATGGGCTGAAGATCCTGGCTGTTATTTAAATGATGATGAAATTGGCTTTGTTCCATCACCATCAAAATTTGCCGACGAGTTAGTCAACAAAGAAAATCCAATTCAATTTGTCGAAGTATAAAAGCAATAAAAATTTTTTTAAAGTACACAGAAATACTTAACTAACAAACTATTAACGACACAAAACTAATTAAGCAACGGAGTCCTTCCTGAAAAGGGCTCATTAGCAATAAGGCGAGAGCATGAATACACCATCAACAGACCAATCAACTAGCCTAAGCTCAGCAGGTAACGGTAAAATATCAGCGAGAGGAAAATCAGTATTACATCAGGGAGAAGTAGCCTTAGTAGGCTCAGGCCCAGGTGATGCTGAATTACTAACAATTCGTGCAATGCGCTTTATTGAGCAAGCTGAAATCGCCATTTATGACCGTTTAGTCAGTGATGAAATCTTAGCATTACTACCTGATAATTGTGAACGATTTTATGTAGGTAAAGAGCAAGCTAAGCATTGCGTACCACAAGACAAAATTAATGAAATATTAGTACACGAAGCGCGTTTAGGTAAAAAAGTTTTACGCTTAAAAGGTGGCGACCCATTCATCTTTGGTCGTGGCGGTGAAGAAGCAGAATACATGTTGCAACATGGCGTTAGCTGTCACATTTGTCCAGGTATAACGGCGGCTTCAGGCTGCACAACCTATGCAGGTATTCCATTAACACATCGTGGTGTCGCGCAGGGTTGTACCTTTATAACAGGACATATTCAAAACAATGGTCAACTCAATTTGCCATGGCAGAGTTTAAGCTGTCCAACACAAACAGTTGTCTTTTACATGGGCATTAATACCTTACCGAAAATTGCCGAAAAATTAGTAGAGCATGGCCGAGATATCAATACGCCAGCAGCATTAATTCGCAAAGGCACACAACCTGAACAAAAAACCTATCGTGGCACTATCGGTAACTTGGCTGAGCTAGTTGAAAAATACAATATTACCCCACCAACGCTTATCGTTATTGGTGATGTAGTTAATCAACTGACTGAGCAACAATTAAAAACCCCTGGTTTTTTAGATGCGAATGACTATGTTCAACCCGTTTCTATAAAAATAGCTTAAGCATAATTAATAATACTGCCAGCTAACAGTCGTCACCTTCGAGCTTACCTCTTGAAAATCCATAGCTTTAAAATGGATCCTCAAATAAGACACCACGAGGTTGGCGACTAAAAGTCTGAATGCAAAAGGTTACCCCATGACTAAATTCCCTTTTTTCTTGTCTATTTCTGTCGTACTACTATGCAGCTCTTTTGCTGGTAATGCAGCGCCAGCAAAAAAGACCACCATGTCAGCCACTGAAAAAATTGCAGCAAAGAAGCTTTATCAAGACAATTGTCAAAGCTGTCATGGTATTGATCGATTAGGTGCTATGGGACCTGCATTATTACCAGAAAACCTGGCTCGCTTTCGCAAAAACAAAGCTATTAAGGTTATCAATACCGGTCGAGCTGCGACACAAATGCCCGCCTTCAATAAAACATTAACTGAATCTGAGATTACCAGCTTAGCAAATTATATTTATACGCCCTCAAAAGCTTCACTTAGCTGGACTAAGACTGATATTAGCGCATCGCGAGTACAACATTTTGACCAAAGTACATTACCTAGTGAAGCACAATTTGATGCTGATTTAATGAATTTGTTTATTGTCGTTGAATTAGGCGATCACAGCGCCACCTTATTAAACGGCGATACTTTCGAGCGCTTAGATCGCTTTAAAACCCGCTTCGCTTTGCATGGCGGTCCTAAATACTCTCCAGATGGTCGTTTTGTATTTTTTGCCTCACGTGATGGCTGGATAAGTAAATACGATATTTACAATCGAAAAACCGTCAGTGAAGTACGCGCAGCAATTAATACCAGAAACATTGCCATCTCAAATGACGGTAAATATTTAATTGTTGGCAACTACTTACCCAATAATGTTGTGATACTCAATACCAGTGACTTATCACCACTTAAAGTGATTGATGCCATCGACAGTAAAGGTCATAGTTCACGTGTTAGTGCCGTTTACAATGCACCACCTCGCCATAGCTTTATCGTCGCCTTAAAAGATGTGAAAGAAGTTTGGGAAATCCCTTACAGTGATGAAGGTGGCGTTGAAGTTTATAAAGGCTGGGCGCATGACTATAGAGTGGAAGCGAAAGCTGAAGGTTGGAAAGCCGACTTATCTAAAAAAAGTGAACAATTCCCTGTTCGTCGCATAAAAACTGATGATTACTTAAATGACTTTTTCTTCGATCCTGACTATATCAATTTAATTGGTACCGCGCGTAACAGCCACAATGGTCAAGTGATCAACCTAGACACTAAAAAGAAAGTAGCCTCTATCGGCTTGACTGGCATGCCACATTTAGGGTCTGGTATTACCTGGAATTATCAAGGAAAAGAAGTGTTTGCCTCGCCCAATATCAAAGAAGGTAAAATTACTGTTATTGATATGGACAACTGGAACATCATTAAAGAGATTAAAACCGAAGGTCCTGGTTTCTTTATGCGCAGCCACAGTAAGTCACGTTATGCCTGGACTGACGTTTTCTTTGGCCCGAATAACGACAAAGTGCATGTGATTGATAAGAGCACGTTGAAAATAGTGAAAACCTTATCGCCATCACCCGGCAAAAATGCCGCCCACGTAGAGTTTACCAAAGACGGTAAGTTCGTACTATTAAGCGTCTGGGATATGGAAGGTGAATTGATTGTCTACGATGCTGAAACCCTAGAAATAGTAAAGCGTATGCCGATGAAAAAACCTTCAGGTAAGTACAATGTTTACAACAAAATTAATTATGAACGAGGCACAAGTCATTAATATTGCCTAGCTCAGCAATTAACTCTCGAGTTAACAGCCCGTAACATCAAATGTTACGGGCTTTTTTATGCCTCCTATGATCTTATACATTGCACGGTATAATGTGTAAAAGTAATTTCAATATTGTTACTATAGTAAAATTATATTGCTCTTGGCTGGTTCTTAATTAGTTGAGCTTTATAAAAAACTATTGATATCAAGCTTCATCATTGTGCGCTGACCATCGATGACTAAATATTCTCTTAACCATCACTAAATCATAAATAAAGGCTACCCGTTAATGTTTTCAACTTTTTTTAAAACAAAACCTGTCATTGACGAAGAAAGTAAAGAATGGATTTTTGATACCTTTCTTTGGTGTATGGAGCAACTTGATGGCGATTTTTTCAAAGAGAATAGTGAATTGATATTACCCAATAATTCATTTTATCCTGGTAGTGCTAGCAGCGTAGAAGCCATGGCTGATAAGATTTTTTCTAATACCCTTAATTACACTGGCATGATGTCTTGGCCGCTACAACTTGTGTCTGCTGATAATTACAGTCAAAAGCCGATGCCACAGCTTTCTTTTGAATCAAGGCTTCGTGGTGAAACCGCTAAAGTTAGTACTCATGTCGCTGCGAATGTGAGCTCTGACGCAAGTCCTACTATCAGTTATACCGTTGAGGGGGAAGCACTTGAATCTTCAAAACTATCGTCTGTACCTGAGATACCTATAATAGACATTGCTTTTCATTCAAATCAGCTAAATCAACCGCAAGATTTAATTGCCTATTTAGTCCAAGTACAAGCCGGAATTCTCGTTAACCAACACGGCATACTCCCTCCTGGCGGCAAAGACGTATTACCTCAAACAATAGATTTGGTTGCGTGTTTCATGGGCTTTGGTGTTATTTTTGCTAATACTGCATACCAATTTAAAGGCGGTTGTGGCTCATGTAACAACCAAAACCTGAACCGACAAGCGGCATTACCTGAGTTAGAAACAGTCTATGCTCTAGCTTTATTTTGCGTAATAAAAGAAATTGATATCAAGCCAGTAAAGAAAGCACTGAAATCTCATCTGGCTAAACCATTTCGCCAAGCTCACAAAGAAATTTCATTGTACTTACAGCAGTCGACTAACCCTGAGCATGCTCGATTAATCACAGCGAATGGTTAAGGTTAGCAAGCTTACTTTTATTTTATTGTTTTGCTTACTCTATATTTTTACATTGGTGAATACCCTTTAATAAATCCCCTCGATAAATATTGGATTCTTTTATAAGGGATAACGTGGTTATTCCCATTGGCTCAGCAAGTGTTTTAACCAACTGGTTATATAGACTAACGCTAATCGGTCTGATCTGTTCGAGTTTATGGAGCAACTCCTCTTTTTCTTGTGCAGACAGTTTTTTTCCCTTTGATACTTTATGCGCTTTTTCTATCCAAAAAAGATATGCATGTCTTACTTCACTCTCACTAACTAAGGTGAGTCTACTGATACGGTAATGTAATCTGTCGTAAAGCATAGGCTCATCGCTTAATATTGATAACCTAAGCAACTGTAATCCAGCAACAATTTGTCCTGAACGTCTTGAAATATTTTGCGATAATTGTAAAGCATGAATCAAGTACTCTTTCGCTAGCGTGTAATCCCCCTCTTTGAAAGCCATTATTCCTAAAGTGTTATAAATAGCACTTATTAATACCTCAGCGTTTTGTTGTTCGGCTAATTGCAAAGCTTGAGCATACGTTGATCTTGCCTGACTATATTGGTTTAAGGAACTTAAACTACTCCCCTTACTAATGAGTAAACTTATTCTTTGTTCTTCGTTTTTAATAGGCTGTTCAAGACCACAGTTAAACAGCAAAATAGATTCTTGGGGATAGCCAGTTCGACGTAAAAAAATACCTAAACTACTTAATAAAGAGACAAACTTATCTGTTTCTTTTTCTAACTCAGGGTAGGACAGCATTACTTTAACTGTTTGTTCAACCTGATTTAAATCGTTTAACGCAATAGATGCTCTTAATAAGTTTTGATGCCAAGTTAATTGCTCATCAATAGCCAACTGGCCAATTTGGGGGAGATGTTTTTTAAGTATTTTCGATGAAACAGAGGGCTGTATTCGTAAGTAGTCTTTTGCTTCAGATAACTTACTCAATAGACTTTCTGATGCAGGCTCTGCACTGACAGAGTGAATCATAAAAGTAGTCATTATAGAAATCACTAATCTAAGCATAACATCCAATATTAATTGAGTATCTTCAATGATAGAAATTGGCTTGTAGTCTAAGTAAACCGCTAGAAGTTTTGATCCCCTCTAAAATGCCTAAATTACAGTAAAAATTATAGCACTTGTTATCTCTTTATCTAGAGAGTGAATTAAATTCACTTAAGTTATTGTGGTTTTTCTTGTTAATTTGATATCAAATTAGAAACGAATTTAACAGTTTGAATTCTGTGATTTTTGATGTAAATTAGCCGTTAAAATAGTCGCTGAGATAACAATGGTGACGACACAAAATAAGCTATTCACTTAAATGGAGTTAATGTGAAACGACAAATAGGCGTTCTATTTTTGGTGCTAGCAGCCCTGATTGCCATGGGAACAGCTGCTGCGCATTTATCTTGCATCTATTTAGGCCCAGAGTGTTATATCGCTCAAATAGCGCCACCACAAATTGTAGAGTCAGCTATTAATGGTACGTATTTAGCACCAATCGGAACAGTATTTGCCTCGGGGATTTTTGTTGTTTTAGGACTCTATGCTTTATTGGGTGCTGGCTTTACTGGTAAGTTGCTAGATAAACTGCCGCTAGTAAACTATGCAATATATACCATAGCAACACTTTGCATTATTCGTGGCCTAATGCCATTACTACTCTGGCTTCGCCACCCCGAAAAGGTAAATGATATTGTTTTTTATGTCGGTATTGTTTGGCTAATGACTGGGTTTCTGTATTTAGTCGGTTATCGTCTCTGCTCCACTAAACCAATCTCAATTTAATAAAGTAGAAAATCATGATAAGTACTATATTACAAACCATGCGTCCTTCCTTTCTAGTATTAACACTAGCCTGTGTTTTTCTAGGGCTATGCACATCCTTGGCTACGGGGGTATCAATAGATAAAGTATTGTTTATGCTTATCTTTATTGGTGCTATGTCTGCACATATCAGTGTAAATATGTTGAATGAGTATCATGATTTCAAAAGCGGTTTAGACTTTAAAACCATAAAAACCCCCTTTAGTGGTGGTAGCGGCGCACTGCCCAATAATCCAAAAGTTGCAAAGTTAGTATTGTTGCTTGGGCTGTTAACATTGTTTATCACCATCGCTATTGGTATTTATTTTGTTCGCACTATTGGCGTGACAATTCTGCCGATTGGTATAGTGGGCTTAGTGATCATTGTCACCTATACCCAATGGCTAAATCGCATGCCGCGATTATGTTTAATTGCACCAGGCATGGGCTTTGGACTCTTGATGGTCATCGGAACGCATATTGTTTTGACGTTAGGTTATTCATTGCTGGTTTGGCTAGTATCGCTGATACCATTTTTTCTGATCAATAATTTACTTTTGCTAAATCAATACCCTGATATGCAAGCCGATGCCAGTGTTGGCCGTAAAACCTTTCCGTTAGCTTTTGGTATTAAGCGCAGTAATCAAGTTTATGGGGTATTTATGTTGTTAACCTATTCATTAATTTTATTGTATGTTTTGGCGGAAATACTGCCAACGATGGGTTTGATTGCCTTGATTCCAATGCCACTTTCCATTTTTTCATGGGTTGGCGCTATTAAACATAAAGAGAATATTGGAAATTTTCATCCGTATTTAGGCGCAAATGTAGCGGCAACCATATTAACGCCATTATTATTAGGGCTATCAATACTGCTTGGCTAATACTGAGAAAAATAGAAAAATAAGTTAACAATTTTTATTCTCTAGTAGGCAGTGGCAGTTATCAGCGTTTCCAAATTACGTTTATTAGCGCACCTAACATGATTAAACCACCACCGATAATCGTAGTGGTCATAGGTACTTCACTAAAGTATGCCCAACCAATAAAGACTGAAAAAAGTACCTGTACATAAGCGTACGCCGTTGCTTTATTAGCATCAGCACTATTAAGCGCTTTGGTTAAGCCTACCTGACCAACTTGGGTGAAAATACCCACTAAGATCAGTAAACCTGTCGCTGCTAAACTAGGCACAACAAAGTCGCTGCCCAACATGATCATCGAAATAGGAAAGGCGACTAAAGGGAAGTAAAAAATAATAACAGAGCTGTCATCAGTTTTTGTCAATTTCTTGATAATAACATAAGCAACGGCACTACCAAGTGCCCCCATTACGCCAGAGCCAATACTGATCCATGGATAATGCACGGCATTATCAAGTTGTAGATTAGGCTGAATGATAATGAATAAGCCCAGTAAACTGATAGCGATACAAGTGATCGTTGATCGCTGTATGCTTTCTTTTAGAAAAATCACTGCCAGTACCGCAGTAAATACCGGATGTAAATATTGTAAAACCGTCGCTTCTGCTAAGGGTAATGTTGTTACGGCATAATAGACAAACATCAGAGCAAACGATCCAACCGTGCCACGTGCAATTAGCAGCGTTTTATTATGCCCCCACAAAGAGATCTTTTTACGCTTAATATCAGCGTAGCTGATAATACCCGACACTATGGCTCTTGCTGCAACAATTTCAAGCACTGGAATACCTAAGCCACTGACTTCTTTGACACAAGCTGCCATTAAGGCAAAACCTAACGCCGAGATCAACATATACCAAACGCTCATTGGCATTGAATTTTTTATAGTCGTGAACATTTACTGTTTTACTCGAATAAAGAAGAAGAGCTATACCAAACCAATCAGCTTGATGAACAGGCGCTATTCTATCTCATTTAGTGCTGGGGTGAACTAGCTTGAACAGATTATTATACCAAATTGATTAAGTTCTTTCCCACTCAGCGAGAGTTAAAAGGCTTAGAGACAAGGCATTGATTGCAGAGAATGGTTATTCCCTTGTCAAAATCAATAACGCCGCATATAAGCCTTTTAAACTCGCCCTCTGGGAGCTTGCTCGAAGCACACTAACGTCGTTAAATTTATTTGATTTAGAATGACTAGACCCTAACAAATTTGCCTTGTTTTTGAGCATCGAGCATAACTCTGAGTTGGGAAGAAATTTAATCAAATTGGTATAAATAATAATAACATGACGCATAGTCTGAAATGGCTGATGACTTCTATAGTCATTGGTTGTTGCATTGGTGATTTCATTGAACGTAACGGAATTGATATAGCTTTGAGGATATTAAGTGAATAGCTGCCACTGATAGGTTTAGTTTACATGGGAAATCGAGAAGGGGTTAGTTGGATGTAGCTCTATTCATCAATCAGCAAGGTAATGTCAGTAACAGGAATACAACAGCAAGGCAGAATTTCTTTATCACCGACAAAAGCTAAAGGCTCACCTAGCGGGTAGTTAATTTCACCTGCTACTAACGTTACTCTGCATGCCCCACAAAAGCCATCACGACAGTGATAATGCACTTCAACATCAGCGGACTCTAAACATTCAAGTAAAGTTTGTTTATTATTCTCATAATGAACAACTTTACTTTGAACGTTAATTTTTAGTGGCAAATTAATGGTTTCCTTCACGTTTTGATTCGTATCTTTTTCATTCATACACTGTCAAAGCGCTTAAATTAAGGTGATTACCATTAGTATTTTTTGTTTACAAATCAAAATCGTCAAAATCGTCAGCATCAACAGAAGAATCGACTTGCCCAACTAAATAGCTAGATATTTCAGTTTCTTGAGGCGCAACTTGTACGTTATCACTGACAAGGTAAGCATTCATCCATGGTAACGGGTTACTCTTTATGTCATACGGCGCATCAAAACCGATAGCAGTTAAACGTTGATTTGAAATGTATTCGATGTATTGATTTAAAATATCGGCATTAAGGCCAATCATTGAGCCATCTTTAAATAAATACTGGGCCCATTCCTTTTCTTGGTCAACAACATCCAAGAAAATCTGTAAGCCTTCATCACGCAGTTCTTCACTAATAACCTTCATTTCAGGATCATCTTTACCTGATTTCCAGTTATTAAGGATATGCTGAGTACCGGTTAAATGAAGTGCTTCATCACGTGCGATCAGTTTAATAATCTTGGCGTTACCTTCTAGTAACTCGCGCTCAGCAAAAGCAAATGAACAAGCAAAGCTCACGTAAAATCTAATTGCTTCTAAAGCATTAACAGAGCAAACAGCAAGGAATAAACGTTCCTTAAGCTTTCTCGTTGATACTTCAATTGTTTTGCCTTCTACTTCATAGGTGCCTTCACCTTGAGATTGCAGTAACTGTGTCGTGAGAATGACATCATCAAAGAACTTAGCAATACTTGAAGCACGTTTTAAAATCGCTGGGTTAACGATTATATCGTCAAAAATTTCACCCGGCTCAGTAAATAGATTACGAAGGATATGCGTGTAAGAGCGAGAGTGGATGGTTTCACTAAACGCCCATGTCTCAACCCAGGTCTCTACTTCAGGCAAAGAAACTAAAGGAAGTAAGACCGCATTAACAGAACGTGCAGCCATTGAGTCTAAAAGTGTTTGATATTTTAAGTTAGAGATAAAAATATGCTTTTCAGAATCCGTTAGGCTCTGCCAATCAGCTCTATCTTTAGACACATCAACTTCTTCTGGACGCCAAAAAAAACTTAATTGTTTTTCGATTAATTTTTCAAAAGCAATATAACGTTGTTGATCATAGCGAGAAACGTTAACGCTATTACCTAAAAACATTGGCTCTAAAAGTGCGTTATTAGGTATTTGATTAAACGTGGTATACGTCATTTTTTTATTCCTTTGGGACTACAGTGCTGTAGTAGCAAAAGCCTAGTACATTGCTAGGCTTTACATTTATAGATTAAAGTTGAGTGATTTACATACGGTGATTAAGTAAAATGATTATATTTTACAAGCACCACCAGCACACCCATCATCTTCAGGCTCAATATCATCACTGGCCCCATCACGGGTGTTGTGGTAGTAAAGTGTTTTAACACCCAGTTTATAGGCTGTAAGTATATCTTTTAAGATTTGCTTAACAGGAACTTTACCACCTTCAAACTTGTTTGGATCGTAATTGGTATTTGCCGAGATAGCTTGGTCGACAAACTTTTGCATGATGCCAACTAGCTCTAAATAACCCTGGTTATCTGGAATATTCCACAGTAGCTCATAATTACCTTTGAGTTTGTCATATTCAGGCACAACTTGCTTTAATACACCATCTTTACTGGCTTTTACACTTATCAAACCTCGTGGTGGCTCGATACCATTAGTTGCGTTAGAAATTTGTGATGATGTTTCTGACGGCATCAATGCAGAGACTGTTGAGTTTCTTACACCGTGTTCTTTAATGCTCTCACGTAAACTTTCCCAATCTAAATGAAGTGGCTCAGCTGTGATGCCATCAATTGATTTTTTATAGGTATCAATTGGCAAAATGCCTTTTGATAAAATTGTTTCATCAAATTTAGGACAAGCACCTTGTTCTTTCGCTAGTACGTTCGACGCTTTTAGCAGATAAAACTGAATGGCTTCAAAAGTACGATGAGTTAAGTTATTCGCACTACCATTTGAATAATAAAGTCCATTTTTAGCAAGATAGTAAGCATAGTTGATAACACCGATACCTAATGTTCTTCGCGCCATACTTGCACTTTGTGCTGCGGCAATAGGGTAGTCTTGATAATCTAATAAACTGTCTAAAGCACGTACAGCTAAATCAGCTAAACCTTCTAATTCATCTAATGAGTCGATAGCACCTAAGTTGAATGCAGAAAGCGTACAAAGCGCAATTTCTCCATTCTCATCATTAATATCATTCATTGGTTTAGTCGGTAGGGCAATTTCTAAACACAAATTACTCTGACGAATTGCCGCTTTACTTGGGTCAAACGGGCTATGCGTATTACAGTGATCAACATTTTGTAAGTAAATACGGCCGGTGCTAGCACGCTCTTGTGCAAACAAGGTAAATAATTCGATAGCTTTAATACGCTTTTTGCGAATTGAATCATCGTTTTCATATTGTACGTATAAACGCTCAAACTTGTCTTGGTCTTCAAAGAAAGCATCATATAGTCCTGGAACATCACTTGGACTAAATAGCGTAATAGAGCCACCCTTGATTAAGCGTTGATACATTAACTTATTAAATTGCACACCATAATCTAAATGACGTACACGGTTTTCTTCTACACCACGGTTATTTTTAAGTACTAATAAGCTTTCTACTTCAAGGTGCCACAAAGGATAAAACAATGTAGCAGCACCGCCGCGAACACCACCTTGTGAACAACTTTTAACGGCTGTTTGGAAATGCTTAAAGAATGGAATACATCCAGTATGGAATGCTTCACCATTTCTGATAGTACTACCTAAAGCACGAATACGACCAGCATTTACACCAATACCCGCACGTTGAGATACATATTTAACAATAGCGCTTGATGTCGCGTTTATCGAATCTAAACTATCACCACATTCAATCAATACACAAGATGAAAATTGACGTGTTGGCGTACGTACACCAGCCATAATCGGGGTTGGTAATGAGATTTTAAAACGTGAGATGGCGTGATAAAAATCTTCGACGTAACGTAAACGAGTCTCAACAGGATATTTAGCAAATAAACATGCTGATACCAAAATATATAAAAACTGAGCACTTTCGTAAATTTCACCGCTAACACGGTTTTGTACTAAATACTTGCCTTCAAGCTGTTTCATGGCAGCATAGCTGAAGTTCAAATCACGGCTATGGTCCATAAAGCTGGCCATATGCTCAAAATCTTCTTTAGTATAATCTGATAACAAGTGCTGATCATATTTGCCAGCTTCAACCAGTTTTACCACATGATCATAAAGGGCAGGTGGCTCAAATTGTCCGTAAGCTTTCTTACGTAAATGAAAAACTGCTAAGCGAGCTGCTAGGTATTGATAATCCGGTGTCTCCTCAGAGATCAGATCAGCTGCTGCTTTAATAATAGTTTCATGAATATCTTCAGTTTTTATGCCGTCATAAAACTGAATGTGAGATTTTAATTCAACTTGAGAAACAGAGACTTGTTCTAAGCCGTCCGCAGCCCAAGCAATAACACGGTGAATTTTTTCTAAATCAATGGATTCTTTTTCACCATTTCGTTTAGTTACAAAGAGATTGTTATTCATGAAATACCTGTAAAGCGATTATTGTTATTGTTTATTATTCCTAATTAAAGGATCCAAAACGTCCCTAATAAAAAAATCCCACATACGTATTAAAAAGAAATCATTAAATACGTAGTTTTAAAAATAACAACTGAGCATCAAATGCACAATATCTAGGGCTTTTTTATAATTCTAGACACAAGATAGTGAGGTTTGACCTGTTTTGCAAGTGATAAAACAAGTTGATCTTTGTGATTATTTTTGCCTTAAATTAAGGGTTAGTGATGACTAACCTAGTAAGACAAATTGATTTTGGAATTTACTAAAAGCAACGATTATTTTACTTTTTTTAAAGCTCATTATTTTTATAAATTATTTTTGTCCAATATTTAAGTTCACTATAGTGAATTAATATAACTGAAAAATAATCTTTATTTTACAGTGGCTTATGTTTTTCGTGTAAGCGCAGATTAATGTTTATACAACTTGATTGTTTATACAACAATTATTCTGCACCTGTTAGAGCCATCAGTTTTTTACTTTTATAGCTTGCGACAACACAATATATAATTAACATCTAGAGAGTCGTTAAGCTTATGATTTCCTGTGATAGGGTTGTAATGAATACCACTAGCATCAATACATTTCAATCCGTGTTCCTCTGCCCAGCTAATAAGTTGTGAAGGGCGAATAAACTTATCGTGGTCATGAGTGCCATCAGGTACTATTTTAAGAAGCTTTTCAGCGGCAAGTATGGCAAGCAAATAAGATTTAATACTTTTATTAAGTGTTGAAAAGAAAATCAGCCCGCCCGGTTTAACCAAGGTTGAGCATGCTTGAATAACTGAGGCAGGGTCAGGAACATGTTCTAACATTTCCATACAAGTGACTACGTCAAAAGTATTTGGACTTTGCTGGGCTTTTTCTTCAGCAGTAATTTTTTGGTAATTGATAGATACACCTGTTTCTAGCGCATGCAATTTTGCAACATTCAACGGCTCGTTACCCATATCTATGCCTGTGACGTTTGCACCAAGTTTTGCCAATGATTCTGACAATATACCGCCACCACAACCTACATCAATCATCTGCATATCATAAAAGCTATTCTTTGAATCAGTCCCTCCAGTTTGATGAGCTATATGCTGACTAATAAATTGTACTCTTAATGGGTTAATTTGATGCAAAGGTTTAAAGTCACCAGTTAAATCCCACCATTGGCTAGCAACTTGTTCGAACTTCGCGATTTCATCTTCATTTACGTTGAGAGGTTGGCTTGACATATATTCACTACTTTAAATTAACTTTCAATCATTCGATTCTAAACCAAAGTCATTTTTAAGCAAAGGAGATAGATCAAATCTAGGCTTTTTAGATGCTTTTTTAAGCTGATTATACACCCCAATAAAACCTTTAAATAAAGCAGTATGGCATCAACAATTTTTATGCTAGTATGCTGCGTTGATTACTATTATTAGTGTCTGTTCTATAACACTTACATAACAATAAAATCTTTAAAGTACCGTTTAATTATTACTAAAAATTAGCCCAGCTATATAACTAGTATTGTTAAGCAAAAGAATTAGTTAAGGGATACCATCGATTTATGTCCGATCTGGCCAAACAAATAGTTCCAGTTAATATTGAAGATGAACTAAAAACCTCCTATTTAGATTATGCCATGAGTGTAATAGTTGGGCGTGCATTGCCTGATGTTCGCGATGGTTTAAAACCTGTACATCGTCGGGTGTTATTCGCCATGGATGTATTAGGGAATGATTGGAACAAAGCCTATAAAAAATCAGCCCGTGTGGTTGGTGATGTAATAGGTAAATATCACCCGCATGGTGATACTGCAGTTTACGATACAATAGTTCGTATGGCACAGCCATTCTCCTTACGTTATATGCTTGTCGATGGACAAGGTAACTTTGGTTCTGTTGATGGCGATAGCGCAGCAGCAATGCGTTATACCGAAATTAGAATGTCAAAAATAGCACATTCTATTCTTGCCGATTTAGATAAAGAAACCGTTGATTTTGTGCCTAACTATGATGGCACAGAACATATACCAGCGGTTATGCCAACCCGAGTACCTAACTTATTAGTTAACGGTACGTCAGGTATTGCTGTTGGTATGGCAACTAACATTCCGCCACATAATTTAACCGAAGTAATTAATGCATGTTTAGCATTGATTGATAACAGTGAAATATCATTTGAAGAATTATTAGAACATATCCCTGGTCCAGATTTTCCAACAGCGGGTATCATCAGTGGCCGAGCGGGTATTGAAGAAGCCTACCGTACTGGTCGTGGTAAAATAAAAATTCGTGCCCGTGCTGAAATTGAAGTACATGAAACGTCTGGCAAAGAAACAATAATTGTTCACGAGCTACCTTATCAAGTTAACAAAGCACGCTTAATTGAAAAAATGGCTGAGCTTGTTAAAGATAAACGTCTTGAAGGTATCTCTGCTTTACGTGATGAGTCTGATAAAGATGGCATGCGTATGGTTATTGAAATTAAACGCGGTGAAGTGGGTGAAGTTGTTTTAAATAACTTATACAAACTGACACAAATGCAAGTTTCTTTCGGTTTAAATATGGTGGCATTAACCAATGGCCAACCAAAAATATTTAACTTAAAAGAGATGCTAGAAGCGTTTGTACTGCATCGCCGTGAAGTGGTCACACGTCGTACCATTTTCGAATTAAGAAAAGCACGTGATCGTGCTCATATCTTAGAAGGTCTATCCATTGCATTAGCAAATATAGACCCTATTATTGAATTGATTAAAGCGTCAAATAATAGAAAAGAATCAGAAGAAAAACTTGTTTCTCAAGGTTGGGAATTAGGTAACGTTGCGGGTATGCTCAGCGAAGCGGGTAATGATGCAGCGCGTCCTGAGTGGTTAGAGCCTGAATATGGTATTCGTGATGGTTTATATTACTTAACGGCAGAGCAAGCCAAAGCAATCGTTGATTTACAGTTATACAAATTATCGGGCATGGAACACGATAAGATTCTAAGCGAGTACAAAGCGTTATTAGACCTTATTGCAGAATTAATGCATATTTTGGCTACGCCAGCGCGTTTAATGGAAGTTATTTGTGAAGAGCTTGTTGCTATTCGTGATGAGTTTGGTGATGAGCGTAGAACAGAAATAACCAATGCTTCACATGATTTGTCTTTAGAAGACTTAATCACTGAAGAAGATGTTGTAGTGACACTTTCCCATGAAGGTTATGTTAAGTATCAAGTGTTAAGTGATTACGAAGCTCAGCGTCGTGGTGGTAAAGGTAAAGCAGCAACTAAGATGAAAGAAGAAGACTTCATCGAACGTTTACTCGTGGCCAATACCCATGACACTATTTTATGTTTCTCAGATCGCGGTAAATTATATTGGTTGAAAGTGTTCCAATTACCATTAGCAAGTCGTACAGCGAGAGGCAGACCTATTGTAAACATCTTGCCATTGGAAAGTGATGAACGTATCACCGCTATCCTACCAGTACGTGATTATGCTGATGATAAATATATCGTTATGGCAACAGCTTCTGGAACAGTGAAGAAAACACGTTTAGATGCATACTCTAATCAACGTGCGAACGGTATTATTGCGTTAAATCTTCGTGACGATGATACGTTAATTGGTGTTGATATCACTGATGGTAATAACGATATCATGTTATTTTCTGATGCGGGCAAGGTTGTTCGTTTCAATGAGAAAGTAAAAGATAGCGAAACAGGCGAAATCAAGTTAGACCCAGAAACGGGCGAACAACGATGGGCGCTTAAACCAATTGGCCGTACCGGTACGGGTGTTCGCGGGATGAAACTTGAAGGCGACCAAAAAGTTGTTTCATTGATTGTTCCTAAGAATGATGGACCTATTTTAACCATCACAGAAAATGGTTTTGGTAAACGTACTGACTTAGCTGAATATCCAGCTAAGAGTAGAGCAACTAAAGGTGTTGTTTCTATTAAAGTAAGTGAACGTAATGGTAAAGTCGTTGGTGCCGTTCAAGTTGAAGAACTTGATGAAATCATGCTCATTACTGATAGTGGTACCTTAGTTCGTACTCGCGTCAATGAAGTGAGTGTTATTGGTCGTAACACTCAAGGGGTACGTTTAATACGTACTGCTGAAGATGAACACGTGGTAGCACTACAACGTATTGATGAAATTGAAGAGCCACAGCAACTTGAAGAAGTTGTTGAGGGTGATGAAGTCATTGAAACGGGTGCAGAGCATAATCCAGAGCATAGCGCTCAGCAGGATGTTGCTGATACCTCACAAGACGACAATAAAGAGTAATTGTCGCATCAACACTAAAAAGGCGGCTAATAACCGCCTTTTTTAATGTGTTTTTATAAATAAATATTTTAAATCGTAGTTAATAAAGTAGGAAAGATAATGTCAGAAGTTTTTAATTTTTGTGCTGGCCCAGCAATGTTGCCGACACCTGTAATGGCAAAAGCACAACAAGAGTTTTTAAATTGGCAAGGCACAGGCAGTTCTGTAATGGAATTAAGCCATCGTAGTGGTATTTATATTGCTATGGCAGAAAAAGCTGAAGCAGATTTACGTGAGCTAATGTCTATTCCTGATAATTATAAAGTTCTGTTTTGCCATGGCGGCGGACGAGGACAATTTTCTGCGGTACCACTTAACTTATTGCCTGAAGGGAAGTCTGCTGATTATATTATCTCGGGTTCTTGGTCTAAAGCGGCTGCAGCTGAAGCAAAGAACTTTGGTGACATTAATGTTATTGATATTAATAAAGACGTTCAGGGCTGCGCTAGCCTTGTGCCGAGTAAAGACTGGCCTCTCAATAAAGAAGCCGCTTATGTTCATTATTGTCCTAATGAAACAGTGAATGGCATTGAAATAAACAATATCCCAGAGACTAATGGTGTGCCTTTAGTTGCTGACATGTCTTCAACTATTTTATCCCATGAAGTTGATGTCAGTAAATTTGGCTTAATCTATGCTGGCGCACAAAAAAATATCGGTCCATCTGGTTTAACTATTGTCATTGTACGAGAAGATTTACTGGGTCATGCTCATAAAGCAACACCGTGCATTATGAACTATAAAACGTCTGCAGACAGTGACTCAATGTATAATACACCGCCAACCTATGCTTGGTATCTTGCGGGCTTAGTATTTCAATGGCTTAAAGAGTCGGGTGGCGTTAAAGAAATAGCTAAAATAAACCAAGCTAAAGCAGAGTTATTATATCAAGCGATTGATCAAAGTGAATTATACCTTAATCACATAGAGACGCAGTATCGCAGTAAGATGAATATTCCATTTTGGTTAAAAGACGATAGCTTGAATGAGAAGTTTTTAAAAGAATCTGAAGCTGCAGGTTTAACGGCGCTTAAGGGCCATAGAATCGTAGGTGGCATGCGCGCAAGTATTTATAACGCAATGCCTATTGAAGGTGTACAAGCCCTTGTAGACTTTATGCAAGAGTTTGAAAAGAGGAATAGATAAAGTGGAACAGTTAACATTAAACCCAATAGGTAAAATTAATGGCGAAATATTTCTACCTGGTTCAAAAAGTTTATCTAATCGTGCATTGTTAATTGCGGCATTAGCTAATGGCGTAACAAAAATCACTAACTTATTAGTCAGTGATGACATTAATCATATGTTAGATGCGTTAACAATCCTTGGTATTAAATATACATTAAGTGACTGTGGCACTGAATGCACTGTTACGGGTAATGGTGGATTTTTCCATGCTGAAGAACCATTGGAACTTTACTTAGGTAATGCAGGCACGGCAATGCGCCCATTGTGTGCCGCACTTGCAGCAAGTGAAGGTGAGTTTATCTTAACCGGTGAGCCACGCATGAAAGAGCGTCCGATTGGTCATTTAGTTGATGCATTAGCACAGCTCGGTGGCGATATAGAATATCTAGAAAATAAAGACTACCCACCGGTAAGAATTAAAGGTAAAGCATTAACGGGCAATACAGTGACCATTGATGGTTCTATTTCAAGTCAGTTTTTAACCGCTATCTTGATGATTACTCCTTTATTGGGTACGAATACTACCATCGAAATTGAGGGTGAATTAGTTTCCAAGCCTTATATTGATATTACGCTTGATATTATGAGTCGATTTAATGTCACTGTTCAAAATAATGACTATAAGTCATTTAATGTTAGTGGTAATCAGGCATATCAAGCACTAGATAGCTATATGGTGGAAGGCGATGCATCGTCTGCATCCTACTTCTTAGCGGCCGGCGCTATTAAAGGCGGTGAAGTGACCGTTCATGGTGTTGGTAAACTCAGTGTTCAAGGAGATAAGCATTTTGCTGATGTGCTTGAAAAGATGGGCGCAGAAGTTCAATGGAATGATGAGTCTATCACCGTGGTAGGTAAGCCATTGACTGCAGTGGATATGGATATGAATCACATTCCTGATGCCGCAATGACTATTGCCACCACAGCACTATTTGCGACAGGTACAACTACCATTAGAAATATATATAACTGGCGAGTAAAAGAAACCGATCGATTAAATGCTATGGCGACAGAGCTAAGAAAGGTTGGCGCTGAGGTTGTTGAAGGCAACGACTATATTTCAATTACTCCACCAAAATCATTGAAACATGCAGAAATTGATACCTATAATGATCATAGAGTCGCTATGTGTTTTTCTCTGGTTGCTTTGAGTGATACACCCGTTACTATTAATGATCCCAAGTGTACTGCGAAAACCTTTCCTGACTATTTTGACAAGCTAGCGCAAGTTTCTTGTTAATTATGTAAGAGAAAAGCATTTATACGCGATATTACTCTATAAATCCCGTATAATTGCGCCGATTTTCGATGTTAGGAGAAAAAAATATGCAGGAAAGCACTCCCGTTATAACCATTGATGGCCCAAGTGGGGCTGGTAAAGGAACCGTTGCAAGGATAGTTGCGGATCAATTAGGTTGGCACCTTCTTGACAGTGGAGCTATTTATCGCGTCTTAGCAGTTGCTATTCAGCATCACCAACTCGCATTAGATGATGAAGAGCCTCTAATCCCAATGGCTGCTCATTTAGATGTTCAATTTGAAATTAATAGTCAAGGTGAAGCTAAAGTCATTTTAGAAGGTGAAAATGTTACTGAAATTATTCGTACTGAAGAAGTTGGTGGATTAGCATCGAAAGTGGCGGCATTTCCACGAGTTAGAGAAGCACTATTGCGAAGACAACGTGCTTTTAGTGTAAGCCCGGGCTTAATTGCTGATGGGCGAGACATGGGCACTGTTGTTTTCCCTAAAGCGCCAGTAAAGATATTTTTAACTGCTAGCGCAGAAGAACGAGCTGATAGAAGATTTAATCAGTTGAAAGAAAAAGGGATTGATGTTAACATCGGGCGCCTTTTGGATGACATACGTCAACGAGATGAGCGAGATCAAAACCGTAAGGTTGCTCCACTCATTGCGGCAGAAGGAGCGTTAACTATTGATTCTACTGATATTTCTATTACAGAAGTCGTCAATGAAATCCTTATGTTTGCCAATGGCAAGTTAACGTAAACAACCAGTTTTAAGCTAGCTAAATCAGTATTACCTGCTAGCATTAAAGAACTTTTAATAGAAAGCCTACTGTATGGATGCACTGGGCATACTTAACCACCCCATGAAACAATGACGTTGAATGGATTAATAGCTGAGTTTATAACAAGTTATGACTGAAAATTTTGCGCAACTTTTTGAAGAAAGTTTAAAAGAAATCGAAACACGCCCGGGTTCAATTATCCGTGGAACAATCGTAGCCGTTAACAAAGACAATGTAATTGTTGATGCTGGCCTTAAATCTGAGAGTGTTATCTCAATTGATCAATTTAAAAACGCTGCTGGTGAAGTTGAAGTAGTTGTTGGTGATGAGATCGACGTAGCATTAGATGCAACAGATGATGGTTTCGGTGAAACTATCCTTTCTCGTGAAAAAGCAAAACGTCACGAAGCATGGCAAGTGCTTGAAAAAGCATACGAAGAAAAAGAAACTATTATCGGTGTTATCAACGGTAAAGTTAAAGGTGGTTTCACGGTTGAAGTTAGCAACATTCGCGCTTTCTTACCGGGTTCATTAGTAGATGTTCGTCCAATTCGTGACACTACTCACCTTGAAGGTAAAGACTTAGAATTTAAAGTTATTAAGCTTGATCAAAAGCGTAATAACGTTGTTGTTTCACGTCGTGCTGTTATCGAATCAGAAAGCAGTGTTGAACGTGATGAGCTTCTTGCTTCTCTTGCTGAAGGCATTGAAGTTAAAGGTATCGTTAAGAACCTTACTGACTACGGTGCATTCGTAGACTTAGGCGGCATTGACGGTCTACTTCACATCACAGATATGGCTTGGAAACGTGTTAAGCACCCAAGTGAAATCGTAAATGTTGGCGATGAGATTCAAGTTAAAGTATTGAAATTCGACCGTGAGCGCACTCGTGTATCTCTAGGTATGAAGCAGTTAGGCGAAGATCCATGGGTAGCAATTGCTAACCGTTACCCAGAAGGTTCTAAACTTTCTGGTCGCGTAACTAACTTAACTGACTACGGTTGTTTTGTTGAGATCGAAGATGGTGTTGAAGGTTTGGTTCACGTCTCAGAAATGGACTGGACTAGCAAAAACATCAACCCAGCGAAGATTGTGGCTCTCGGTGATGAAGTCGAAGTCATGGTGCTAGATATTGATGAAGAACGTCGTCGTATTTCTCTTGGTATTAAGCAGTGTAAGTCGAACCCTTGGGACGAATTTGCTGCGATGCATGATAAGGGCGCTAAAGTTAGCGGTCAGATCAAGTCAATCACCGACTTCGGTGTGTTTATCGGCCTAGATGGCGGTATTGATGGCTTGGTTCACTTGTCTGATATCTCTTGGAGTGACACTGGCGAAGATGCTATTCGTAACTTTAAGAAGGGTGATGAAGTTGAAGCAGTCGTATTGGCCGTTGATGCTGAGCGCGAGCGTATTTCACTTGGTATTAAGCAGTTAGATCAAGATCCTCTATCTGAGTTCATGGCTGGCAATTCGAAAGGCAACATCCTTGACGGTACGGTTAAAGAAGTTGACGCACGTGCAGCTATCATCGACCTTGGTGAAGGTATTGAGGGTGTCTTGAAAGCGACTGAATATGCACGTGAGAAGATCGAAGATCTAAGCACTGTACTTAAAGTTGGTGATGCTGTTGAGGCTAAGTTCATTGGTGTTGATCGCAAGACGCGTACTATCGGTCTGTCGATTAAAGCCAAGGAAATGCAAGAAGAACAAGCGGTATTGTCGGATTATTCTAATTCCGATGGTGCTTCAACTTCTCTCGGCGACATCTTGAAAGAACAGATGGGTGATGATTCTTAAAGCCCATGCATAGCGAACTATCGTTTAAGGAATGTGCTCAATGAGTAACGTGATTACTAAATCAGAATTAATCGAGAAAATCGCTCAGAAGCAGGGGCACCTGCAGCATAAAGATATCGAACTTTCGGTGAAAAGCATGATTGAGCAAATGAGTCATGCGCTTTCATCGGGAGAGCGTATCGAAAT
>OJHK01000459.1_pt1 | contig 25928 bp, 32 predicted proteins | sample 1595161 | NCBI WGS metagenome assembly OJHK01 (sample SAMN05416842, study PRJEB24817) | seawater metagenome | isolation source: Sea water | place: Canada:Atlantic | collected 2013-07 | reverse complement strand
TACACCTCTCTATTCGTCGGCAGCGTCAGATGTGTATAAGAGACAGAACTAATATTGGCCAACAGAATACCTCAGGTATTGATTGGAATGTTAGCTACACTGCGGGTATTTTCAAAGTCATGTTTGATACCACTTATTTACTTGAATTTGAAGAAGATGGTATTAGCTATGAAGGGACTATTGGTGGCAATATGGGCGGGTACTCACAGCTTAAATCTAACTTAACTGTTAGCGCCGATTTAACTGAAGATGTAAACTTACTTTATACCGCTAACTATATTCAGGGTATGGAAGGTGATGGCTACACCACCGATGATGTGATTTATCATAACGTTTCAGCGGCTTATCATATTAATGATGCATGGCAAGTAACGGGCGGCATTAAAAACTTGTTTGATACTGAGCCAGAAGAAGTGCCTGATGGCAATGATATGAATACAGTACCAAATGTCTACGATGTTGTAGGTCGTACCTTCTTTATCAATACATCATATAAGTTTTAGTTTGCAGTAATTACGGGTTTTATTGTTGATAATTAAAGCAGCTCAAGCAAAAGGTGACTTCTAAGTCGCCTTTTTTGATCGCTTTAATATGATTGGAAGATGTTTACCGACGCTATAAATATTGTTTTAGCTCATAATTTACCAATTCATTTACTGCTTTTACTCGTTTCCCTACATTATTTAGGTATATAATGTTGGTACATAAAGTATGGACTAATACATAGGTTAGTCATGCGAGCATCAAATATCAGGAGTTATTTATTATGGGTGGAATCGGAATTTGGCAACTAGTTATTGTTGCCGTGATCGTAGTGTTGTTATTTGGAACTAAAAAACTACGTAATATTGGTGGTGATTTAGGTTCAGCGGTTAAAGGTTTTAAAAGTGCTATAGGTGAAGATAAAGAACAAAAAAATAGTGCAGAAAAAACATCAGATACTTTAGCTGATAGCTCAAAGAGCACGACAGAAGAAGTGGTCAAAACAACAGAAAGTAAGACTAAAGAATCAGATCAGGCTTAATGTATGTTTGATGTTGGCTTTTGGGAATTAATCCTCATAGCAATTATGGGCTTAGTTATTTTAGGCCCTGAACGCTTACCCGTTGCAATTCGTACTCTTCGTGGTTGGATATCCGGTGCTCGAAAATTTAGTGATACCGTTAAGTCCGAGCTCACGGAAGAATTACGTGTACATGAATTACATGCTAACTTAAAAAAAGCTGAGCAAAGTAACTTAGAAAATTTAAGTCCTGAAGTTGCCGAGTCGTTAAAATCATTGCGAGAAGCAGCGGATTCTGTGGCTGAACCTTTTAAGAAGGTGGATAGACAACCAATGGATTCAATGATTGCTTCTTCATTAGCTTCTGCTGCGCATGTCAAAGTAGACTCGGACAGTGCTCAAGAGACTGACGATCCAAAAGTATCAAATCAACCTACAGAACACCAAGATAAATCAGTTACACCAGAAAGTGATAAACTTCAGTCATGAATACACCCTCAGCACAAGGCGCGAGCCTTTTTGATCATCTTTTAGAGTTACGCAATCGCCTATTACGATCAATTCTCGGGGTCTTAGTTGTTTTTTGTTGCTTAGTTTATTTTGCGCAAGATATATATCAATACGTGGCACAACCACTATTAGCGACTATGCCTGAAGGGTCACAGATGATAGCGACTGATGTCGCTTCACCATTTTTTGCCCCCTTTAAATTAACGTTAGTCTTATCTCTTTTTATTGCTATGCCATTTGTCTTATATCAAGTATGGTCATTCGTTGCGCCTGGTTTATATACTAATGAAAAGCGCATGATTGCCCCGTTAATGCTCGGTTCTACTTGTTTATTTTACAGTGGTATTGCCTTTGCTTATTTTCTTGTTTTTCCTGTGGTTTTTGCCTTTTTTACTTCAGTAGCACCGGAAGGTGTTGTTATTGCGACGGATATCAGTAGTTATTTAGATTTCATTTTAAAACTGTTTTTTGCTTTTGGTGCCGCTTTTGAAATCCCTATTGCGATTATATTAATGTGTTGGACAGGTATGACAACACCTGATAGTTTAAGAGAAAAGCGACCTTATGTTGTCGTTGGGGCATTTGTTATTGGTATGTTATTGACGCCGCCGGATATTATTTCTCAAACTATGCTGGCTGTGCCGATGCTACTTTTATTTGAAGTGGGTATTATTATCGCTTCGTTCTATCATAAAGAAGATGAAGACGAGTCGAATAATATAAAGGAAAATGATTCATGAATAAGATAACCAGACTCACTTTTTTAGCTATCGTGACTAGCTTATTATCACAATCAGCAGTGGCTGAAGAAGCAAGTCTTTCAGATAGAATTCAGGGATGTGTGAAAATAACTCAAGATATGGCAAGGCTTGCGTGTTTTGATCAACTCACAGTGAAGCACAACAATAACAGTGTTGATTTATCCGTTACCCAATTGGGAGCTCAACAGGTTGACTCAGAAGTGACTCAATTGGCAACTCAACAAGTTGAGTCAAATGTTTCTCAATTGACAGCTCAACAAATTGATTCCTTTTCAAAAGAACAGGTGAAGAAAACGGCTGAAGAATCAGCGAAAGAAATAGATTCTATTACTCTGACGATCAGTAAATTAAGTAAGACTCCTTATGACCAATGGAAAATCACTTTTGAGAATGGTCAAAAATGGAAACAAAAAGACAACTATAAACTTAGCCTAAAAACAGGACAGCGTGTGATTTTAACTAAAGGGTCACTTAGCTCAGTGTATTTGCAAAAGGAAAATACCACTAAGCGTATTAAAGTAAAAAGGCTTAAATAGAACGAGATAACTTTGAATAAAAGCACTTTGATTGATATTGGCGTCAACTTAACGAATAAACGTTTTGATAAAGACTGTGAAAATGTGATTCAACGGGCTCAAAATGCTCAACTGAACGGCGTGTTGATAACTGGTACCAGTGTTGAAGAAAGTCAGAAAGCGTTAGCTTTGTGCCAGTATTATCAAACAACTTTTCCTGACTTTTTATATTCTACCGCAGGTGTTCATCCCCATGATGCTGATCATGTGAGCGCTGACTACTTAGATCAACTCAAGTTGTTAGCTAAACAAGAACAAGTTAAGGCAATTGGTGAGTGTGGTTTAGATTTCAATCGAAATTTTTCTGAACCTGTTCGACAACAAAAAGTATTTGGTGAACAAGTTGCTCTTGCTTCAGAATTGCAAATGCCGCTCTTTTTGCACCAAAGGGATGCTTTTGAACCATGGTTCTCCACATTATCACCGTATTTATCTAAAGTTCCAGCGATGGTTGCACATTGTTTTACCGGATCAAAAGCTGAGCTCACACAATGCATCGCGGCAGATATGTATATAGGTATCACAGGATGGTTATGTGATGAGCGAAGAGGTCAAAGCTTACGAGATATTGTGAGTTTAATTCCTTTAGACCGGCTACTCATTGAGACAGATGCGCCTTATTTAACACCCAGAACAATTCGACCAAAACCTAAAAGTAGCCGGAATGAACCTTGTTACTTACCCTTTATAGCAAAAGAAATTGCCAGTATTACAGGCCTTGACCAAGAAGAGATAGCTTGGCAAACTAGCCGTAATGCCGAAAAGGTATTTGATTTTCCTTCCAAAAAGAAATGTTATAAATGAAGTCACTGGTTAAAGCAAAAATAGCAGCTTTTACGTCTTTGCTGATGACACATTCACCTGCAAGTTATGCTCTGACGGAACAAAATACAGAACACTTATGTTTTGGCATGGGGATCTTTTTAGGAATATTAATTACTCTATTGCTAGGTTTATATTTAACTCGATATTATCGACAAAAATATCAAAAAATGTTGCAACATCTTAAACTTGCCAAAAGCAATGTGAAAATAGCTGAGAAGACGATGATAACCTTGGCTAAGGAACAACAAGATAGTCAAGATTTACTAGAGGAAAGGGTTCAAGAACGTACACTTGAACTAAATATTGCTCTGCAAGAGTTGGAAAGTGCTAATCAAGAACTCGAACGTAAAAATGTTTTAGATGAGCTCACTGGTTTACATAACCGCCGTTTTTATGATCAAAAAATAGTTGCGGAATACCGTCGAAGCCGTCGAAACCTTACCGCATTAAGTTTAGTATTAATTGATGTTGACCTGTTCAAATCAGTTAATGATACCCATGGTCATCTTGCCGGTGATCAATGCTTAATTTGGTTGGCCAATCATATAAAACAAAGTTTAAAACGAAGCACCGATAGAGCATTTCGTTACGGAGGCGAAGAGTTTTGCTTAATCTTACCTAATACCGATGCTCAAGGGGCCTTACTCTTTGCTGAGCAATTACGCCTACAAGTCAACGAGCAAGCTTTTCAATTTCGAGATATCGAAATACCACTGACAATTAGTTGTGGAATATCAACTTACCAGCAACAAGTTGATATTGGACCCGAACAAATATTTTCAGGCGCAGACAATGCCTTATATCAAGCCAAACATAATGGTCGTAATCAAACCAAACAACATATTTTCACAGAATAATTAGGAATATCTATGTCCCACAATGGTAATTCAGCATTTGGTCAATATCCAGCTCGTCGCATGCGTCGTATGCGCGTTGACGATCATACTCGTCGTTTAATGGCTGAATCTCAGTTAACAGTTAACGATTTAATATACCCCGTTTTCGTACTTGAAGGTGAAAACCAGCGAGAAGCGATAGCTTCAATGCCTGGCGTAGAACGTAAAAGTATTGATCTGCTATTGGAAGAAGCGCAGGAGTTGGTTGATTTAGGTATTCCAGCCATTGCACTTTTCCCTGTTACGCCAAGCGATAAAAAGTCACTCATGGCTGAGGAAGCGTATAACCCTGATGGGTTAGCGCAACGTGCAGTACGTGCACTTAAAGCTAAATTTCCACAGCTTGCTGTGATTACTGATGTAGCTCTTGACCCATTTACCACACATGGCCAAGACGGTATTTTAAGTGAAAGTGATGAGAACAAAGCAGGGAAAACAGGTTATGTTGTTAACGAGGTCACAAAAGAAATTTTGGTAAAACAAGCCTTGTCCCATGCTGAAGCAGGAGCGGATATTGTTGCACCTTCAGATATGATGGATGGGCGTGTTGGTGCTATAAGAGAAGGGCTTGAAGAAAATGGCTTTGTTAATACTAAAATATTAGCCTACTCTGCGAAGTATGCTTCTAATTACTACGGACCATTTCGTGATGCTGTCGGTTCTTCAGGTAATATTAAAGGTGGTAATAAGCATACTTATCAAATGGACCCTGCAAATAGTAATGAGGCTATGCATGAAGTTGCTCAAGATATCGCTGAAGGTGCTGACATGGTAATGGTTAAGCCAGGAATGCCTTATTTAGATATAGTGCGCCGTGTTAAGGATACCTTTCAAGTACCTACTTACGCATATCAAGTCAGTGGTGAATATGCCATGCATATGGCGGCAATACAAAATGGTTGGTTAGCTGAAAAGCCTTGTGTCATGGAAGGATTATTAGCCTTTAAACGTGCAGGAGCGGACGGTATTTTGACTTATTTTGCTAAGCAAGTTGCTCGTTGGTTGAAAGAAGACGCTTAAATACTTTGCATGATGGATAAGTGTAGTAAGCCGATTTACTACTTGGTAAGCATAGAAAAAAGCGCGATTTAATCGCACTTTTTTCTTGCTAGAATGCTTTAGCGGTAAGTACTTTTTGACATGAAGGTCTTGTCATTATATTAGTTAAATATTGCCCTACATTGGGATAGTCAGCTATCAGGTCAAAACCAGCAGGTAAGCAAGAAATATAATGCAACATTGGCGCTAATAGCGCGTCTGCGATAGTAAACTCTTTTGATGTTAAAGCGGTCTCTTCTTGCAACATTTTTTCAATAATCGCAATAGTTGCGGCTGCCTTTGGCTGTGCTTCTTTGACGACGTCAAAGCGGATGCTATTGTTTTCTCCTTTGGGAAAAGCAAATTCTAATAAGTAATCTCTTACTAATGCTTTATCTATGTTTATTGAAATAAGTGCGCAAAGTGCATCGTGTTGTGCATGTACTTGGTTATTTTGCTGTGGTTGTAATTGACCATCTTCATCAAGGTAACGACAAATACTGGCTGTTTCTGGTATCGCTAGCTTACCTTCTAATAATACGGGTATTTTTCCATAAGGATGCCATTTGAGATGTTGTTCACCTTTAAAATCAACATTGCTACCATCCACTTCAAAACCAACGGTGTAAGCTAGTTGTTTTTCTTCGCATACGAGCATGACTGAACGAACAAAATTTGAGAAACGTGGTCCGTAAATATGTACTGGATTTACTGTCATATATCTTTCCTCTTAATTATCTAATTTATCTTATTAGCTAACAATTTAGCTCTATTGACAATATGTTCAAGAACATATTTTAAAAATATGAAATACTGTTTATATGGTTAACTAGGTAAATGAGGCTTTCGATGGCATGGCAAGAAACGCATAAAGAGCAATCTAAAAATAGAATATTAAAAAGTGCAGCAATGCTTTTTACACATTATGGCTTTGAAAAGATATCGATAGACCAAGTAATGAAAAAGGCAGAGCTCACCAGAGGCGCATTTTATAGTCACTTTCGTTCGAAAAGTGACTTGTACGCACAAGCGATAAGTAAAGGTGCAAAAGTCGCTTCTAAGCGTAAACCAGAAAATTGTCCGCAGGATATGAAGAACTTTGCTAAATACTATTTAAGTACTGAGCATAGAGATAATAATTATGAGCAGGCATGCCCATTAGCATTTTTGGTTTCTGATATTAACCAGCAAGATAATCAAGTGAAAGAGACTTATACCAAGACATTGAAAGCTTTCATACAGCAAGCTCAATCATTAACTATTGATCGAGAAAAAACACTACAAAGTGTTGTGTTGATGATTGGCGGCTTGGCTTTATCTAGAGCACTAGACGATGATGAATTCAGTAATGAATTATTAGCGGCTTGCAAAGCAGGCGTTACTTCCTTATCAACAAAAGAGGGTACTGATGTCAGCTGAATTCAGTGTAATTTTACTAAACGCCGTGATTATCCTTATCGCTTACGTTTGGGTATATCCAAAATTAGCTGGCAAAAATCTCAATAAGGTCGCATTACTTGACTGCGTAACGTCAGGTTTGGCACTTGTTATTGTGGCAAATAAATATTGGGGGCAGGGCGTAGAATTCAATTTTTTACAGTTTGACTTAAACTGGTTTTGGTTTACTTTAATTACTTATTGTATTATTGAAATTCCTATAGCGCTTTGGTACTTCAAAACAGAGCTATCGAAAGGAAAATAAAGGCGTATAAAAAGCAGCAGTTAACAGTACTGAAGGCTTATTGTCAGAGAATCTTAGCGTCGGGAACTAACTTATAGAGCAACCCTTCACGCAATGCACCACTTGAAAGGCGTAACTCTTCAATAGATAACGTTTGAAATAAAGCGATTAAAATACTTAACCCGCTGGCTAACACTGCCTTACGATCAGTTCTTAGCCCTGCTATTTCAATAGCATCTATTGTTTTACAATGTACCAATATTTGTTGGATCTCATAAAGAAATGATAGCGTGATAATTGGCGGTTGCTGACGTTGATTAAGGATTTCAATCATGGCTTGCATAGTACCTGAGCTACCAACCGCAGATTGCCAACCCAGTAGAATAAAATCATCTTTTACTGTATTAATAATATCTGTAGCAGCAGTAGTACACTGAAGAAAATTTTCTTTTTTCAGTTGGTTACCTGTAAAGTACTTGCCAATAAAGCTAACGCAGCCAATATCTAAACTAACCACTTTTTTTGCGCTACAACCAGCACCAACAATAATCTCAGTACTAGCACCACCAATATCGAGTACTAATTGCTTACTAGATGATTGTTGGCTGTTTAGCGAAGAAGTATGAGCTACACCAGCATAAATTGTTTTAGCTTCTTGCTCCCCACTCAATAGGTTTATTTCTTTAGGTAAAATTTTCTTAGCAGCATCAAAAAATACCTGATTATTCTTAGCAATGCGTAATGCGGCTGTTGCGACAATAAGGATATTATTTACTGGAATACTATTAAGGTATAAAGCGAAGTTGCTCAGGCAATCAAGGCCACGTGTTATGGCTTCATCCGTAAGAAGATTATTGCTATCTAAACCCGCCGCTAAGCGGACTTTTTGCTTAACTTTATTGACGGTTTTTATTGATTTACCCGTTGGTGCTATCACTACTTGGGTAATAAGAAGGTGGAAACTATTAGAGCCTAAATCGACCACAGCATAATGACTTTCATCATACTGTGGTATTACCTTTTGTGTGGCGTGATGTCGGCTCTCTAGATCAGTCAATGTACTTTATATCCAAGGGAAGCAATTAAACTAGGCTCGGCCACCGCGATTTGGGTTGCCACCACGGTTTCCTTGTCTAGTATTTGAGCGACCACCTTGTCTATTGCCACCAGCTCGAGGACGACGTTGACGAGGTTTAGGTCTTGGCAGATCTGTTAATAACGCGTCTGTATCGTACTTTGTTACTGGTAGCTCGTGTCCAATGTATGTTTCTATTTCAGGTAAATTGAAAACATATTGTTCACAAGCTAAGCTGATTGCATGACCTGATTCGCCAGCACGACCAGTACGACCGATCCGGTGAACATAATCTTGACAATCGTCAGGTAAGTCATAGTTGAAGACATGCGTAACACTAGGAATATGTAAACCACGTGCGGCAACATCGGTCGCTACTAAAATATCAACTTTACCATCAGTAAATTCTTCTAATATTTTAAGACGTTTCTTTTGCGGTACATCGCCCGTTAATAACCCAACACGAATCTTATCGGCACTTAAGTGGTCAAAAACTTTTTCACAAACATGCTTAGTATTTGCAAAAACGATAGCCTTTTCTGGCCAGTCTTCTTCGATTAATGTTTGTAGTAAAGTCATTTTATCTTCGTTTGATGGATAAAATAATTCTTCACTGATACGAGTATTGGTTTTTTGCTCAGGCGCTACTTCTACGCTGGTTGGATCATTCATGTGATCAAAGGCAAGCTCTTTTACACGGAATGATAAGGTTGCAGAGAACAACATGCTTAAACGTTCTTTTGCCGGAGGCATTTTATCAAACATATAACGTATATCTTTAATAAAGCCTAAATCAAACATTCTATCAGCTTCATCAAGCACAATAACTTCGATATTCTTTAAGTTATAAATACCTTGCTTCATGTAATCAATCAAACGACCACAGGTGCCAATAAGAATATCAACACCAGCTTCTAGTTCTAAACGTTGACTTTCATAACCTTCGCCCCCATATACAACACCAAGGCGTAATCCAGAGCTTTTTGCCATCTCAAGTGCATCACGATGAATTTGTATTGCTAATTCACGTGTTGGCGCCATGATCAAAGCACGAGGTTGGTTATGTGTAGGCGCTTCTTTTTGAAGCAAATGATGGAAAGTAGCAGCTAAAAAGGCAATAGTTTTACCTTCACCAGTTTGTGCTTGGCCAGCTAGATCAGTGCCTTGCAATAAAACGGGTAAAGATTTCGCCTGAATAGACGTACAATAATCGAAGCCCATGGCTTCTAATCCGGTCACTACTTGCGGAGCAAGATTTAGGTCAGCGAATTTAGTTTCAGTTAAGTGTGTTTTTTTCATGGCGCTAGCTTAACATTTTTGTTTACGAAATAGTTGCTTAATAATTAATTAATTATATTTATACTCGTTCTACTTGAAGATGTATGGTTCAGCTGGAATTTTAAACGTCTTTAGGCAAGGCTATAATTGAAGATAATGGAATGTCCTTATCAAAAATTAATCATGCTAAATGATAAACGAGTTGAACTCGAATTTTGAAAACTTGTCAGAAAAGGAATCGGAACATAAGTTTGTTTTATTTAGAATAATTAGATCTACACAAACTTTATTTGTTCTAACTTCTCTGACACAGCTCTCAGCAGGGCACTAACTTATTAGAATGGGCATTACTGCTTAATTAATACCAATGTTACATAAAACAGTATTGGAAAAGCAGTGAATCACGGTATAATTACCACAAAGGCGTTTTAGCCATAACAAACGGAGAATATGATGAGCGATAAAATTGTTCAGCTAACTGATGATAGTTTTGAAGCAGATGTATTAAAAGCATCGGGTTTAGTATTAGTTGATTTTTGGGCTGAATGGTGTGGTCCATGTAAAATGATTGCCCCAGTACTTGATGACATTGCCACAGAATACGATGGCAAAGTAACTGTTGGTAAATTAAACATAGACCAAAACTCAGCGACACCACCTAAATATGGTGTACGCGGTATTCCAACATTATTACTTTTTAAAGATGGTGAAATTGCCGACACTAAAGTAGGCGCACTATCGAAAACTCAATTAAAAGAGTTTTTAGATAAAAACTTGTAAGTGAAAAATTTAAAAGCCTGATACCTAAGTTATCAGGCTTTTTGTTTTTAGCTGAAAGAATATTTACTTACATTTTTATTCTGACTTTACCTAATCAAATTTTAGTGCTAAATTTACCACCTGAGTACAAAATAACATCGCTTTATCTCTATTCTCATTATAATTAATATTGAAAACATACTAGTGTCGGCAATCGCCAAAGGCACTGTCACTTAAAATAGTTTAAGAAACCCCCTATGAACCTTACCGAACTGAAAGAAAAATCCATTAATGAATTGGTTGAGCTTGCCGCGACAATGAAGCTTGAAAACCTTGCTAGAACACGCAAACAAGACATAATTTTTGCTATTTTAAAAGCACATGCTGAAGGCGATAATGATATTTTCGGCGGCGGTGTTTTAGAGATTTTACAAGATGGTTTTGGTTTCTTACGCTCAGCAGATTCCTCATACTTAGCGGGGCCAGATGATATTTATGTATCACCAAGCCAAATTAGACGCTTTAGTATGCGAACAGGTGATACCATCCAAGGTAAAATTCGTTCACCGAAAAAAGGCGAACGTTACTTTGCCTTATTAAAAGTGACAGAAGTTAACTTTGACCGACCAGAAAATACTCGTAATAAGATTTTATTTGAAAACTTAACACCTATTCATCCAACAAACCGTTTATCGATGGCGCGTGGAAATGGCTCAACAGAAGATATTACCGCTCGAGTTTTAGATTTAGCCTCACCAATAGGTAAAGGGCAACGTGGTTTAATCGTTGCGCCGCCAAAAGCAGGTAAAACACTTTTACTACAAAACATTGCCCAAAGTATCGCGCATAATCATCCAGATGCTGAATTAATGGTATTGTTAATTGATGAGCGTCCGGAAGAAGTAACTGAAATGCAACGCCTTGTTAAAGGTGAAGTTATTGCTTCAACGTTCGATGAACCAGCAAGTCGTCATGTACAAGTGGCTGAAATGGTAATCGAAAAAGCAAAACGTTTAGTTGAGCACAAAAAAGATGTGGTTATTTTACTTGATTCAATTACCCGTTTAGCACGTGCTTATAACACAGTGATCCCATCATCAGGCAAAATCCTAACGGGTGGTGTTGATGCCAATGCTTTGCATCGTCCAAAACGTTTCTTTGGTGCTGCGCGTAACATTGAAGAAGGTGGTAGTTTAACTATCATTGCTACAGCACTAGTAGAAACAGGTTCTAAAATGGATGAAGTTATCTACGAAGAATTTAAAGGTACAGGTAATATGGAATTACACCTGTCACGTAAAATTTCTGAAAAACGCGTTTTCCCTGCAATTAACATTAACCGCAGTGGCACACGTCGTGAAGAGCTTATTACTAAACCTGATGAACTACAAAAAATGTGGATTTTACGTAAGATAGTTCATGAAATGGATGAAATAGGTGCAATTGAATTCCTAATCGACAAATTGGCAATGACCAAAACAAATGATGAGTTTTTTGATTCAATGAAGCGTAAATAATCGCGGCATTAATTGAATAACCTTAATTGATGAAAACCAGTCTAATGACTGGTTTTTTTATTTTACCTCTTCCCGGTAACTTATATGAAATATAGTGATTTAAGAGACTTCATTAGTCAGCTTGAGAAAATTGGCCAACTTAAACGTATTACTCAGCCGATATCTACTTATTTAACAATGACTGAGATCAGTGATAGAACACTGAGAGCAAAAGGACCGGCATTACTTTTTGAAAATGTAGTCAATGAAAGTGGCGAAGCTTACGATATGCCAGTGCTCACCAATCTTTTTGGTACTCCTGACCGGGTTGCCTTAGCTATGGGCCAAAAAGATGTCGGTGCTTTACGCGATGTTGGTAAGTTGTTAGCTATGTTAAAAGAGCCCGAACCGCCAAAAGGTTTTCGTGATGCTTTAGGTAAAATACCTGTGTATAAGCAAGTGTTAAATATGCCGGTGAAAGTTATTAAAAAGCCATTGTGTCAGCAAATTGTACTCACAGGTGATGATGTTGATTTGACTAAGTTGCCGATACAAAATTGCTGGCCTGGCGATGTAGCACCATTGATTACTTGGGGGCTTACGGTTACGCGAGGCCCACATAAAGAACGTCAAAATCTTGGTATTTATCGCCAACAAGTACTCGATAAAAATAAAGTGATTATGCGATGGTTATCCCATCGTGGTGGTGCTCTTGATTTTCAAGAATTTAAAAAAGAAAATCCAGGCGAAAAATACCCTGTTTCCGTTGCTTTAGGTGCAGATCCTGCCACTATTTTAGGTGCAGTAACACCCGTACCAGATACGCTCTCTGAATATGCCTTTGCAGGTTTATTACGTGGAGCGAAAACTGAGGTGGCTAAATCAATCAGTAATGATTTGGAAGTGCCTGCTACAGCAGAGATTATTTTGGAGGGCTATTTAGACCCTGAAGAAATGGCGCCAGAGGGGCCTTATGGTGATCATACTGGTTATTACAACGAAGTGGATAACTTTCCTGTAATGACAGTAACGCATATTACTATGCGTAAAGATGCTATCTATCACAGCACCTATACCGGCAGACCGCCTGATGAACCTGCCATTTTAGGTGTTGCTCTTAATGAAGTATTTGTTCCTATTTTACAAAAGCAATTTCCTGAAATTCAAGATTTCTATTTACCACCTGAAGGCTGCTCTTATCGTTTAGCTGTTGTGACGATTAAAAAGCAATATGCGGGTCATGCAAAGCGCGTAATGATGGGAGTTTGGTCGTTTTTACGACAATTCATGTATACCAAGTTCGTGATAGTATGTGATGATGATGTTAATGCCAGAAATTGGGAAGATGTTATCTGGGCAATGACCACACGTATGGATCCGAGTCGTGATACTGTTTTGATAGAAAACACCCCGATTGATTATCTTGATTTTGCATCTCCTGTCTCTGGTCTCGGCTCTAAAATGGGCATGGATGCAACTAACAAGTGGCCTGGTGAAACAGATCGCGAGTGGGGCGAACCCATTGAGATGACGCAGGAAATAAAAAACCAAGTTGATGAAATTTGGGATGAATTAGATATTTTATAAAATTGCTAACTAAGCGTATCATTTAGCAAATTACAAATTTTAGCGTGTTTGAGTTAGCTCAATTACTACTGAAATCCAGTATTTTGTTAGGTAACGGGTATATAATTAAGCACATTAGTAAGTTTACCTCCTTGGCACAATTAAACAGTTTGCTGACGAGAAATCACCAATAAAGTAGAAAAGGTTAAAAAATGAAAACAGTTAGTTGTCAAATACAGTCGTTATCATCGTTAACGCCTCATGTTTATAAAGTATTATTAAAACCCGATGAAAAGGTTGATTTTATTGCTGGCCAATATTTAAACTTTATTATGAGTGATGAGGATAAGCGTCCGTTTTCAATTGCTAGCTCACCAAATAGTGAACTAATTGAATTGCAAATAGGTGCTTTTATTGCCGATAGTTACCCAATGCAAGTGATTGAGTCTATTAAGGCTAGTCATGCTAGTGGTGAAGCAGTAACCATCGAAATTCCTTTAGGTCATGCGCAATTGCGCACTGAGAGTGAACGACCGTTATTATTACTCGCTGGTGGTACTGGGTTCTCTTATATCAAATCGATGTTTGAGTATTTAGCAGAGCAAAAATCGCAGCGTCATGTCATGGTTTATTGGGGATTACGTGAAGAAAGCGCCGTCTATGAGCTTGAAAAAACCATTGCGACGATTGCCAAACTTCCTCATGCCAATTTTATTCCTGTTATTGAGAACGTTAATGGAAGTAATGAGAATCCATGGCAAGGCAAAACAGGTTTAGTTCATCAGGCTGCGATGCACGATATTGTTAGTTTTGAACCTTATGATATCTATTTGGCAGGCCGATTCGACATGGTTGGTGCTATTCGCAGTGACTTCGTTGAACATGGCGCGTTGTTAGAGCACATGTATGCGGATGCTTTTGCGTTCATTTAGCAATTAATACCAATGCGTTCCCGAAGGGCGAGTTTTAAAGGCTTATATGCTGCGTTATTGATTTAAACAATAGAATAACTATTCCTGGCAATCAATGCCTTGCCTCTAAACCTTTAAATTCTCGCTAAGCGATCACTTTCTTAGATGGAATGGTATAAAACTATTGTTATAAGATCCAATAAAAAAGCACGTCAATGAGTTGTCATTGGCGTGCTTTTTTTTATCTATAAAATGTGGTCTTTACATGTAACTTTTACAGTAAGACTGTAAACCTATTAGCCTTGCTTGAATCCAGCCTCCGTTAAATTTAACTGGGCGATAGCAATAACGGCTTGTGTGCGGTTACGAACGTCTAGTTTTCTGAAGATAGCCGTTGCATGTGCTTTAATTGTCGCTTCAGATACATTTAAATCATAAGCGATTTGTTTATTTAGCATGCCTTGTGCAAACATCATTAATATTCGATATTGCTGCTGGGTAAGACTGGCAACGCGTTCAGCAATGTCACTATCATTATTATCCCGTTGCTTTTGCTCAAAAGAGTCAGGTAACCAGGTACCTCCCGACAATACCGCAACAATAGCTGAGTAAATGTCATCTACAGGTGTCGATTTTGGCACAAAACCAGCAGCACCATAGGACATAGCTTTGCTAATGGTGTCATGATCTTCATGCGCGGATACGATAACGACAGGAATTTGTGGGAAGTGATTACGAACATGGATTAGTGTATTAAAACCATGAGCGCCGGGAATATTGAGATCGAGTAAGAGTAAGTCACTATCACTGTTGTTTGCAAGTTGTTGTTCTAACTCTTCAATTGTTTGTGCTTCAAGCCATACGGTATAAGTTAGTTTGGCTTTTAATGTCCCTAATAAAGCTTGTCTAAATAAGGGATGATCGTCAGCTATTATTATTTTTTCTGGCTGAATCATAACAAGTATCCTGAGGAGTGATTAATCCATTCTAACGGAAAAATTTTTAATAACAAAGCTTAGTTGTGAATAGTTAGTATAGCCCGTCAAAACATAATGCTGTAATACTTCTCATTAACTTTGTATCTACTGATAATGCTAAGAGTCATTGATCTTTCAGGATTAAAATTTATTGACAGTAAAGTGCCTTTAATCATGAGAAAACCTCAATAATATAATTATTGCTGATAAAGCGATCAACAGGCGGCAAGTTGTTTTACATGAACCTATAAGACAATGTCTGTTAAAAGATGAGAGGTGCATCTCGAATATGTGTAACGAGCAGTGGTAAATTAGGTCATTAAGGCAATTGTAGATAGTTTGCTTCAATGCTTTAATCTTGAGGTAAAATAAGGGGGTTAGAGGATATTAATTAAATCAAAGAAAAAGCAGCGTTTGAAAAGGCTAGTTACGATTTGGGTAATTGATAGCCTTAGCTATCAATTACCCGCCATGGACAGTCTATTTTTTTGGAATGTTAGCTAATACTGTTACTAATAATTTCCAATATTGTTCAACGGTTGAAATTTCAATTTTTTCGTCTGGCGAATGAGGAAATTTAATTGTTGGTCCAATAGAGACCATATCCCAATGCGGATATGCGGTTTTGAATAAGCCACACTCTAAACCAGCATGAATTACCATCACAGCTGGTACTTTATCGAATATACTTTCGTAAGTATCGCGAACAGTCTGCATGATGGCTGAATCTGTATTAGGTTTCCAACCTGGATAAGCACCTGAGAAAACAACGCTAGCACCAGCAAGTTCAAAAACAGATTGTACCATTCGTTCAGTTTCTAAACGCCCATCGTCATGCAAGCTACGAATTAATACCATGGCATTAAGTTTGCTACCACGTGTATGAATTACGCCTAGGTTTAGTGATGTTTCAACAATGCCTTCAATATCATCACTCATACGAATGACACCATTAGGACAAGCATTTAGCGCACGCAGAATTGCTGCTTGCGTTGATTTTGTCCAACACTGTTCGAAATCTTCAGGTGAAATTAATAACATATCGATATCAGTTTCAATGGCCCCTAAATTAGCACTAATAGTTGCCAGATAGTCAGCTAACGCTGCTTTTAATGCGTCGACTTTGTCTTTTGCAACAACAAAACTAGCATTTGCTTCTCTAGGGATTGCATTACGTAAACTGCCACCATTTAGCTCGGTAAGGCTGATATCAAAATCAATGCTAGCATTCAATAAAAAGCGTACTAATAATTTGTTAGCATTGGCGCGCCCAGTATGAATATCAACACCCGAATGGCCGCCTTTAAGACCTGAGATAGATAAGTTAAACGCTTGATAATCACTAGGAACATCTTCAAAGGACAGTGCGAAAGTAGCATTACCATCTATACCACCCGCACAACCCATGTAAACTTCACCTTCTTGCTCTGAATCGGTGTTAATTAATATGTCACCATCTAGCCAACCAGCTTCTAAACCAAAAGCGCCAGTCATTCCTGCTTCTTCATCAATGGTTACTAAGACTTCTAATGGACCATGCGGAATATCATCACTTGCTAAAACCGCTAATGCTGAAGCTAGGCCAACACCATTATCTGCACCTAATGTTGTTCCATCTGCAGTCACCCAATCGCCAGAATCGATAATATAAGGCTTAATTGGGTCGGTTATAAAATCGTGGTCAGTGTCGTTATTTTTCTGAGGTACCATATCCATATGTGCTTGTAAAATAATGCCTTTACGATCTTCCATGCCAGCGGTTGCTGGTTTTTTAATAAATAAGTTGCCTACAGCATCTTCTTTTACAGCTAAACCAAGTTCTTTAGCCCAGTCTTGAATCCATAACGATATTTTCTGCTCATGCTTAGATGGGTGCGGAATACTGCAAATTTTTTCAAATAATTGCCATAAGCTGGCAGGTTTTAACTGTGAAAGAGTACTCATCGTTTTCCTCAGGAGTTTGTAATTTGTTTACGAGTAAGCAGTATATACCTGTTATCAATCAGGGTGCACTTTTCAGCGTGCTTGAGTTCGTTCAATTGAAGGCACTTTGTAAATAATCGCTGCCGATAGTTAGCTGATGACAGCGGTATTACTTGTTGGCCATTAAAAATTGCCATTGCTCATTAAAGTCTGCACTTGGTTTTTTACTGTAACCAGATCGGACATATTGACTGATTTTACCTTCGGCGAATGAGACTAATAAGCTAGCTAAAGCGGCTTCATTAATGGTAAAGGTTTTACCTTCTCGTAGTTTGCGTTCACGCAATACTTGTTTAAATTGAGATTCTAACTTCTCAAAAAATTGATGAACTCTGCCGCGTAGACGCTCATTTTCGCCCATTAACGCATCACCCGCTAATATACGGCACATACCAGGGTTGCGTTCTGCAAAGACCAATAAAACATGCAATATGTGATGGCAGCGCACTAACGCTTCTTTATGGTCGGCAAGAATTAAATTGATACGTGAAAAGATAGACTCTTCAATAAAGTCGATTAGTCCTTCAAACATACGTGCTTTTGATGGGAAGTGACGATACAGAGCTGCTTCTGAAAAACCTACTTCTGCCGCGAGCTTCGCGGTAGTAATACGCTGCCCAGGACAGTTTTGTAACATTAACGCTAAGGATTCTAATATTTGGTGTTTACGGTTTGGCTTCAGGTTTTTATTTTGTGTTGCGACCATATAAAAATATTCTCTACTGTTATTGTTCTATCCATCAAGTTCATATACCCAAGTCACTTGAACATGCGTGTTTAAGCTATTTGGGTATAAATCAACTTGTACTCAAGGTAAGTCAACTGACTTTATTTCTCAGTATTTTTGGCTACATAATGCTGATTGATTAATGAAACTAACTGTTTAGCAACAATTTGCTTATTCGCTAGTGGAATTTCAATTTTATCAATCGCACTATAAAGCGTTAAAGCATTATCATCACTGTTAAAACCTTGACCAGCTTTAGCAACATCATTAGCAGCAATTAAGTCTAAGTTTTTACGCATTAACTTGCCACGTGCATAGTGTTCAACATTTTGCGTTTCTGCTGCAAAACCAACGATAAAAGGCTTATGGGCTGATTTTGCTACATCGGCAACGATATCATGGTTTTTAATAAGTGAAATTTGCATATGTTCATTATCTTTTTTGATCTTCTCATCAGCAATATTAGCCACTCGATAATCAGCTACGGCTGCACAAGCCACAAAAGTTGTCGCCTGAGAAACATAAGTCAGCGCCTGTTGATGCATTTGCTCAGCACTGGTTACTTGGATCAGCTCACAGCCTGCGGGAGCTGCTATGTTTACAGGGCCTGAAATTAATGTCACCTGGGCACCAGCACGTAATGCGGCATGAGCAATGGCATAGCCCATCTTTCCTGAACTATGATTAGATATATAACGAACGGGATCTATTGCTTCACGTGTTGGACCAGCAGTAATCACCCAATGTTGACCTTGCAAGTATTTGTCGGCAAAGAAATCACTACTTAAAGTAACTAATTCATTTACATCTAACATGCGGCCTAAACCCACGTCACCACAAGCTTGTTCACCAGCACCAGGACCCCAAATATGGAAGCCCCATTGCTTTAATGTGGTGATGTTAGCTTGTGTTGCTTTGGCATGCCACATCTGCTGGTTCATTGCAGGGGCAATAGCAATTGGTGCGCTGGTTGCTAAGCATAATGTTGAGAGTAAATCATTAGCCATGCCAGCAGTAATGCGAGCAATAATATCTGCGGTGGCAGGCGCGATAATAATTAAATCAGCCCATTTAGCCAGTTCAATATGTCCCATAGCAAGCTCTGCTTGGCTATCTAGTAGGCTATCTGAAACATGGTTTCCCGACACAGCTTGAAGCGTTAATGGCGTAATAAAGGCTTTTGCGCCTTCGGTCATAACCACACGTACATCTGCGCCATGGTCTTTAAGTCGACGTACTAATTCTGGTGTTTTGTAAGCAGCGATGCCACCTGTAATACCCAGTACTATTTTTTTGCCCTGAAGAATTTGCATAAGCTGCTAATATTAAAGTAAACAATATGGTCGATAAGATAACATTTATTGCCTTTATTTAGAAATAAGAGTTAGTAAATAATCACGATTTACAAGTGAGAATAAAGACAAAAATGTAAAGCAAGGATGCGCTTATGTTAAAAGAATCAAGGTTGAAAGAATCACCATTGAATGAACTACCGTTAGAGAATAATTCCTTAAAAAACTGGCCTGAAATGGAAAGACCACGAGAAAAACTAGTCAGTTTAGGCTCATCAAGTTTGAGCGATGCGGAGTTATTGGCGATATTTCTACGTACCGGTGTAAAGGGCTGTAATGTAGTCGACCTTGCTCGGCAATTATTGAGTAGCTTCGGTAGCCTTAGCGCTATATTTTCGGCAAGTCAGGAAGATTTCTGCGCTAGACATGGACTTGGAACGGCGAAATATGTGCAATTACAAGCCTGTTTAGAAATGTCTAAGCGTTATTTGGCGGAAGGAATTAAAGAAACAAATTGTGCCTTAACTTCCTCACAGGCGACAAGGGATTATTTACTCAGTGAACTGCGTTTAGAAAATCGTGAAATATTTGCTGTGCTTTTCTTAGATAACCAACATCGAGTCTTAACATTTGAACGATTATTCTTTGGTACTCTTAACGCCGCAGCAGTTTACCCTAGAGTTGTGGTAGAACAAGCACTCAAACACCATGCTGCTGCGGTTATTTTAACCCACAATCATCCTTCTGGTATTGCTGAGGCTAGTCTTGCCGACAAACAAATAACAGATAAGTTAATTCAAGCACTGCAATTGATTGATGTGCGAGTATTGGACCATATTATTGTAGCAGGTAATCAGTGTTATTCCTTCGCAGAACACAATCAACTCTCCCGATGTTAACGGAATAACCATTATCTTCAAATTGCACCTTGCTATGATTTCATTGCTTAACTCTGAAAATGCATTTTGAAGTCGCACGGGTATAGCCCTGATAATTTGCTAAAAGCAGGAAAGGCAATTACTTTTAAAGTGACTTTGGTAAAAATAAGAAAGAAGGATCACCTAATGACCGATAGTAATGGCAAGGAAACAGAACGTCGTAAATCGTTTCGTTTAGATATGGAAAAAGAGTTAGTAGACATTCTCTGGACTGACGGGGATGGTAAGGCGCACCATAAAAAAATTGCTTGTCTAGACTTTGCTCGTGGCGGATTAAAATTAGATTGCGATCAAACTATAGCCGTTGATACCTCTGTAACCGTGGTCTTTCAATCTGCAAATGCTAGTAGTCAGAAACTTTACGGTAAAGTGCTTAGAAGCATCAAGCAAGACAATGGTTGGTTTGAAATAGGCTTAGCCCTAGATAAGGACACTGAGTAGATTAATTAAACAGTAGACTTGTTGAGGTAAAAGCGTTTTCCTGAATGTGAACTACAATTATCACGGCAAGATGTTATTTATATTGTGGTAAAGGACGGTATTAAAGATGATGATATTAGTGGGTGGCGAAAAAGGCGGCAGTGGAAAAAGCTGCTTGGCTCAGAATTTAGCGGTATATTTCGCCGAAAATAAGAAAGCAATTGTCTTAATGGTAGATTGTGATCCTCAAAGAACAACGTCGGATTGGATACAAGCAAGAAATAGTGACCCATCACTATCAGCTATTAACTGTATTCAATTGTATGGAAAAATTCGCAATGATTTACTGAGTTTAGTGCAACATTATGATTATGTTATTGTCGATTGTGGTGGTCAAGATAATCTAGCTTTACGCGCCGCTATGTCAGTTGCTGACCATGTAATTATCCCCTTAAGACCTAAAAGACGTGATTTGAAAACGGTACCTCATATGGAAGATATGCTCAGTACTTGTAAAATGGTAAACCCGAAAATGATGGCCTCTTTTGTCATTACTCAATGCCCCGCATTGCCAAACCAAATAGGCAGAATTCTTGAGGCAAAGGAGGTGTGTAAATCTTATGGCATAAATGTATTAGATGCCATAACCTATAATCGTAACATTTATGATGATAGTGAAGAGCAGGGCTCTTCTGTTATTGAAATTGACCCTACGGGTAAGGCTGCCCATGAGATGATGTCTATTGCCGAAGAGCTACTGGCGATGGAACCGGATAATTCACATGAGTTTAACTGATTTAAAGAAAAACAAAGGTAATAAAGCAAAAAAGAAAAAATTCACCATTGATGAGTTTATTTCAGATGCTGAAAATTACGCAAAAGGTACGCCTAAAATTGTTAGTGAATTATCAAGCAATGAACAGGTGAGTCATAAACTCAGCCTCAAACAAGCGATTAGCGAAGCTAAGCGTTATGTTGAAATGACAGAGATAGAACATCAGCAAGCGGTAGAGGTTAAAGCAGGCGTTAGAGCTAGAGTTACTAAGCCCTTCAGACGAGCAACATTTACTCTAAGTGAAGAAGCAATAGAGCAGCTTCAAGGCTTGTCAGAAGGTTCAGATTTGGCTAAATCACATATATTACGTATTCTCATTGATGAATTGTGTAACAAAGAACAAAATGAACAATTGAAGAAATTATTGCAATCTGGAATCGGTTAATCTTATAAATTTTGTTGGCTTTTTATTCATGAAAGAGACAAAATTCAGTCGAAAACCTATAATTCAAATGATTTTTATCTTTATATTTCCTACTTAACTCCATGAATTTTTTTAACAAATACTGTTTTTTTAGTATTTTCTTATTAAGACTAGTATTCGTTATTCAGTTTCTCTATAATATGCCACCTTTTTCAGGATCCCGAGACGACGGTCTTGGGGAACAAATAGCTCGAGCTGAAATTAATATTGGAGTACTCACATGTCTAAAATTTGCCAAGTAACAGGCAAAGTGCCAATGGTTGGAAACAACCGTTCTCACGCAAGAAACGCGACTCGTCGTCGTTTTTTACCTAACCTTCAATCTCACCGTTTTTGGGTTGAGAGTGAAAATCGTTTCGTTAAATTACGTTTAACTCCGAAAGGAATGCGTATTATCGATAAAAAAGGTATTGATGTAGTATTAACTGACATCCGTGCCCGTGGCGAAAAAGTTTAATAACTTTATTTTAAGGAAATTATTATGCGCGATAAAATTCGTTTAGTTTCTAGTGCTGGTACTGGTCATTTTTATACTACAGATAAGAATAAAAAGACTATGCCTGAAAAAATGGAAATCAAAAAATTTGATCCAACCATTCGTAAGCACGTAATCTATAAAGAAGCTAAAATTAAGTAATTAATTTAGCTTTTATAAAAAACCCGGTTTTACCGGGTTTTTTTATGCCTGAAAAACACTATTAAGTATATATCTTTGAGTAGTACCGTAGTTATTCACGCTATTCAATGAAAACTTCAGTATGATATCTCTACTGGAATTATTAGAATTATTGGAATAATTTAAATGAAATTATCTCGCACTGGGTGGAACAACGTCATTATTTTTTCAGTGATGACTATCATTTTATTGATCAATGCGACCAACGATAAGCTTTTTCCTAATGAAGAAAGTGGCACGAATGGTGAGCAATTAATTCTGCCACAGCATAGTGTTATTTTAACATTATCGGTTGATTTTTCAGAGAAGCAACATGTGTTATTAGAACGTGTAGGACGTAGCTGGCAGCTAACGGCTCAAGGTATCACATTGGAAAAAACGGAGCAGCAGATTGAACAGATGATGTTTGCTTGGCAACAGAGTAGTGGTCTAGTGCAGGCAGCTGAAATTATGATTGATAGTGATCAAGGTGTTGCAGTACAAATTGCATTAGCTGGTGAGTCAGAGGTCAGAACTTTTATATTATACCCATTAAATGATCAGTTATTAGTTTATCAGCAACAAGAGAATGCCTGGTTAGCACTACCTGCAACCTTAGCCCAACAATTATTACCTGTTAGTTTGAAGCGTTTGATTCAATAAATAACGTTTACTTTAGTCTTTTGAAGAAGAAATTATGCCCGAATTACCCGAAGTAGAAGTGTGCCGCCTAGGTATAAGCCCTCATGTGATAGCTCAGGAAGTCAGTGAGGTCATTATTCGTAATGGACGTTTACGATGGCCTATTCCAGATGAAATCCGTTCTGTTGTAGGTTTATCTGTGCTTAACGTTGAGCGGCGTGCCAAGTACCTGTTATTACGTTTTTCAACAGGTACTTTATTATTACATTTAGGCATGTCCGGCACCATTAGGGTAATTGAACAAGATACTCCAGTAGCTAAACATGACCACTTTGATCTAGTTTTTAAGCATGGCAAGAGCCTGCGACTGAATGATCCACGCCGTTTTGGTGCTGTGTTATGGCTAGCAAATGATGAAGATGAACTCGGTTTATTAAGTAAATTGGGACCAGAGCCATTGGGAGATGATTTTGCTGAGGGTTACTTGTTTAGTAAAGCAAAAAATCGCAATGTACCTATCAAAACTTTTTTAATGAATAACCATGTCGTCGTGGGCGTTGGTAATATTTATGCTAATGAAGCGCTGTTTCAAACAGGTATTTTACCTACAGCGAAAGCAAAGGATATCGATGAACAACGTATGAATAGTTTAACGGTTATTATAAAAAAAGTACTGAGTGCTGCTATAGCACAAGGTGGCACCACGCTTAAGGATTTCACCCAAGCGGATGGTCGCCCAGGTTATTTCGCCCAATCACTTATGGTATATGGTCGGGCGGGAGAGCCTTGTGTGATATGTGAAACAACATTACAAGAAATTAGACAGTCTAATCGTAGTTCTGTGTTTTGTCCTAGTTGCCAGCAGGATTAGCCATTGACTTTATCCAGAGCTGCTTTGACTACAGGGTGAACAAACTGGCCAACGTCTCCTTGGTGAAGGGCTACTTCTTTTACCAAGGTAGATGAAATAAATGAATTCTCTTCAGCGGGGGTTAGAAATACACTCTCCAGTTCAGAAGATAGGCGACGGTTCATGTTGGCTAGTTGAAATTCATATTCGAAATCAGAGACGGCGCGCAAGCCACGAATAAGAACTTTAGCTTGATATTGCTTAGCAAAATCCACTAATAAACCACTGAATCCGACAACAGTGACGTTTGTTAAATCCTGAGTAACTTGCTCAAGCATGGCAACTCGTTGTGCTAAATCAAAACGAGGTTGCTTGCTGGGACTTGAAGCGACACCAATAATCACCTCACTAAATAACTTACTGGCACGAACAATTAAGTCACTATGACCATTAGTTACTGGATCAAAAGTACCTGGGTATATAGCTCTTATCATCATTATTTACTGTATTTTTTAACGGCTGTTATGTGCCATTGTAATGGGATAAGTAACAAAGTGACAAGTATTTATGCTTTCAATTTTGTAGCTAAGTCTTCGATAATCAACAAAATTGAATAATTAATCACATAAAAAAGCAAAAAAGACTAAAGTATTTACTCAAAACACTTTATATATACTGAATTTTGATAGTATTATTGTGCTAGTTTTAAACAAATCAAATTAAGAAGTAGCTGCATGAAAACCCGCGATAAAATAATCCAAGCCAGTATTGAATTATTTAATGAGCAAGGAGAGCGTAATGTTACCACTAATCATATCGCTGCTCACTTAGCCATTAGCCCTGGTAATCTGTATTATCATTTCCGTAATAAAGAAGACATTATTTTATCTATTTACGAAGAGTATGCACGTAGCTTGCTATTAGAGACTTTGCCAAAAGTGTCATCGGAAGTTAAACCATTAGATTCACTGGTATTGTATATGGATTCTGTTTTTCAAACGACAATGAAATTTCGTTTCTTTTATAGTAACTTACCTGTGTTATTAGATAAAAATCCGATCTTGCGGGAAAAATATGTTGAAGTGCAACAGTCTATTTCAGAGCGTGTTGGTCAACTTCTCGTTTCATTAAGAGCTGCGGACTATATTGACTTCAGTGATGATGAATTGGCTGATATTGTAAGTATTTTACGTCTTATTAATACTTTCTGGGTTAGTTTTCATCAAACTCAGACTATAGTGAATGAAGTTAATGACTCAGTATTCTATCAAGGTGTACTTAAAATATTAGTTCTCTTACGTCCATATACCAAAGCGCATGCAATTAGTGAACTGAATCACGCTCGTGATGTATACCAACAAAGATACCGTGAAGAGGCAGAAACAGCTTAATTATAGTTATGCTGTTATTTTGAATTGGAAGTTATCAGGTTTTTCATAACCTTGACTGACACTGAAGTAATAGCTTTCAATGCGTTGTGCTCGCTGTTGAACTTCATTCGACTGTACAGACTTAATACTTAGGTTTGAGGCTAGCTTTTGATTTGATGAGTCAGAGGTCACAGCCTCTTGTGATGATAATGTTTGATTAATTAATGCATCAAACTCATTACTTTTATCATGATTATTATCATAAGTTGAAGTTGCATTAGCTTTTGTATTCAGGCCATCATCTGCTGGATCTGAGTGAGTTGCTTCATTACCTTTGAGTGCTAATAACTCTGATTGTGCCGCAAGAATGGTTTGTGCTGCGCTGGCTGCTACTCTAGTATCTCTGTCTCTTATACACATCTGACGCTGCCGACGAATAGA
>OJHK01000454.1_pt1 | contig 26307 bp, 26 predicted proteins | sample 1595161 | NCBI WGS metagenome assembly OJHK01 (sample SAMN05416842, study PRJEB24817) | seawater metagenome | isolation source: Sea water | place: Canada:Atlantic | collected 2013-07 | reverse complement strand
TAGAGAGGTCTCGTGGGCTCGGAGATGTGTATAAGAGACAGCTTTTATCGTAGAACGTTCCCATTGGTTTTGATTTCGTTTCAACCAATCATTAATCATCTGACTGATAGTAATGTTACATGCTTTATTTCCAGAAAGTGATAAGGCAGTTTTACTACTAGGAAAGTGTTTTAAATAATCAAATTGTCTCATCGCAATTTCATATAAAATAACATCACGCTTACGAGCCATTTCTTTTAAAGATGACTTTGTCGGCTTTATCTTTACTGTTTCTCGGTAACGAACATCGTTATAAGTAAAAGAAATACTTATACTAGAGTTGTTGGCTTTATTAAGTAGGGTCAGATACACATTAAATTTCAGATAAATATTCTAAGAGTGCAAATGAATAGGTATAACGGCCTTCAAACGCTCTAGATCACCATCGCCAACGCCATGTTCTTTGAAGTAGTATGACCATTGAGATACTAACTCCAAGACCTCTTTAATAATTTTTTCTGCTTTAAAACGCTTTAAGCCAAATCGTTCTGATTGCGACAGCAAGTTTTCAATAGTCCCATTACGTCCATCTAGTCCAATACCAATTCCATGTTGATTATTTGCATTAATTGGAAGAACGTCATACGCAGGAGATAAACGCCAGTCTTTGTTTTTAAATGAATACAAAAATGCGTGATTACGAGTATGATCATCCGTATTGCCAATGAAAACGTTAAACACCATTCGATGGAATAATTCTGAAGCATCATCTGGTACGCTACTATGTTTCAAAATGAATTCAGATAAAAAACCGTAGCTATAACGTTCAACTAGCGAAGTGTTATTTACTGAACGTAAATCTATTAGTGAATTTGCACTAATAAAATGGTGCGTTGGACGAGTACCTAACAAATCAAAACGCTCGACAAGTAAGACATCTCCATTGTCTGTTTCTAATACTTTGGTTGTCGCAACTCGGCTAGTTAGTTCTGTCAGCATATTCATAGAAGCATGTTCTACTTTAGCGTGATTAAATAAGTCATCTGGACGATTAAATTTCGCTAAATATGTGATGCCAGCATCTGATACCGTTGTTTTTGGCCTAGCTCCCCCCATACTTGAGCCATACTCGAAAGCTTTTTTAGCTTCGTTTGGAATCTCTTCATCATTTAATATGGCATCTTTAGCTTTTAGTAACATTGGAATATCGCCCAATGTATTTTTATTTACTTTTGATTTTGAAGCGCTACTAGAAAGACTAAAAACCAATGAACCAACCCCCATACCTGCACCAGCAAGCAAAAATTCAATAGGATTTTTAGGTTTGGTTTTATGCAATGAAAGTATAATTTTCTCTCCCCAAGAATCAGCTCCAGCATCTAAAATAACGCCAAATACCCCTTTTTGATTGGTTGTTGAGAAAATATTGCCATTAAGAGGTAAGTTAAGTGGGTCGAGTGCAAAAGCGTCATCTCTTAATAGATAGCTTTTTCCATATCGAAATTCACCATATGTTTTTTTAGCATCAAGCGTAACAACCCCACAAACGATAGGTTTATCTTCAAGGCCATCAATAAATACAAATGCTCTAGAAGTCATTGGATAGTTCCTCTCGAGCCTTTCTCGACTTGCGTGAGCGGTTAGTTTCAAGTAATTCAAAACGTTCATTAACTGCTTCTTGTATCATATCCGCTAAATCTAAAAAGCATATTACTTTGAATAATGCTTTAGAATTTACCCCAATACCACGTTCAATAGATGATATTGTTGTACGACTTACGCCGACTCTTTTTCCAAGTTCAGTTTGATCCATTGTTTCAGATCTAACACTCTTAACAAGTTTACCAATTGATATTAGTAGAATATCAGTGTCTTTATGCATTAAATTTAAATCATTATCTGCTTATGCTTTAAATATAACTCATAAGTTTTGTTGTATCAATAATGATTTAATGGGGTCAGGTACACATTAAATTTCAGGCATAAAAAAACCGCCATTAAGCGGTTTTTTTATCATAGTCTGTTACCAGACTACGGCCAAATCTATAAGTTACTAGGTATAACGAATAAACTAAAAAAGGTCTTTATTTTGGTGGAGCGGGGGGGAATCGAACCCCCGTCCAAAAAACCTACATCCTCGGTACTACATGCTTAGTCGATTATTTGTTTAACCAATTAGACGCCAACCGACAGGCTTCGTCATGGTGAGCTTAATACTATTTCGCGGTTCAGCCTTAAGCGTGCTTCCCTCGCTATCCTATTTGGGGTGACCATCGATCCTCTAAACAATAGGAGAATTTTTGAGGCGATGGCTAGCCTAAGCGGCTAGTGCGAACGTTTCGTCGTTTGCAATTATAGTTTTGCGGCTTTTTACGAGGCCAACCGCCCCTCGGCATGCACCTTGGGTTTCGTGAATCTTGTCGAATCCTAGATCCGCCCCAAAGCTTTACTCTTTTACTATAGACTAAATTAGCCTACAAAACGCATTGTACCGCGCTTTATTTAAATAGACAACGTGGTATTTTTTAACCAGTTATCTTTCTAAATTCTTGTTTTTCATTAAGCGACCTTTATCAACCGCCCATTCGCGATCTTTTATGTCGGCACGTTTGTCGTGAGCTTTTTTACCTTTACCAAGATAAAATTCTAACTTTACCCAACAAGCTTTCCAGTACATTGCGGTCGCAATAAGTGAATAGCCATCGCGGTCAACGGCAAATATAAGTTGGTCTAGCTCGCGACGATTTAATAGCAGTTTACGTGAACGGTTAGGATCACATACTACGTGGCTTGAGGCAGCATTAAGCGGCATAATTTCTGCGCCAACTAAATAGGCTTCTCGGTCTTTAACAAAGACATAACAGTCTGATATGTTGACTTTACCACTGCGTATACTTTTTATTTCCCAACCTTGTAAGCTCATACCCGCTTCATATTTGTCGGTCAAGTTATAGTTGTGGCGTGCTTTTTTATTCAGTGCAATTGTATTACTGCTTGATGATTTTTTTTTCTTTGCCATTATATTTCCATTCTGTTTACTACCAAAAATAGCAATTGCCAACATTATACGGGGAATTATGCTTAATTAAATGGCTTATTTATCATTTTTCACTTTAATGCGTTTTTAAAAGACATTTGCTATGATACCGCCCTTGAGAATTGGAGGGCGAATGCCGAACATAAGCCGTAGTGCATTAGTGATGCACAGTGTAGAAGATATGTACTATTTAATTAATGATGTGCTTGCTTACCCAAAGTTCTTGCCAGATTGTAGTGATAGTAAAATAATTACCGAAGACGATAACAGTATGACCGCGGCGCTATTAGTGTCAAAGGGTGGCCTTAAAAAATGGTTTACTACTCAAAATGAATTGGTGAGTAATAAAGAAGTGAGAATGAGCCTAGTTGATGGTCCTTTTAAGTACTTAGTTGGTGGTTGGAAATTAACAGCCTTGTCTGATGATGCCTGCAAAATTGAACTAGCGTTAGATTATGAGTTCTCTAATAAAATGTTTGATTTAGCCTTTGGACGGGTTTTTAATAGTTTAGCTAATAATATGGTGCAAGCTTTCACCCAGCGCGCGAAAGACGTTTACGGCTAGCATTTAATATTTTTTATAAGAGTTTATATTTACATGAACGAACAGGTTATGAGTGACGAAAGCGGTTTGCAAGAGCAGTTTACTATTGAAGTGGTCTATGGCACGCCAACAAGACAAGAAATTATTAGTTGTATTGTTGAACCCAATACAACAATAGAACAAGCTATTTTAGCTTCGGGTATTGTTGATGAGTTCCCTGAAATTGATTTGTCTGTTAATAACGTGGGTATTTGGAACCGTGCAGCTAAACTAACTGATATTGTTAAAGATTTAGACCGCATTGAAGTATACCGACCTTTGCTAGCTGATCCTAAAGAAGTAAGAAAGCGTCGAGCAGAAAAAGCAAAAGAAGAAGGGCGAGCAGATAAAGTTACAGGTGGCCGACTTGATCCGCGCAGAAGCAAAGCTAATGAAGCCTAAGTTGTAATAGTTTATTAGCTTTTTATAAAAAGTAACTGATTAACTATTCAAAGTTTTAAAACGCTGCAAACAAAAAAGCATGTCGTAAACGACATGCTTAATTTTATATATCAACCAGAGCTCGAACTAATGATAAAAAATCTTAGTTTACCATTGGCTCGTAATAGCTTTCAGGTATCTCAAAGTCACCTTCAGCATTTACAACTTTATTATCTTCAAAGGTGATTGAAAATTGTTTTTCTGCGTTAAAATCTGAATTTCTACCTGACTTGAAACGATAAACATAATGCCAAATGTCGGTATTAAACGCATCTTCAACAACAGGGCTTCCTAATACAAATTTAACTTGCTCTTTTGTCATGCCAATTTGAAGTTTGTCGATATCTTTTTGCTCTAGATAGTTTCCTTGTGGAATATCTATACGATAAACCCAACTAGAACAGGCAGAAACAGACAAGGCGATTACAATAGCTAATACTCGAAACAACATGGTAATTATATTTATCCTTTATAGTTTGAACGGGGATAATAGCGAAGCAGGCTGATAGATACAAAATAATTTTTAGTTTATTTTACCCACTTGCTAAGCTTTACATTATCCAGCTAGCAATTCTTGTGCATTTGCTAAGCTATTTTCGGTAATTTTATCACCCGCTAATAATCGTGCAATTTCTTGGACGCGCCCATCACTAGAAAGTTCCGTTACCGTTGTTTCGGTGTGCTCACCATCGGTTAATTTCGCAACAAATAATTGCTGATGCCCTTTACTGGCAACTTGTGGTAAATGCGTTACACAAATAACTTGGGTGTTTTTGGCTAATTGTTTTAGTTTTGAACCTACCATGGCAGCAGTAGGCCCACTGATGCCAACATCGACTTCATCAAATATTAATGTAGGAGTAACAACTTTATCGGCCAAAATAACTTGCATGGCTAGGCTGATTCTTGATAACTCACCGCCCGATGCGACTTTATTCATAGCCTCAAGCGTTTGCCCTGGGTTTAAGCTGGCAAGGTAGCTTACTGTGTCGTTACCGTTAACGGATAAACTTTCGTTTTTATCTTGGCAAATATCAATGAAAAACTTGCCATGCTGCATGTTAAGTTCACCCATACTTTTAGTGATCATTTTGCTGAGTTTAGTGGCAGCTTTTTTTCTTGAATCAGACAAAGTAAGTGCCGCATGTTGATATTTTTGCTTTGCCGCTTCTATGTCATCATTAATTTGTGTTAAACGAGTTTCATCAGAGCTAAAAAGTTGCAGCTCTTGCAAAAGTTGCTGATGAAAAGCCGCTAATGCGTTCGGCGAAATTTGATGCTTTTTAGCGAGTAATACTGCTGTTGAGTATCGTTCTTCTATTAGGTTATAAGCTTGAGGGTCAAGCTCTAGGCTTTCATAGTAATGCTTAATTTCTTGGCTGGCATCTTCAACTTGTATTAATGCTTCGTTTAGTTGCTCTGCAATAGCTTTTAAAGCCGGATCGTAATTTCCAAGCGCGGCTATTTGTTCAGCGCTGTGTTGCAAACTGTCAACAACATTAAATTGCTCATTCTCTGATAATTGCTGCACGGCAATTAAGGTTTCGCTTAAAATATGCTGACCATTGCTTTGGCGTTTGTAGTCTGTTTCTAATGTTTCAAATTCGTCAATTTGCAGTGAAAACTCGTCTAATTCATTTACTTGGTATTGTAAAAGCTGTTGCTTTGCTTCTCGTTGAATTTTACTTTCTTGTAATATTTTTGCTTCTTGATTAAGTTCACGCCATTGATGAAAATAGAATTTGACTTCGTCTAACAAATGTTGATGACCGGCGTATGCGTCAAGAATGTTGCGTTGCTCACTTGCTTTAACAATTAACTGATGGTCGTGTTGCCCATGAATGTTAATCAATAATTGGCCTATTTCTTTGAGCTGAGCTAGAGGCACCTGGCTACCGTTGATGTAAGCTTTTGAGCGGCCTTCTGCAGAAATAACACGACGAAGAATACATTCGTTATCAAGTAACATATCGTGTTTTTTCAACCAATGTTTGGCATGTTTATTTTTAGTGGTATCAAAGGTGGCGGCTAATTCGGCTTTTGCGCAATTAGGCCTAACGACATTAGTTACAGCTCTATCACCCAAACATAAACCTAAGGCATCGATAGCAATTGATTTACCTGCACCGGTTTCACCGGTAATGGTGGTCATGCCTTGATGCCAATCAATGTCGAGAGAACGCACAATGGCAAAATTTTGAATGTTGAGCTGCAATAACATAAGCTTGTCCTAGCGTATTAATTTTCCAACAGACGAGTGGATAAATTAATAACTTTAATGATAAAAAAGATTACAAAAAAACAGATACTGTTAATTTATACAGTATCTGTTTTTTATGCAATAATTAATTTAACTATTGTTGAAAATTTATTCGAACAATGGAAAACTCAGCTTATATTTTTGATAGATTTTTTGCAGAATGTTTTGGTCTAAAAGCGCTTTAGTTTTTGTGTCGTAGTAGTGTTTAAGTGCTTTACCTTTTGGGTCATCACTAAACACTAAATACAGTTTTGAAGTTACTAGATCTTGAATATAATATTTTTGTTGTTCAGCTTCTGGCCATAAAGCGAGCTGTGTTTCTAATATTGTTCGAATATCTAAGTAGTAATCAACTTTTTTCACTCTGAGTAAATGCAAAGCGTCTTTACGATAATCAACACTTACGCCGTTTATATAGGGAGCAATTGAAGGAAATAAAATTTCGTCAGCATACCTTTGTGGCCAAACTGCAACTAAATTGCTTATTTCCTGTAAGGTTAAGTTAGTCTCAGTTTTTTGCCTTAAGATACTGATTGGCTCGGTTAGTATTGGCACATCTGCAAATAAATATTTTCCATTATTCGGTAGCGCACCACTTATATTCGCTTGCTTTGTTTCTATTTCACGCAGCGCTCGCTTCCATGGTAAATACTTAACTTGAATATTATATGGTGAGTTATGGAATATAACTTCAAATAGTTCATGATAAAGTCCTGTGCCGTCTTCATTTGTATAGTTTTGCCAAGCCTCTGTTACCCAAATGATGTCAATTTTTTCTTCTTTATCTTCGCTTGATGCGAAAAATGAAAAAAACAAAAAACTAAAGAGTAGTAGCTGGATAATATTCCATTTTATTTTCATTGCATTAATACAGTTTATTGCCCCAACTAAGTTTGTTTCTGAGCACATTAAAGTAGTTATGATCAAGCGGATGAATTAAACGTAAAGTAAATTCACTTTTCTTGATGATGACTTCATCACCGGGCATAACCGCTAAAATTACATGGCCATCACAACTTACTTGTAAGTTTTCATAATTTTCATTGGCGAGTTTAAGTTTTATTTCGCTGTTGCCGTCAACCACAATTGGCCTACTCGTTAATGTATGAGGAAACATTGGAACAAGCGAGAGGGCATTTAAGTTTGGCGTTAATATTGGACCACCTGCCGACATTGAATAAGCTGTTGAACCCGTTGGTGTTGACACTATGAGCCCGTCAGAGCGCTGACTAAACATAAAGCTTCCGTCAATGTAAACTTCAAACTCTATCATGTTGGCAACTTTACCCGCATGCAAAACAGCTTCATTTACTGCGCTGTTAGAGCTTTTAAGTTTGCCGTGACGATATACTTCAGCTTCAATAATAAAGCGTTGTTCAGAACGTGACTCACCCTTTAAAATAGCTTCAAGTGGGGCAATTAAATCATCTGGCGATAAGTCAGTTAGAAAGCCTAAGTTACCGCGGTTTACGCCAATTACACCTATGTTGTAACAAGCTAACACTCTTGCCGCGCCTAGCATGTAACCGTCACCACCTATAACAATAGCTAGATCTGCACGTTCGCCAATATCGGTGAGTGACGCCTTGTCAATATTGTCTATGTTCACCGTTTGTGCGACAGAACTTTCAATCAGCACTTTGTAGCCATTTTGTGATAAATATTGATGTAAGGCTTCTATGGTTGAGCTGGCACCTTCATGATGAGGTTTTCCAATTAAACCAATTGTGTTGTATAAATTACTCATACTGTGCTTATAAATATGTAATATAATTAAGGACTATCAGCAGTTTCGCGCTATTTTACTCGCTTGTAAAGTCGACTTTTTTTTAAATGATTTACTTTTGTGCTTGAATCATAAAAACAAGCCCCCATAATTAGCGTTATCAGTTTTACCTATTTTGAATTTAAGACCTACTTTGGAGTTTTACATGGCCAACGAGTCAACAGAAAATAAAAGTGCTGAAGAAATTGCAGCAGAAGAATTAGCCGCTGAAGTTATTGAACAAGCAGAAGAGCAAGTTGATGTTCAACTAGACGCTGCTGCTGAGAGTATCAGCCCTGAACAAGAAAAAATAAACGAGCTTGAATTGGCTTTAGCCTCGGCTAAATCTACGGTTGCTGATCAAAAAGATTCTGTTATCCGTGCTAAAGCAGAAGTAGACAATGTTCGTCGTCGTGCTGCTCAAGATGTTGAAAAAGCGCGTAAGTTCGCTTTAGAAAAGTTTGCAGCTGAGATGTTAACAACAGTTGATAATTTAGAGCGTGCATTACAAAACATTGATAGAGAAGATGAAAACAATACTGCTATTGTTGAAGGTATTGATCTTACTTATCAAGGTTTACTTGCTTCGTTAGAGAAATTTGCTATTAAAGCAATTGACCCGCAAGACCAACCATTCAACCCTGAATTACATCAAGCGATGTCAATGCAAGAAGTTGAAGGTGTGCCAGCCAATACAGTTATTGCTGTGATGCAAAAAGGTTATGAGTTAAACGGTCGCTTAATTCGCCCTGCTATGGTGATGGTATCTAAAGCTAAGCCAAGTGTTGATACTACTGCATAATATTATCTGTAGTTAGTTAAACCTAAGAAACCAGGCTAATGTCTGGTTTTTTTATGTGCAAAATTTGTTCTCTGTCTATGTGGACAAACATTTATAAAAGCAGATTTCGGTATAGTAAGTTCCCTTTTAAAAAAGATTAAAAGATTAAGGGCTGCTACCACCGAGGCACCGAGGCGCTGCGCGCTACACCGAGAAGAGAGTAGTGATAAGAAAGTGAATATGGGTAAGATCTTACTTTGATGCTTTTTTACTTCTCGGTGCAGGACGAAGTCCCTCGGTGCCTCGGTGGTGAAATTTTTTTGTTGTGTTTTTTAAGTTGTGTGCTTGGTTTCATGCTTTCCCACAGAGTTCTCTTTAGTCAGACATTAATAGATTAAGGGCTTCTAACACCGCTGCACCGAGAAGTTATATTTAGGATACAGGATCGTGTGAAACCTCAACCGAATTGCGAATTAAAAAAGTATAGTGATTGATACGTACAATTATTATCTTGTTTTTCTAATCTACTTAAAAAGTAACGTTGGTAGTGTGTTTTACTCACTTTGCTATAAATTGCAAATGCTTAAAGTGTGCGCTTAATCGGCTTTAATAAAGAGTAGAGCAAATAAATTTAATATTTTTTAATTTAATTGAATAAAAATAGTTGAAAAGACTTTTTCCTGCCCCCACTAACTGTTCATCAAAAGATTTAATCTTTATTTTTATTAAATTAAGTATTCGGAGATCGTCAAAATGGGCAAGATTATTGGTATTGATCTAGGAACAACAAACTCTTGTGTTGCTGTTCTAGATGGTGGTAAAGCACGTGTAATTGAAAATGCAGAAGGCGATCGTACAACTCCTTCAATCATTGCTTACACTGAAGAAGGTGAAACGTTAGTTGGACAACCAGCTAAGCGTCAATCAGTTACTAACCCTAAAAACACATTATTCGCTATTAAGCGTTTAATCGGTCGTCGTTTTGAAGATGAAGAAGTTCAACGCGACATTAAAATTATGCCATTTGGCATTGTTAAAGCTGACAACGGTGATGCTTGGGTTACGGCACGTGATAAAAATATCGCTCCTCCACAAGTTTCTGCTGAAGTTTTAGCAAAAATGAAAAAAACAGCCGAAGATTACTTAGGCGAAAAAGTAACTGAAGCCGTAATTACTGTTCCTGCTTACTTTAACGATTCACAACGTCAAGCAACTAAAGATGCTGGTCGTATTGCGGGTCTTGATGTTAAACGTATTATTAACGAGCCAACTGCTGCTGCTCTTGCTTACGGCATGGACAAGCAAGAAGGCGACAAAGTTGTTGCAGTATACGATTTAGGTGGTGGTACATTCGATATCTCTATCATCGAAATTGATGAAGTTGAAGGCGAGCACACGTTTGAAGTATTAGCAACAAACGGTGACACTCACTTAGGTGGTGAAGATTTTGATAACCGTTTAATCAACTACCTAGTAGCTGAATTCAAAAAAGACCAAGGCATGGACTTAACGCAAGATCCATTAGCTATGCAACGTTTGAAAGAAGCGGCTGAAAAAGCAAAATGTGAACTTTCTTCTGCACAACAAACAGATGTTAACTTACCGTACATCACTGCTGACGCCTCAGGTCCTAAGCACATGAACATTAAAGTAACACGTGCAAAATTAGAATCTTTAGTTGAAGACATGGTTAAAGCAACATTAGAGCCGCTTAAAAAAGCGCTTCAAGATGCTGACCTTTCAATTAGCGACATTAATGATGTTATCTTGGTTGGTGGTCAAACACGTATGCCAATGGTACAAAAAGTTGTTACTGAATTCTTTGGTAAAGAGCCACGTAAAGATGTTAACCCTGATGAAGCAGTAGCCGCTGGTGCAGCTATTCAAGCAGGTGTACTTTCTGGTGACGTAACTGACGTACTTCTTTTAGATGTTACGCCTTTATCACTAGGTATTGAGACTATGGGCGGCGTGATGACGAAAGTTATCGACAAAAACACCACTATCCCAACTAAGCAATCTCAAACATTCTCAACAGCTGACGATAACCAAGCTGCTGTAACTGTACATGTTGTGCAAGGTGAGCGTAAGCAAGCTTCTGCCAACAAATCTCTTGGTCAATTTAACCTTGAAGGTATTGACCCAGCACCACGTGGTACGCCACAAATTGAAGTAACATTCGATTTAGATGCTGATGGTATTTTGCATGTAACAGCAAAAGATAAGAACACAGGTAAAGAGCAAAAAATTACCATTAAAGCTTCTTCTGGTTTATCAGATGATGAAGTAGAGCAAATGGTACGTGACGCGGAAGCAAATGCTGACGAAGATGCGAAATTTGAAGAGCTTGTACAAGCTCGTAACCAAGCTGATGGCATGGTTCACGCAACTCGTAAGCAAATTGAAGAAGCAGGCGAAGATTTACCTAGCGAAGATAAAGAGAAAATTGAAACAGCTTTATCTGAACTTGAAGTTGCCATTAAAGGCGATAGCAAAGAAGAAATCGATGCTAAAACTCAAGCCGTTATCGAAGCTTCAGCTAAGTTGATGGAAATCGCTCAAGCGAAAGCTCAAGCACAAGGCGGCGCACCTGAAGGTGAAGCACCAGAAGCTGATTCTGCAGCTGGTGGCGATGATGTTGTTGACGCTGAGTTTGAAGAGGTTAAAGACGACAAATAATTAGTTGTTAGGTTGTAACTGTAACGCTCAATAGCTGCGTTGGACATGCTCACATACATTTGTATGCTCCGCGTGACCGTCTTGCTCTAGAGCGATACAGTGGCAACAAAAAACAATTAAACTTTGTGGTTTAGTTCAAACAAATTAGAGCGTCGATAATCATCGGCGCTTTGCTTTGTCAAAAACTATGTAAACAGCAACGAAACGTAATTATTACTTGATGTTAATTTGCTTAGATTTTTAAGATGTTGAAGATAACTCTTACCGCGTCTAAGAAAGAAGTTAAACAAATTAGTATCCATAAATTTGAAGTAAAGAAATAAAACCTATGTCAAAACGCGATTATTATGAAGTGCTTGGTGTATCAAAAGATGCAGCTGAGCGAGATATCAAAAAAGCTTATAAACGTTTAGCAATGAAATTTCATCCTGATAGAACTCAAGGTGATAAATCAAAAGAAGAACAGTTTAAAGAAGTTAAAGAAGCTTATGAAATATTAACCGATGATCAAAAGCGTGCGGCGTATGATCAATATGGTCATGCGGCGTTTGAACAAGGTGGTCATGGTGGCGGTGGTTTCGGCGGCGGTCAAGACTTCGGCGATGCTTTTGGTGATATTTTTGGTGATATTTTTGGCGGCGGTGGTCGTGGCCGTGGTGGTCAATCTCGCCAGCGTCGAGGTAGCGATTTACGCTACAACCTTGACCTAACGCTAGAAGAAGCGGTTAAAGGTAAAACCTTAGAAATTAAAGTACCAACCTATGTTAGCTGTGAACCTTGTGATGGTAGTGGTGCTAAAAAAGGTACGAGTGCTAAAACATGTTCAACATGTCATGGTCATGGCCAAGTGCAAATGCGCCAGGGATTATTCGCGGTTCAGCAAACATGTCCAACGTGTTCTGGCCAAGGTAAAGTTATTTCAGACCCTTGTACTTCATGTCGTGGTAAAGGGCGTGTAGAGAAAAACAAAACCTTATCAGTTAAAATTCCACCAGGTGTTGATACGGGCGACAGAATTCGTTTGTCAGGTGAAGGTGAAGCCGGTGAACATGGTGCACCAGCAGGTGATTTATACGTTCAAGCAAATGTTCGCGACCATAAAATCTTTGTTCGTGACGAAAACAATTTATATTGTGAAGTACCTATTAGTTTCACAACCGCAGCATTAGGCGGTGAAATTGAAGTACCTACACTTGAAGGCAAAGTTAAGCTGAAAATACCAAAAGAAACTCAAACAGGTAAAATGTTCCGTTTGCGTGGCAAAGGTGTTAAATCAGTTCGTAGCCATTCAGTAGGTGATTTAATGTGTAAGGTTGTGATTGAAACACCGGTAAGTTTATCGGGTGATCAAGCTGACTTATTACGCCAGTTAGAAGAAAAAATGGGTAAAAGTACCAGCAAACATAGCCCGAAAGAAACAGGTTTTTTCGATGGCGTGAAAAAATTCTTTGATGATCTTAAAAGCTAACATGGCTTAAGAATATAATAAGATAAAAATCCCACACTATGTTGTGGGATTTTTTTTATTTAAAAAAGCTATAATGTGATACGAAATTAAATAAATTGGTAAACGGTTTAGATTTTCAGACCACTGAAATTTGTGTAAAACCAATATGCTGTTACCCATTTGACTCGTTAGCCTGTTATTTTCTATTTATTGAGGTCTTGTATGAAAAAATTGTTTATTGGTATGTTTATTTTGTTAAGCCAAATAAGTTTTGCAGAGGACGAGGTTAAAGAGCTACCACCATTAGACCCTGCTTATATGGGCGTTCATGGCATGGTGTTATTTGCTCAGGGGTCAAGTATTTATGCTTCTCATATGCCGCTATATCATAAGCCACATGATGTGCAATTGTTATATAAATTAGATAATAATAACTTGGCTGTTTTGCAATCGGTTAGAGACGGCGACCTTATAACGATTAAACCTGAACCGTTTAATTTACAACGCTTAATGCGTGAAGAGAGAATGGCTATCAACGTAGACTTGTATGCTGGGCATTTTGAACGAGATGGCATGTTAGTTTATGAGAATATTCCTATGGTTTTTGAAAAACAAATTTATATGCGTACCTTTGACGATATTAAACCTGCTAGTAGCAAACAAGAATATGACGTGGTTTCACTTCAAAAGAATATTAAAATTTATATTCATAGAATTTCACAGGCTCCAAGCTTTGACCATATTATAAGTATTGATCAACAGGCGGGTTGTTTAACTAAATTTACTACCTCTTCGCCTGTACCAAAAGAGTCTGAACTACAGTATAAATTTTTGAATTGCGGCACGATGAAACCGCTATATTTTGAAACAAAAGACTTTGTAGCGCATTAACTCATTGCGACACACTAATAAAAAAAGAGCTATTCCAGCTCTTTTTCTTTGGGGTTTTAAAGCAAAATTCGACGCTTTATTGCAACAAACTTTATTCGTCTTCAAAAATTGGTAATACGCCGCTACGGCTATGTTCAAAAATAAGTGAAGTTTCAACGGTGGTAACTTCTTCACGAGAAGTAATCGCATTAAATACAAACTGACGTAAGTGCTCGCTATCTTTTACAGACATATGAATAAAGTAGTCGTAGCTACCGCCCATATGATACAAGCTGACAATTTCAGGTAGTTTGAGTAAATCATCTCTAAGCATATTTACGATTAACTCTGAGTAAGGTTGCAATTTAATTGCTGCTATTGCTTCAATATTCCCTCCAATACTTTTGAAATTAATATCAATAAATGCATTGTTGATAACACCATTTGATTTCATACGCTTTACGCGCTCTAAACAGGTTGAGGGTGCAATACCTATTTGTGAGGCTAACTCTTTATTAGTGATATCAGCATCTTTATAAAGCAAGGTAAGAATACGTAAGTCTATGTCATCAAGTTTTTTCATGCGTTTTTGCCTTTGATGGAAATATTGTTTTTTAAGCAGTAAGTACTGTTCTTATTTAATGCAATATTACCAGTTAATAAATCAATAATCTGAACTAATATCGAATTAATTACTTTTTTCCGAATTATTATCATTTAGTGTTTATTTAGCATTAAATTTTTTACAAATGATTACATTGGTTAATTTGAAAAAAGTGTTTTTGTGACATATTATGTCGTCACGTAAATAAAATTATGAGAACCAATGATTATTAAAAGTGTTAACGACTTCTTAAAGCTTGAAGCTGCCAGCGGTATTATTTTAATGTTTGCTGCTGTGGCGGCCATGATTATCGCTAACTCACCCTTTATGGTGTATTACGATATGTTGCTTAATATTCCTGTGCAGGTAGCTGTGGGAACTTTTGAAATAGCTAAGCCTCTATTGTTGTGGATAAATGACGGCCTGATGGCGCTGTTTTTCTTCTTGGTAGGTTTAGAGCTTAAACGTGAGTTTTTAGAGGGGGATTTATCGCAACCTGGGCAAGTTACATTACCGGCTATTGGTGCTTTAGGTGGCATGTTAATACCGGCTTTATGTTATGTGGCATTTAACTACAATGATCCTGACGCGATAAATGGTTGGGCGATACCAACCGCCACCGATATTGCTTTTGCTTTAGGTATTTTGTCGGTTATAGGCAGTAAAGTGCCGCTACAACTGAAAGTGTTTTTAACTTCGTTAGCTATATTTGATGATTTAGGCGCTATTATCGTTATCGCGTTATTTTATACTGACCAACTGTCGTTATTATCTTTAGTTTTTGCTTCAAGTATCATCGCGATATTATTTGTGATGAATAAACGCGGTGTGACTAGCACAGCACCTTATATTTTTCTAGGTATTGTACTTTGGGTTGCTGTATTAAAGTCTGGTGTGCACGCTACGTTAGCGGGGGTCGTTTTAGCCTTCTTTATTCCAATAAAAGGGAAAGAAGATGAACCCTCACCGTTAAAATCTTTAGAGCATAACTTACATTCGTTAGTCGCTTTTATTATTTTACCCGTGTTTGCCTTTGCAAACGCAGGAATAAGCTTTGCCGGTGTGGGTATCGAACAAGTAATGGCACCTGTACCAATGGGGATTATTGTTGGTTTAATCGTTGGTAAACAACTTGGCGTATTTGGTTTTTGTTTTATTGCTATAAAACTCGGTTGGGCTAAATTACCAACAAATGTGAATTGGCGTTTGCTGTACGGCGCTGCAATATTATGTGGTGTTGGTTTTACCATGAGTTTGTTTATTGGTTCTTTAGCCTTCGAGCAAGGTCAAGGCGCTAATCTTATTTTCCAAGATAGATTAGGTATCGTTATTGGATCATTAATCTCAGGTGTTTTTGGCTACTTTGTTATTAAAGGTGGCGTAAAAAATATGAAAGAATCTGACGATGCTTCGGTCAATGAAAGTTAATTTATTTGCTGAGCAAATGCAAAATATCAATAAGGCAGCACTTAGTTGTAAGTTGCATTGTTATCGGCTATAAGTTGCAAGCAAAACCTTAGACAATCGTGTTATCTTTGATACGAAGAGTTAAAGTTTTTTTAAAACGGCGATGTAATAATCGTCGTTTTTCGTTAGAATAGCGTCAATTTTAAAGGGCAATTGCACAGTACCAAACAGTGTCTTAGCATAACCCTATTCACCTGAAAAAGTTTATTTCATGTCTATGTGTAAGCCTCTAAGCATTTGTGATGAGACGGCGGATAATATTCCCGAGCTTCACTATCGTGATTTGATCACGTTATTCGATACTACTTTTTACGCTTTGTATAATACCCGCTTAATAAAAGGCACAGACGAGCCTATTTATATTCCGAGCAGTGAATATTGTAATTATAATCAAATTGTTTTTGCTCATGGTTATTTTGCCAGTGCATTGCATGAAATTTCACATTGGTGCTTGGCGGGGTCGTCACGGCGATTATTGGAAGATTATGGTTATTGGTATATTCCAGATGGCAGAGATCACCAACAGCAAGCCCAATTTGAAAGTGTAGAAATAAAACCTCAAGCGATAGAGTGGGCACTTTGTGTTGCCAGTGGAAAGCATTTTGATGTTTCTACGGATAATTTATTAGGTGAAGGCGAAACCGATAGAGTGGCGTTTAAAGCCTTGGTATATAAACAAGTACTGACTTATTTAGCCAACGGCTTCCCTAAAGATGCCGAAACTTTTATGACTGTTTTAGCAAAGCATTATCAAACCGCTTGGCCTTTAGCCATTAAGCATTTTCAACTGTAGGGCGCGAGAAGTTTTTGGTGTGGCTACTTGGTATTGCGACGAAATTGTTGCTGGATATAAATGAGATTAACCAATGAAAGAATTTAAATTAGGCTTAGTCATTAACCCCATTGCAGGCATTGGTGGCAGTGTAGCTTTAAAAGGGAGTGACGGTGAAGGCATTGCTGAACAAGCTCTAGCACTTGGAGCGACCGCTAAATCTAATGCACGAGCATTACTCGCATTAGAAATTTTATTGCCTTACAAAGACAATATAGTTATTTATACTGCCGCTGCTGACATGGGCGAGCATTCAGCGAAAGCCTTAGGTTTTAATACTGTAGTGGTGCATGAGCTTTCAGGTGAAACGACCACAGCGCTTGATACAGAGCAAGCGGTAACCACTTTGATCAACCACGATATTGATTTGTTGTTGTTTGCCGGAGGTGATGGTACAGCACGCAATGTTTGCCATATTGTTGAAGATAAGTTTCCTGTATTAGGTATACCTGCGGGTTGTAAAATTCATTCTGGCGTTTATGCAATTACACCTAAAGCCGCCGGTCGCGTCGTAGAGTTAATGATCACTAATCAATTAGTAAGTTTAACCGATGCAGATGTAATGGATATTGATGAAAGCTTATTTCGCCAAGGCGTTGTAAAAGCAAAGCGTTTTGGTGAAATGCAAGTGCCATCAGAGTTACGTTATATTCAAGCGGTTAAGTCAGGTGGTAAAGAATCTGATGAGTTAGTACTACAAGATATTGCTGCGGATGTTATCGCTAAAATGGATGACGAATTATTTATTATTGGCTCAGGTTCCACTACCGCTTTTGTTATGGAAGAGTTAGGGCTAGATAATACCTTGCTTGGTGTTGATGCTATTTGTCAGCAAACATTAATGGCAAGTGACTTAACTGAGATGCAACTTTGGCAGCTAATTCAGTCTTATCAAGCTGGGCAGGTTAAGTTGTTAATCACGTTAATTGGCGGTCAAGGGCATATATTTGGTCGTGGTAATCAACAGTTAAGCCCACGTATAATTCGTGCTATTGGCAAAGAAAATATTATTATTATTGCGACTAAAACTAAGCTGAATGCACTAGAAGCAAGGCCTCTTATTGCTGATACCGGCGATAGCGAACTTGATCTGGAACTATCAGGTTATTTAGCCGTGACTACAGGTTACAATGACCAAGTGTTATATCCCGTTGATAACGTGCAATAGAACGTACATTAAATAAAAATTAATCATTATTAATATTAGAGAACAGGCAATGTTTAAAAACTTGCCTTATTGAATATGGAATTAAATATGCAATTTGAAAACCTTACCGCGTTATATCATTTTTTAGATGAGCAAGTAACACAAGACGTTAGTGCTGATGAATTATTCGCCGGTAGTTATTTAAGAGGCTTTATCAGCTTAGCTGGCAGCGAATACGGCGATGAATCACAGCCTTTAACACAAGCTTTAGCGATAAATATCAGTGAAAAGCTACAAGCTGCTCGCACAGAGCTTAGTCCACAAGATCGTCAAATAGTGCAAGACTATTGGTTAACTTTGCAAACAGCTTTCAGCGCTTAACTAGATAGCTTAACTGGATAGCTTAATTGGATAGCTCAACTACGCTGAGTGGTCGATTAGTAAAGTAACTAACCTGAACTCTGGATAATGAGTGCTTGAAATTCAAGTGAACCAAAAGCTTAGGTAATAAAGTAAATGCTATAGCCAGCTGAACATCACGAATAGATATCATCAATGCTTCATTTTATGCCATTTTCAAGGCAAAACGTTTATGAATAGCGCGCTATTTATCGACGTTTTAACGCAGAAAATGGCTTAAAAGGGAGCATTGAGCAAGTGCTGCTTATCCAGAGTTCAGGTTAAGTAGAGGGAACGAATAGCATTACGCGCTAGAGGCGAACCACAGACAGCAAGAATAGAACAAGAGAGTGCCTATTAAACCAGTAGTTAACTCGTTTTGTTTACTTCTAAGTTAATTAAAATTTAGCTCAAAGCCGAATAGGTTAAAAACAATCGTGACTTTCAACAGCTTTTAATGAATATCAGTGATAAAATCAGTTTTATTTTCTAAAAGATCTACGAAATATTTATTATGGCGATTAACTGGTTCCCGGGGCACATGCATAAAGCCCAAAGAGAGATAAAAGAAATTTTACCGCAAATTGATGTGGTGATTGAAGTTTGTGATGCGCGCCTACCTTTTAGTAGCGAAAACCCTATGATCACAGAAATTCGTGGTGACAAGCCATTAATTAAAATCTTAAATAAATCAGATTTAGCCGATCCTAAAGTTACAGCGCTGTGGCTCAATTACCTTGAGTCTCAACACAACGTAAAAGCTATTGCCTTAACTACTGAGTCTCCCGGTGTTGCTAAAACACTGCCGGCACTCATTCGCAAGTTAGCTGCAAGTAAAGATGAAGCGGGTAAGCAAATAAATGCCGTTATTATGGGGATCCCTAATGTAGGTAAATCTACCTTATTGAATACGCTAGTGGGTAAAGCGAAAGCAAAAGTGGGTAATGAACCTGCCGTGACTAAAGGTCAGCAAAGAATTAGGTTAGAAGACGGTTTATATCTTTATGACACACCGGGTATGTTGTGGCCTAAAATAGTAAACGAAAATAGTGGTTACCGTTTAGCAATTACCAGTGCAGTTAAAGACACCGCATTTGATCACGAAGAAATTGCCTGTTTTGCCGCAGAGTACTTACTTACTGCTTACCCTGAACGATTAAAAGAGCGCTATAAGATTGACGAGCTTCCTGAGCAGGAAGTAGAGTTGATTGAAGCCATAGGAAAACGACGTGGTTGTGTTAAAAGTGGCGGTCATATTGATTTTCATAAAGCTTCTGAAATACTGATTAATGAAATACGCGACAAAACCTTAGGCGCGATTTCATTTGAAACCCCTGAAATGATAATTGCTGAGGTTATTCATTTTGACAAAGTTGAAGAAGATAAGGTTGCGGCTAGAGAAGCTAAAAAAATAGCACGTGGTAGAGGTCGTCGCAATAAGCGTTAATTTTTTATTAGCATTAATAATAAAACTTAAGATTCAGCACTTAACACCAAACTTGATAACTAAGGTAGCAATATGAGTGAGCAATTCCAATTACACCCACAATTAGCGAATGACTGTTTCGTGATTACTGATTTTCCACTGTCGCGTTTATTACTTTGTAACGACAGTGCTTTTCCTTGGTTTATTTTGGTGCCAAAAGTGGATGATGTTCAAGATATTTATCAGCTAGATTGGCAACAGCAACAACAGTTATTAAATGAATCAAGCATGCTTAGTGAAGTGCTTATGCAAGAATTTAATGGCGAGAAAATGAATGTTGCAGCGCTAGGCAATGTTGTACCCCAGTTGCATTTACATCATATAGTACGTTTTACAACTGATGCCTGTTGGCCTAAGCCAGTTTGGGGTCAGCAAGCGCTAACTCCTTATACTGATGAAGCTTTAGCTGAAATTAAGCAGCGAATATTACCTAAACTGTCGGCAATATTAGCTACCGATACATAAAAACTGACTGTACTTTTTTGTCAGTAATTAATAGCCTTGTTTGAATCAGTCAAACAAGGCTAAATAATGTTACTTTATCAGTGCTAGTGATTGGCTTAAGTCAGCAATTATATCTTCTGCATTTTCAAGTCCTACCGAAATTCTGATCAAGCTATCACTAATGCCAGCATTAGCTCTTTCTTCTGGAGTATAAGGGGAGTGTGTCATGGAAGCAGGGTGCTGAATTAATGATTCGGCATCACCTAAACTTACCGCAATAGAGAATAGTTGCATGCGGTTAATGAACTCACTACCACCGGTTAAATCACTGTTGATTTCAAAGGCAATAACCCCACCAGCCGCTTTCATTTGCGAGCCTAAAAATTTATAGCCAGGGTGACTCTTTAAACCCGGATAATAAACTTTTAAGACTTTCTCGTGGTTTTCTAAATACTCTGCAATCTTTTGGGCATTATTACAGTGACGTTCCATACGAATAGGGAGTGTTTTAAGGCCACGCATAATTAACCAAGCATCATGTGGGCTCATTGTTGCGCCAATGTCTTTTAACACCGTCATTTTAATGTTCATGATCATTTCATTGCTACCACAGATAATGCCGGCAACAACGTCACCATGACCATTCAAGTACTTTGTGGCACTGTGAACAACTATATCTATACCGTACTGTTGAGGTTGCTGTAGCACAGGCGTTAAAAATGTATTATCAACAATACTAATAATATTATGTTGTTGAGCTATTTTCGCGATAACGGCCAAGTCGTAAACTGCAAGGTTAGGGTTAACAGGTGTTTCTAAAAACATGACCTTAGTATTGGGTTTTATTGCTGCTTCAATTTCATCAGGGTTTGCCATATCAACAAAACTAACTTCGATGCCCCAACGTGTTAGTTGGTGGCTCATTAATGCAAACGAACAGCCATAAACAGCTTTCGAAGAGATTAAATGATCACCAGCTGATAAGTTGGCTAAAAGTGCACCTGAAACTGCGCCCATTCCTGTGGCTGTTGCAGCAGCGTCTTCCATATTCTCCATAGCAGCTACCCTTTGCTCAAGTTGCCTTGTCGTAGGGTTACCAAGTCGAGAGTATATAAAGCCGTCTTCTTCTCCAGCAAACCTATTTGCACCTTGTTGTGCATTATCGAAAATGAAAGTAGAGGTTTGATAAAGGGGAGTAGCCAATGAACCAAACTGCTCATCGTTAATGCGACCTGCGTGGATAGCCTGAGTTTCGATATTTTTACTGTTGCTCATAATTTTCTCTTTTAATCGAATGCGAAATTATTTAGATAAACAGGACAAGCAAATTTTCAGCCAATAATTTTTATTGAATAATATCAATACCTTATTGATTTTAGAATAAATGGTTGTAATTTTTATATTACAGTAGGTGTTTGTTTATCAACCTGAAATTCAATTGTTTATATATCTAAAGCTGTCTCTCTTGATTTTAGAGGTGAGAGGTGTTGTACTAAACTTGTTACATGTGTATTTTTTTTATTACATTGGTGGTTATGTGCGTATAAAGATAGATTCAACCGACAGGCTTGGTATCAGCCAAGAAATATTGAGTGTAGTAGCAAAAAGGCAATTCAATGTCATCGCTATGGAGGTAATTCCTCGAACAATATTTTTACACATAGATATTAATGAACAACACATGCTCAATGTGTTTAAAGCATTATCTACTGTAGACGGAGTGTTGAGCTGCAAGCGAATTGATTTTCTGCCTATAGAGTCTAGAGAGCATCATTTAAATGCAATGTTGAGCAAAATACCCGATCCTATTTTTGATATCAGCGCTAATGGTGTAGTAATTTCATGTAATTTAGCTATTTATTCTGAAGATGCAGACAAAAATGATAAACCACTTAATGTGATAGGAAAAAGTATTACAACATTATTTGGGGTCGAAAAATCATCAATTCTAACCAGCAAGCCTAATTCTCTGGATGTGTATTTTAGTGGCAAGCAATACATCGCAGAGACAATCCCAGTGATAGTTGAGGGGGTATTCAACGGAGTTGTTGTTCATTTAAAAGCAATTGCTTCTATTGGCCGACAATTGTCGTTGCTTCAACAAGGAGAAGGGCATCATACTGATAATATTATTGGTGATAGTGAAGAAATTTTAATTTTAAAAGATAAACTCAATAAATTTTCACGTTTAGATCTACCTATTCTATTAACGGGTGAAACTGGCACAGGAAAAGAGTTATTTGCACGCGCCATACATGAAGCTAGCGGTAGACGAGATAAAGCTTTTCTGGCGATAAATTGTGCATCATTACCTGAACAACTTTTAGAAAGTGAGCTTTTTGGTTATGCTGCAGGCGCTTTTACTGGCGCACAACGTAGTGGCAAGCCTGGTTTGTTCGAGTTAGCGCATGGCGGTACGGTATTTTTAGATGAAATAGCTGAAATGTCGGGCTATTTACAGGCTAAATTATTACGCTTTTTGCAAGATTATAGTTATCGGCGCTTAGGTGGTACAAAAGAATTTACCGCTAATGTACGAATTATTTCAGCAAGCCATCAACCGTTTGATCAAATGATCAAAAATCGAATTTTTCGTGAAGATTTATATTATCGATTAAATGTCTTGAGTTTGGCACTGCCAGCATTGCGCGAGCGAAGACAAGATATTTCATTACTTTGTTTTCATTTTTTGGCAAATGCGGCAAAGCAAGTGAATCAACCCGAACCTGTGTTAGATGAAAGTGCACTTTTACGACTGATTGAGTATTCGTGGCCTGGAAATATACGACAGCTTCAAAACGTTCTGTTTAGACTCGTTGCGCTAAATAATGGCCACAATATATCGCTAATAGACGTTACAAAAGTTTTAGCGGACTTCGGTGATAATCATGAAGAAGTCAGTCGTCATTCTCAGGAGACACAAAGAAACTGGTTGTCGGTGAAAAATTGGCAAACAGCTCAAGCTATTTTTGAAGATGAATTATTGGCTCAGTTTTGGCCCGTTTACCCATCGACAAGGAAATTGGCCGAAAGGCTAGAAGTGTCACATAACAAAATAGCGATGAAGTTAAGAAAGAAGTCACCATGATAATATTTAGTTGTCGTTAGTCATTATACAATTCTTACCCGCCGATTTTGCTTGATATAAACGCCTGTCAGCCTCTTTAAGTAGCTTAGTTAGATTAGGTATTGTGTTTGATTCAGCGACGCCAATACTGATGGTTACACGAATATTTTTCTGCAATCCGGAGAATGACTCTGTCTCAACGGCATCGCGTAACAATTCAATTACTGTACATGCGTTATGCTGTTGCTCGCCCACAAATAATACGACAAACTCTTCGCCACCAATTCTGAAAATGTTATTTTCACCCGTCACACGTTTCAAGGCTTTAGCTATTTGTATTAATACAATATCGCCAGTATCGTGGCCAAAAAGATCATTAATTTTTTTAAAGTTATCAACATCAAGCAAAGCCAGTGTTAATGGTTGCTTAGTATATAAAGACGCAAAGTAATCGGTTAAAGCAAGACGGTTATAAGTTTTAGTTAACGGATCACGCATGGCTAGTTTTATTAGGGCTTGTTCGCTTTTTTCTCGGTTTACTTCATATACGTGTGAAACAGTCCAAATCACAATGTAGGCAAGCACTAAGTTAACTATAATAGAAAAAACAGAATATTGTTCACTTACCGAAGTATTGATATAAAGAATGACGGTTTCGATAAGTAGCAATAACCCGCTACCAATTGCACCGTGTTTACGCCCAAATAGTAAATACAATAAAACTGGAAAAGTTAATAACCAAAAGGGTATGCCTGACAATAAACCACCCGCAACGCTTACAACAGAAATGGCAAATATATAAAGGGAAGTGATCGTGATTTTTTGCCAGTTTTTTACGTTACCTTTTTTATGCTCAAGCAACGTATACACACAAAATAGGAACAACAGAAAATCAAGCAAACATATAAATATATTGCCATGTACAAAGTTGATAATACTAAGGACCAACGATGAAAAAGTAATGGCAATCGTTAAACCTTTAAGTACGTTGTTACGCAACTTTATGGTCGAGGGGGTAATAACATTGTTGGGTAATATAACCATAACTTATAACTTCTGCCCCAGTTAATTATAAGTGCAATAGATTATTATTTTCTAATAACAACCCTCAACTACACTTACTAAAAGTGTAGTTGAGGGTTGAGCAGATAACCAGTAAATGGTTTTAGATATGGGTTATTGAGCGCAGATTAAGCTTACTTTTTATAAAGATAGAACCATTGATACAGCGTTTTTAGTGGTTATTTACTGACGAGAATAAACATTTTTATAAGATGTTAGCTGGGTATAAAAGAGATGATGTTGTTAATCTTCTAATATCTTATAAAGGATTTTCTTCACGTTTTCAGGTTCGAAAGGCTTGTCACACATAGCAGTAACACCTTCAGTGAGAATATTGGCAAGGTGAGTATCATTACTTTCACTAGTTACCATTAAAATTGGAATATGCGATTGGCCACTTTCACTGCGAATATACCGAGTTAGTTCCTTTCCATTGACTTCAGGCATGTTGTAGTCGGTAACCACCAGATCATACATGTTTTCTTTTAATAGATTTATTGCCTCGCTACCATCAATCGCTTCGGTTATTTTTAACAGCCCTAAATTATTCAATACACGTTTAATATGGTTTCTAGCTAAACGGCTGTCGTCAACGAGTAACACACGTATTTGGTGAACATCAAAATATTCTAGCTCTAATTCATCGGTTGATAATAAATCAATCGTTGTACTAAGCGCTGTTGCGAGGTGATTAGAAGTAAATGGCTTGGGTAATAAGGCAATAACCCCAGATTGTTTAAACTCTTCTAAGTGTTCACGACGATGCTCACTTGTGACTAGCATAAAAGGTGTATCGGCTATTGCGGGGGTGTTACGAACCTTGTGTAGCAGTTCAATTGCATCACCATCATCAAAATACATAGCACTTGTAATTAAATCGCGAGGATGTAGTTTAGCGCTCTCAAATGCCTCTGTAATATTTTTAGCTTCAGCAACTTGTGTAATACCTTGCTTTTTAACCTCTTTAATGATGATTTTTCGCTGTAAATCGGAAGGTTCAACAACCAGTAAAGATAATTCGTTTGGATTCATAATATCACTTATAATTGTATTCTAAATTGCGTTTTAGCCGCCAATAAACTTTACTTTAAAACCATTTTTTTCTAGCACTGCTTTTATCTCTTCGCGTTTATCGCCTTGAACTTCTATAACTTCACCAACAACGCTACCACCGGTGCCGCAAGTTTTTTTAAGCTTTGTAGCAAGTGACTTTAGGGCTTTATTATCAAGTCCTAAACCGCTGATGGTAACAACACCTTTACCTTTTCTGCCTTTCGTTTCTCTGCGTACTTTGGCAAAACCATCAGAAGGGGTTACGGTCACATCTTTACTCTGGCTTATTCTTCCTTGTGCGGTTGAATAGACTAGATTTTCATCGTGAGGTGTTTCTTGCTGAGTTGTATCTTTGCTACTTTTACCAAATGCACTGGCTAAGTCGCTTAGGCTATTAAATGTTTTTGTCATAGTTATTTCTATATTTTAGATAAAATAAAACCACTACTAGAGTGGCTTTATTATATACCTGTTTTGTTTCAATTACATAATTGTGTAAAACAGCTGCTAGTCGAGCTAGCTATGTTTAGTATGACTAATTAACTTAAAGTTTACCTTCTAACTCAGGCAACGCGTCAAATAAGTCAGCTACTAAGCCGTAATCTGCTACTTGGAAGATTGGTGCTTCAGGATCTTTGTTGATAGCCACAATAACTTTAGAGTCTTTCATACCTGCTAAATGTTGAATAGCACCAGAAATACCCACAGCTATGTATAAGTCAGGGGCAACAATTTTACCTGTTTGGCCAACTTGCATATCGTTTGGAACAAAACCCGCATCAACTGCGGCACGAGAAGCACCAATAGCAGCACCTAACTTGTCAGCTATACCTTCAAGTAACTTGAAGTTTTCGCCATTTTGCATACCACGACCACCAGAAATAACGATGCTTGCTGCACCTAA
>OJHK01000437.1_pt1 | contig 26990 bp, 21 predicted proteins | sample 1595161 | NCBI WGS metagenome assembly OJHK01 (sample SAMN05416842, study PRJEB24817) | seawater metagenome | isolation source: Sea water | place: Canada:Atlantic | collected 2013-07 | reverse complement strand
CGAGATGTAGAGAGGTCTCGTGGGCTCGGAGATGTGTATAAGAGACAGCTTTAATGAGAGCTAGCATTTTCGCATACAAAAACTCATAATTAGCATGATAAACAATGGATTTATATAGTTTTTCCGCAAAAACTCTTTATCACATGCCATTTATTTGATGATATGGAAAGACTATACAATGCTATAACTTGTCATTAACAAAATAGCTTGACTGTTGCCTTAGGCTAACGTTAAATGGAAGGTAGTAAAGGGCCCAGTATTAATAAATAAGATAGGTCGAAATCGTTATTTAATTCACAATAGCGTAGCTGATTTTAATAGAGAGTAATAATTATTATGAAGAAATGGTTTTTTTCAGACAATGGTAAAGTAACAGGTCCTTTAGGGTTAAAAGAATCAAACGAATTAATTTCAAAAAAACCTGACTTATATGCTTGGCATCCTTCTTATACTCATTGGGTTCCTGTTAGCTGTATTAATGAATTTGAGCTATCAATATCCCCTCCTCCTCCTCCGATAGAGATCCCAAAAGGGTTAATAGATAATTTAAATGGAGAAGAGAAAGAGTTATTAACAACACTGGATCGTATAGATAAGACGATTAAAATCACTTCAGACTCTTTATATGAAATAGATGCCGAATTAGATAATTACGGCCAAATTGCACATAATTTAACGGAAGAAGTTAAAGCGGTAGTTAAAACAATTGAAGAGCAGTATGCTGCTTTACAAAAGAATCTAGCTAACGTAATTAAAACTGATTATTAATATTCAACTCGTTAGTTTCTTCCCAAGAACTAGTGCATCAGATTAATTATAAAAACTAAAGTTAACAGATAAGAGTATTTACGATGAAAAAATGGTTTTTTTCAAATAATGGCGAAGTAACTGCACCATTAGACTTAGACGAAGCAAAAGAGTATTTAGCTAATAACCCAAGTGTTTATGGGTGGCATCCTTCGTTTACTCAGTGGAAGCCCGTCAACTGTATTAGTGAATTTACCGATGTTCTGCCAGCTACAGTTCAGGCTCTCCTTATTCCTAAAGAAATATCAGATAAATTTTCAGCTAAAAAACAACGTTTGGCAACAAAGTTAGCTTCGATTGACGATAGTATTAACCATAGTCAATCTTCTCTAGTGAAGTTTGAAAAGCAAATCGAAAATTATAAAACGTTGACTCAGAACTTAAATGACAATGTTAAAGATGCTATTGATAATATTGAGAAGAAGCATAGAAGCCTAAACCGAAAGTTATCTCAAGTTAAAGATGCTGTTCATATTGCAGAAAAAGAAATGACAGTGGTTGTCGACGACTTTGATCGAAGAATGAGCTCTAATGACATATTCATGCCTTCTTGTAAACCAAGTGTATTAGCAATGCAAGAGAGCACTAATGAAAGTGATGAAGCTCAAATTAGTAAAGCAAAACTCGCTCAAGAAAAACTAGCAACCCCCCATAAGCGTATCGATCTAGAAAAACCAAATGAAGTAAAACCAGTAGAAAGTGAAAAGCCCGTTGCTAAGCAAGATAAAAAAGTTACACCACCTGATGTTGACATACAATACGGGAATAGAATGACAGTTGACGTTGACCTTGGAAATAGAATGGCAACTGAAAGCATCAATAGCATGAAGAACATGATGAAGTCTGTTTTCAGAGGTGACAAAAAAGTAGATGAACCAAAGAAACCTGAAAAGGTTGAAGTCAAAAAAGTAGAAGTCAGCAAAGGCAACGACCAACCTTTATCAATGGCTGAACGTTTAAAAATGGCACAAAATAACCACTAAAAAATTATTGTTATTTTATGAACAGTGTTTAATTTATCAAAATAAAAAGGCCAGTCATTGTGTAAATGATTGGCCTTTTTGTTGTTCAGTTTTCAATAATTAGTTAGATTATTAAAGAAACTATCTTACGTGTGCTAATGCTTGATTAGCTAAGTTGGTAATTTCAGACCAATTTTTATTTTCAACAATAGTGTTTGATACTAACCATGAACCACCACAGCAAACCACATTAGGTAAGGCTAAATAATCACGTACGTTGTTCATATTGATGCCCCCTGTAGGACAAAAACGTATGTCCGGGAAAGGTCCACCAATTGACTTAATAGCATTTACACCACCGGATGCTTCAGCAGGGAAAAACTTCAAATGATCGTAACCATAATCAGCTCCATCCATCAGCTCTGAAATAGAAGATATACCTGGAATTAGTGCAATATTCCCTTCATTTCCTGCTTGTAATAAGTCTTTTGTTAAACCAGGGCTAATAGCAAATTTAGCACCCGCATCATACGACTGTTGCAATTGCTGACGATTAGTTACTGTACCTGAACCAACAATTGCTTCTGGTAGCTCTTTTGCAATGGCACTAATAACATCAAGTGCCGCCGACGTGCGTAATGTTACTTCTAATACTTTAATACCCGCAGTCAAAAGTGCTTCTGCAATAGGTAACGCTTCTTCAACGTTGCTAATGACTAGTACTGGAACAATAGGTCCCATGTTGAAAAGGTCCTTTGGCATAATTTGCCAATTTTTTGATGCTGTCATAATTCCTCTTTATTTTCATCGCGATACTTACCCAAAAAGTAAAGTAGACGCTGAATTATTTATCTTATTAATTCTAATGAGGAGTCAACATTCAACTCCTCATGCGTTAGCTGTTCTTATTGGTTATGAATCGAATAACGAGCATGCACCGGTTTCTGCAGAACTCAAGTTGCGACGCATAAAGCCGAAAAGTTCTCGCCCCATACCTTCATGATGGCCATTTACCTGAAATTGGGCGACATCACGTGACGCTATTTCTTGCTCATCAACTAACAGGGTAAGTTCTCCCGTTTCACCATTGAGGTTTATCATATCGCCTGTATTAACTTTAGCGATTAAACCACCATCAAGGGCTTCAGGACATAAATGGATAGCAGCAGGTACCTTTCCTGAAGCGCCAGACATGCGTCCGTCAGTCACTAATGCTACTTTGAAGCCCTTATCTTGTAATACACCCAGCAATGGCGTCAATTTATGTAGTTCAGGCATACCACGTGCTTTTGGACCTTGAAAACGAACTACCGCAACAAAGTCTTTTTCTAATTCACCTGCATCAAATGCCGTTTGCAATTCGTGTTGGTCTTCAAAAACAATCGCTGGTGCTTTGATTACCAAGCTACTATCTTTAAGTGATGACGTTTTAATGACAGAGACACCTAAATTACCTTTCATAACACGTAAACCACCATGAGAACTGAATGGTTTAGCAACCGTTGCAATAACAGCATCATCGAGTGATTTTTCGACGCAATCTACCCACGTAAGCTCGCCATTATCTAACACTGGTTTTTTAGTATAGCGAGACAAACCACGACCACAGATAGTTTCGACATCTTCAAACACTAACCCGCCTTCAATAAGTTCACGGAACAACAACGCCATACCACCCGCTTCTTGGAATTGGTTGATGTCTGCGTGACCATTAGGATAAATACGTGTTAATAGTGGCACCGCCTCAGAAAGATCATTAAAGTCTTGGAAGTTAATGATAATGCCAGCCGCTTTTGCAAAAGCAATAATGTGCATGGTTAGGTTAGTTGAACCGCCCGTTGCCAGTAAAGCAACAATAGCGTTAACAACAGAGCGCTCATCTACCATTTTACCAATCGGCATATAATTACCTGATTGTTGCGTTAAACGGGTTGCTTGACGCGCTGCAGCTTTTGTTAATTCTTCACGTAATTGTGTATTAGGTGCAACAAAAGAAGCGCCTGGTAAATGTAGTCCCATTACTTCAACTACAAGCTGGTTGGAGTTGGCTGTACCAAAGAAAGTACAAGTTCCTGCAGAGTGATATGACGCTGATTCAGCTTCAAGCAATGCTTCTTCGTCTACTTCACCTTTTGCATGTTGCTGACGAACACGTGCTTTTTCTTTATTTGGCAGACCTGAAGGCATTGGACCTGCAGGAACAAATACCGTAGGTAAATGTCCAAATGTCATGCTCGCGATCAATAAACCCGGTACGATTTTATCACAGATGCCTAACATCAATGCGCCATCAAACATGTTGTGAGATAAGCCAACGGCTGTCGACATCGCGATTACATCACGGCTCATCAAGCTTAAATCCATACCCGGTTGACCTTGTGTAACACCATCACACATAGCAGGAACGCCTGCTGCGAATTGAGCAACACCACCTGCATCTTTCACTGCAGCTTTAATTATGTCTGGGTATGTTTGATACGGCTGATGAGCGCTAAGCATATCATTGTAAGCTGAAACAATAGCGATATCTGAATGATTTATGCCGCGTAATGATGACTTATCATCCTTACCACAGGCAGCAAATCCGTGTGCTAAATTGCCACATGATAAGCCTGCTCGATGAACTGTATCTGATTTTGCCGCATCAATTTTTGCTAAGTATTCAGCGCGAGTTTTAGCACTACGTTTTATAATTTTATCGGTAATATCTACTATTTGCTGTTTCATTTACTCTCTCAACTTATATACTTTTAAATGTTGTCTAGTACTTAAACCTATTCGACAAGTGAGTTATGGTGCCCAAAAAATTTGAGTGTTTAAGTTAGGGTGTTGTAAAAATGCTCTGATAGGCATTTCAAACGAGTCATCCCCCTCTAACGCTTGTGTTAATACAGTCTTCTTTCCTTCACCACATGCATGAAGGAAAATGTTCTTACTAGTAATTAAACTGGCAAACGTAAAACTGATACGTTGATGCGAAGCCGTTTTAGGTTGAACTTTTAATAATACGGCATCATTTGTTACATCAAGGCCAGAAGTAATTTCATCACTACAGGGGAATAATGAAGCAGTGTGACCGTCTTCGCCCATTCCTAAGATTAATACATCGAGTGGTAATAATGTTTTACTAGCTGCCACGTTTAAATCAGCAAGGGTTTCATCTGTTAACTCGTCACCTTGCTTGAGGTAAAAAAACTTAGCTTCTTTTGCTTTGTTCTGCAGTAAGTTTTCATGTACTAAGCGGGTATTACTTGCTTCGCTATCGATTGGAACCCAACGCTCATCCGCTAACGTGATTGTCACTTTTGACCAATCAATATCACTTTGTGATAACACGCTAAAGAAACCTTTTGGCGTAGACCCACCTGAGACAGCAATACTTGCTTTTCCAGTATTCTTAATTGCCTCAGCTAAAATAGTACTTACCGTTTTTGCTAATTCATTATCTAATTCACTACGTGCTGGAAATTCTGTTAATTTATACATAATTACTCTACCCACTGGCGATCATCACGCGCAATTAGCGATATTGAAGATACCGGTCCCCATGAACCCGCAGCATAAGGCTTAGGAGCTTCATTTGTAGTCTTCCAAGCTTCAATAATGCTGTCGGCCCATACCCAAGCAGCTTCTACTTCATCACGACTAACAAATAGTGACTGATTGCCATTGAGTACTTCTAACATTAAGCGTTCATAAGCATCAACAACACGTTCATCGTTATAGGTATCAGAAAAACTTAAATCCAACTTGTTTTCTTGAATACGCATTTGTGAAGCAATCCCTGGAATTTTATTCATCATTTGTAACTCAACCCCTTCATCAGGTTGCAAACGAATAGTTAATTTATTGGCCGGTAAATCACTATAACTGTCTTTAAAAATATTATGTGGCTGTTGTTTGAAATGTACGACTATTTCACTATGTTTCTTCGGCATACGTTTACCGGTTCGAAGATAAAAAGGTACACCTTTCCAGCGCCAATTATCTATTTCTGCCTTTATAGCGACAAATGTTTCAGTATTACTATTAGCATTTGCCCCTTCTTCATTTAAATAACCAGGTACTGAAAGACCATTTAAGAAACCATCGCTGTATTGGCCACGTACCACTTTATCTTTAATATTTTCTCGATTAATCGCTTTGAGTGCTTTAACAACTTTGAGCTTTTCTGCACGAACACTATCAGCGCTTAAATCAGCAGGAGGCTCCATGGCTAAAAGCGATAAAATTTGCAACAGGTGATTTTGCACCATATCGCGCAATTGGCCTGCTTCATCATAAAAGCCCCAGCGCCCTTCGATACCAACGCTCTCAGCTACTGTAATTTGCACGTGATCGATGCTATTTCGATCCCAATTATTAGTAAAGAGTGAGTTGGCAAAACGTAATACTAATAGATTTAATACGGTTTCTTTGCCTAAGTAGTGATCTATGCGATATGTTTGATTTTCTTTGAAGTATTCTGATACTTGATTGTTTATTTCAATAGAAGATTCAAGAGAATGACCTATAGGTTTCTCCATCACAACACGATCAGCATCAGTAATTAGGTCCGCGTGATGTAAACCCTTGCAGATATCGCCATAGATAGCCGGCGGTGTTGAAAAGTAGTAAACGCGTGTGTCATTTCCACCCGCTAACGTGTCACTTAACTTATTAAATGAACTGCTCTCTTTGAATTCTAGAGGCTGATAAACCAAACGATTAATAAAACGTGTAAGTACGGTTTCATCAATCGTTTCTTTCACATATTTATTTAAGTTCTCAACAACAACACTTTTAAATTCTTCAAGTGTATGGTCTTGTCTTGCTGCGCCAACAATTCGACTATCTTTATTAATTAAACCGCATACTTCTAATTGGTATAAAGCAGGAAGCAGCTTACGGCAAGATAAGTCACCCATAGCACCAAAAATAACAATTTCACTTGCTGATTGACAATCTAAAATACTCATAGAATTTCTCTTATATAAATTTATTGCTTTAATGTTACTTATATTTTTACTCATCCGTTAATACACATGAGCTAAAAGTAAAAATTGGTTGTAACTAAACTACATATACCCCTAATTTAGCGCTTGTTTGGTCGACAGTAAAGAACTTTTTGTAATTTTACTACACAATTTTAAGTTACATCTATTTCTTAACCTTTAATCCCATTATAGCAATTAATAGCGTCAGAACACCTATTACTCTAGTGAAAACAGTATTATCTAAAGGGTGAAAATGATTATTGTTTGCTGAAAATTACAGAGACAAATTCAGATTTATGAAATAAAGTTTCATTTTTTCTGTTCCTTAGGCAGAAAATAAATTACAGTATAGACAAATTAGCCTACTATTTTACGCGAGCGCTCAACGAAATATCGTTTAAAGTTGTAGATAAAGAAGCTCTAGGATCAGACCATAATGAATATATTAGAAAAGATCACTAACGAACTAGACATGCTCAGCAAATCTGAGCGTAAAGTAGCAGAAGTTATTTTAGCGTCGCCTAACACAGTTATTCACTCAAGTATTGCAGCACTTGCTAAGCAAGCTAACATCAGTGAACCAACAGTTAATCGCTTTTGCCGTCGTTTAGACACAAAGGGATATCCAGACTTTAAATTACATTTAGCTCAAAGCCTTGCCAACGGTACGCCTTATGTTAATCGTCACGTAGATGAAAATGATACGGCAGATGAATATACGTCTAAAATTTTTGAATCATCTATGGCTAGTCTTGAATTGGCACGTAAAAGTTTAGATGCTAATGATATCAATCGCTGTGTCGACGTGCTGACGCAAGCAAATAAAATCTCATTCTTTGGTTTAGGTGCTTCGGCGATTGTAGCTCATGATGCGCAAAACAAGTTTTTCCGCTTCAATGTCCCTGTTGTTTATTTCGATGACATATTAATGCAACGTATGAGTGCTATAAATAGTCGCCAAGGCGATGTCGTCGTCGTGATTTCGCACACTGGGCGGACTAAATCACTTGTTGAAGTGGCTAGTTTAGCCAAAGAAAATGATGCGACAGTGATAGGTATTACCACGACAGGAACTCCTCTAGCTAAGGAATGTAGCATAGTACTTTCAGTCGATGTCAGTGAAGATACTGATCTCTATATGCCAATGTCATCACGCATTGCACAATTAGCCTTAATTGATGTTTTAGCGACGGGCTTTACTTTGCGCCGTGGTAGTAAATTTAGAGATAACCTGAAAAAAGTAAAAGATAGTCTACGAAGTTCGCGCTTTGAGAGAAAAGATTAATAATAAATCACTAATGTTTGAAACTGTATTTCAACCATCATTAACACAATAGATAAACGTAATTTAAAATATAAGAGGATTAAAATGCCTAGAAGAACAAAAATTGTTGCTACCTTAGGTCCTGCAACTGACGATCATGAAATTTTAAAAAGTGTATTAGCTGCGGGTGTCAATGTAGTCAGACTCAATTTCTCACACGGTATTCCACAAGATCATATAGATAGAGCTAACAATGTCAGAGCAATAGCAAAAGAGCTTGGCGTTTATGTTGGTGTTTTAGGTGACTTACAAGGCCCTAAGATTCGAGTTTCAACGTTTAAAAATGGCCCTATTAAATTAGCAATTGGTGATAAATTTGAATTAGATGCCACATTAGAAAAAGGCGAAGGCTGCCAAGAAAAAGTGGGCATTGATTATAAAAAATTAGTACAAGATGTTAATACTGGGGACATATTATTACTTGATGATGGCCGTGTACAATTAAAAGTATTATCTACCTCTGACAAATCAGTATTTACGATAGTTACGGTTGGCGGTCCATTATCCAATAATAAAGGTATTAACCGTCAAGGTGGTGGTTTAACTGCACCTGCTCTTACAGCTAAAGATAAAGAAGATATTAAATTAGCCGCAAAAATCAATGTCGATTTTCTCGCTGTTTCTTTTCCTCGTGATGCTGCAGACATGCGTGAAGCGCGTTTACTTGCTCAAGAAGCTGGGTGTGATGCTCGTTTAGTCTCTAAGATTGAACGTGCTGAAGCGGTAAATGATGACAAAGTTCTTGATGGCATTATCTTAGCATCAGACGTTGTTATGGTCGCCCGAGGTGATTTAGGTGTTGAAATTGGTGATGCTGCATTAGTTGGTAAACAAAAGCATATTATCACTCGCTCTCGTCAATTAAACCGTGTTGTTATTACGGCCACGCAAATGATGGAAACTATGATTGAGCAGCCGATGCCAACCCGTGCTGAAGTGATGGACGTAGCAAATGCTGTATTAGATGGTACTGATGCGGTAATGCTATCAGCTGAAACTGCTGCTGGTAAATACCCGGTTGAGACAGTTACCGCAATGGCTAATGTTTGTGTTGGTGCAGAGCAACATCGCTCAGTTAACATTTCAAACCATAGAATGGAGCTTACTTTTAGTGAAGTGTCAGAAACAATTGCACTTTCAGCTATGTACGCTGCCAATCACTTAGAAGGTGTTAAAGCGATTATATCGTTAACCGAATCAGGTCAAACAAGTAAGTTAATGTCACGTATTACCTCAGGCTTACCTATCTTTTCATTATCTCGTCATGCAAAAACATTGAATAAGACTGCAATATATCGTGGTGTTTATCCAACTGAGTTTGATTCGACTAACGTAAGTAATGACCATTTATCTGATGAAATGCTGAAGGTAGTGAGTAATAAAATTGATTTAGCTGTGGGTGACAAACTCATTCTAACTCATGGTGATATGATGGAAACCGTTGGTGCTTCAAATACATTAAAGATTTTAACTGTCTCTAAAAAGCACCTTAAGTAATCTTAGGCTTATTAGAAAAATAACCCTATAGTTAAGATTACAAAGGCCATATGTTATCCACATATGGCCTTTTTACTTCTGTGTATTAATTTTTACTTACGCACACTCGTTGTATTTATTGTGCATTAAGTTATTAGTTATTAACAGCTTGTTTCACTTTATCTTTATAACTTCGACTCACTTTTAACTCTTTACCATTTTTCAATACTAAAAAGTATTCGCCATTTACTTGGCTACAAAATTTATCAATGATTTTTTTGTTCACTATGGTTGATCTATGATTACGAATAAATTGTTTTGGGTCTAGGCAGGCTTCTAGTTCTTTCATAGTTTTTCTAAGGATATAAGTGTTTTCTTGAGTAGCGTTTTGCTTGTTTTCCAAGGTGTGTACACACATATAATCGCCTGCAGCATCAATCCATAGAATATCTTTCACCGGAACACGATTCACTTCGCCAGCGTCTTTAATGACTAATACATCGGAATAACTTGATAAGGTCAATTCTTGATTATTATCTAATTCTGTTAAGATTTGCTGATAATCATTGCCCGTGACATCACTAACTAAACGAACCAACTTCGACTTATGTGCTGTATCCGCACTACTTTTAAAATAGTGTTGTATTTTATCAATAGTTTGTTCCAGCCTATCTTCATCCGCTGGTTTCAATAAATAATCTAATGCGTGCACTTCAAAAGCTTTCAACGCATATTGATCAAAGGCAGTAACAAAAACAACAACAGGCATAGCTAAGCCCTGCTCAATTATACTTTCTATAACCTGAAAACCACTAAGACCTGGCATTTGAATATCAAGGAACATTAGGTCAACTTGATAAGCACGTATTGCTTCAAGTGCTTCTCTACCATTACAACACTGTTCAATAACGTTAATATCATCATGCGCTTTTAAGCGTATTGCTAAACCCTTACGAGCCAAAGGTTCATCATCAACAATGATGGTTGATAGTGGCATAAAAAATCCCTAATTAAGTGGTTCTCACAGATGTTACAGTACGCTCAAACCAAGAAAACAATGTGATGATAATATTATTTTAATTGAAATGGCATACGTAGATTTACTTTAACACCAGATGGCTGGTTATTGGAAACAACTAACGAAAATTTTTCATGATACAAAGCTTGTAAACGTTCACGGGTATTGACTAAACCAACACCACTTTCTCGATGTAAGTTACCATCAACAATGTCTGCACCTGGACCATTATCTGCAATTTCTATCAATAAATCATCGGCAAACCGATTAACCGCAATCGTAATACTACCCCCCTGCTCTTGCACGGCAATAGCATGTTTTATCGCATTTTCAGCCAAAGGCTGTAAGATCATGCTGGGGACTAATGCTTGCTGACAGCTATCATTTATTTGAAAATCAAGTTGTAATCTATCTTCAAAGCGAACTTGCTCGATGGCAAGATACAACTGTAATGCCTGTATTTCAGATGCTAATGTTACTTTCTTCATTGGATCTTTATCAAGCGAATAGCGTAAAAATTCACTGAGTTTAGTTACCATGGTATTTGCTGTTTTATTTTCTTCTATCAAAATAAGCGTTGAAATAGCATTAAGGGTATTAAATAAAAAATGAGGATTAAGTTGATAGCGCAACATTTTCAGCTGTGCTTGATGGGCAACCGTATTCGCTTTTAAAACATTTTGTTTTTCTATCTGAAGCATTTGATAGTACTTACTACCAAAATAAAGACCACTCCAACTTAAAATTATATAGAAAGATCCTAAGCTATTTTGAGTGTACATGAACCAAGATTCTGGCTCATAACCATGTTTGTAAATTTCCCAATAGTTAATATTTTTAACTATTTGCCACAAGACACCGGTAAAATAAGAAGAAAGAATGACCACTAAAGCAATCTGAACCGGAGGGAAGTTCCACGCTTTTCTATAAATATAACGTAGCGGTACAGTAAACAACCAACCGGCGTATGCGTTCAAAAAAATAATTACCACGAAGATATCGCGAGAGTCATGTTGTAATGAGCCAAGGTAGTGCACAAAGGCAAAGCCAAACCAACCTGCGGTATGCACTAGCCAAAACAAACGACTTCTATTTTCTAGTAATTCTTTCCAATTCACAAATATAACCATTCAATGGATGCTATAACGAAGTATGCGCTAATAATTAAATGATTTCATTGTCTTTGACCTTAGTAATCTGGCGGCTTATCGCATACTTGCTATGTAAATCAGCTGTGCATTTCCTATAAAGACAACATAGGTCCTAATGGCTGACCACCTAATAAATGCATATGAATATGATAAACTTCTTGTCCGCCATCATCATTACAATTGATAATTAAGCGATAACCTTTCTCATCAATTCCCTCTTCTTTGGCCAGCTTTTTGGCAACAGTAATCATACGGCCTAAGGTTAACTCATCTTCACTTTTCACATCATTAATCGTTGCGATGTGTTTATTAGGAACAATAAGTATGTGACTCTCAACGCGTGGTGCTACATCTCGAAAGGCTGTAACTAAATCATCTTGGTATAACAATGGCGTGGGAATTTCTTGGCGAATAATTTTAGAAAAAATGGTTTCTTCACTCATAGTGGTATCTCTATATAATTTCAATGCAAATGTACTGTTAGTTTACCGCCAAATAAATATAAATCACCTCTTTACTACAATTTATTGACCTTAATCAACATGGTAGTTGCTGCAAGTGTGACATCCTTACCTTTCATAAAGGAAATGTACATCAAACAAAAATTACTTAGGCAGCATCATGGATATAGATTTTAGCGAAATCAATTACTTAAAAGATCCGACATGGCAAGATTTACATGCTGATTATGAACAGTTTTTACTATCAATGACCGGCCCAACGGTTATCGATGTATCAGGGAAGAATCAAGAAAAGTGTCGAGTATTTACAGCATTACTACACGGTAACGAACCCTCTGGCATTATTGCTATGCATCGCTACTTAACTGAAATATTGCCGGAAGATAAACCGACAACGAATTTACGATTTATTATCTGTTCCGTAGAGGCAGCAGCAAGCAAACCATTGTTTAGTCATCGATTCATTAGTGGTGGTATAGACATAAATCGCTGTTTTGGTAAAGGTTCTTCATTTGAGTGTCAAGATGATGAACACAAAGGTTATTACCAACGAGCATCATTGATTGAACAAGCGATTAGAGAAGTAGAGCCTGAAATGGTGATCGACCTCCACAATTCTTCAAGTTCTGGCCCTACTTTCGCTATTAGCTCGGTAGTGACCACAGAAACATTATCATTAGCATCACTTTTTTGCCAAACGCTGATCTTATCTGATTTAAGCATGGGTTCGATCATGGAGCAAAATTTTGATTGCCCTTTTATCACAATTGAATGTGGTGGCTGCAAAGACGAACAAGCACATGAAATTGCCTTTTCCGGAATTAGTCAAGTTGCCCAATGTGGCAACATTGGTTACATACACCAAGAGAAGCCTGTAGAAGTCATTTATCGTCCTCTTAGGTTGCAGTTAAAGCAGGACGTCGCATTATCTTATGCCCAGCATGATGAAGGCTATAGTGGCGTTACACTAAAAGACAATATTGAGTGCTTCAATTTTGGCAGCGCACATCAAGATGACATGATTGGCTGGATTGATGGCAATGGCTTGGATAATTTACAGCTTATTGATAAAAGTGGTAAAAACGTACTTAGTGAATATTTTTATGCGCGGGAAAATCAATTAGTTTGCCGTCATAATTTGCGTTTATTTAAGGCAACAACCAATAAGAAAACAGCGATAAATGATTGTTTATTCTATGTGGTAAAGCTGTCTTCATCTGATATATAACTTATCAACTACTATTGCTGCAATTACAAATAGGATTGATTACTTCATAAAACTTATCATGCGCTTAGGCTATAGGTTAAAGAAAGCTAATAAATGAAGGTTTGATATTTTGATATTTTGATATTTTGTAGTTTTGTAGTTTTGTAGTTTTGTAGTTTTGTAAAAAATTGCACATTACTTGGAAAGTAATGTGCAATTAAGTTAGCTGAGCAGCGTAATACGACTCGTTATATTCTATGAGTTGGCAAGTACTTGATTAAAGCGGTCAAACCCTCTGGATAAATCCTCAATTAAATCATCAACATCTTCTAAACCGATATGAAGTCTAATTAAAGGAAACTCACAATCAAATGTTGTTGCACTTCGGATAGCATTTACATTAGCAATACCTAGAATTAAGCTTTCGAATCCACCCCAAGAGTAACCCATTTTAAAGTGATGTAAACCATCTAGAAATTCAGTTAATGCAGCTTTATTACCGCAATTAAGTACAAAAGAGAATAAACCATTTGAACCTTCAAAATCACGTTTAAAAAATTCATGACCTGGACAAGACTCAAACGCAGGATGTAATATTTTAGCGACTTCTGGACGCTCTTGTAACCATTGAGCCACTTTTGTTGCGCTTTGTTGATGTTGTTTTAATCTAACGCCAAGCGTTCGAATACCTCGAAGCGCCAAGTATAAATCATCTGGAGAAGTACATTGTCCCATTAAATAACTGTAATCTCTCAATTGGGGCCAATATTTTTCCACGGCTGTAGCTGTGCCTAACATTACGTCAGAATGACCAACAATATATTTGGTAGCCGCTTGTATACTCACATCAACACCATAATCGAACGGTTTAAAGTTAATGCCTGCGCCCCAAGTATTATCAAGCATAACAATACAATCATGTTTATGTGCTACTGCACTAATAGCCGGTACATCCTGTACTTCCATCGTAATAGAGCCCGGTGACTCTAAAAAAATGAGACTAGTGTTTTCTTGAATTAACGTTTCAATATCAGCACCCATCAATGGATCATAATAGGTAGTACTAACGCCCATTTTAGCCAATATTTTATCGCAATAATCACGGGTAGGCTCATAAGCACTATCAACCATCAAAATATGATCGCCCTGCTTAACAAAAGCTAAAATAGCATTGGTGATTGCAGCAGTACCTGATGGATATAAAGCACAACCGGCACCGCCTTCCAATTCGGTCATAGCATCGCTAAAAGCAAAAGATGTTGTAGTACCACGTCGACCATAGACCATAGTTTGGTTATGTCGGTTGGCCACGGCATTATTCATTTCTGCGACAGTATTAAAGACCACGGTAGATGCACGAGTTACCGAAGGGTTAACGACACCATTGGTCCATTTCGCACTACGCCCAGCATTTACTATTTTAGTATCTTGTTTCATATTCATTTCCATTAAAGAGGTTTAGCATCAGTGGCATAAAGATAAACTTCAGCTATCTAGCCATCTAAAATTTTATAATGTCTTTATAACCTGAATTTACTCAACTGGCTAGGCATTGTTAGATCATTTTTGAAAATAAACGCACGCTTTGTGATAAATGACTCTTTAGAAAAGTCCCATCTGATCACCCGCGATTGAATCAAAATCTTTACCAATAAAAGGCAAGATATCATCTGCTATCGGTTTAAGTTGCTTCTCGACATAAAAGTCATAATCAAGCTTACTGGTGTTGAACTCTAGTGGTTGAACACCATCGAGTGTAATGACATAGCGAATTAAACTTCGGTGTTTATATAGGTTTTTTTCGCCTAATGTTGTAAGCACTTGATTAGCCAACAATGCCGCTTTAATATGTGGGGGTGTATTGACATAGTCACTGAGTTTACGTCTTATCTTTTTCTTATATACTAACTTCTCATCATGAAGCCCTTGTTTTAGTTCATCGACTATCTTTTTAATGTAATCTTCGATAGGTTTATCATCAAATATCAGACGATATAACCCTTGTTGAAAATCTTTACTTAGGTCTGTCCAGTCACTGCGAACAGTTTCTAATCCCTTAAAGACAAGTTCACCATTTGAAACACCAGCATAGCGTTTTTTGGTGCCAATACTTTTTTGATCTTTTGTCGTGTGAATCCCGCGTATGGTTGGCATTAAAAATTTAGTGAAGTGTGTTTCAAATTCAATGTCTAATTGACTTTCAATGTTAAAGTCGCGCTTTAATTGAGATTGCCATTCATCATTGATATAAGTTCTTAGTTCTGCGCCTAGTTCCCTTGCCTGGCTTTTAGATTTATCATCACCAATTGACACAAAAATAGAATCGGTATCGCCATAGATAACTTGATAGCCTAACTTTTCAATCCAAACACTGGTTGTCTTTAAAATATCATGACTTCTTTTTGTAATTGACCCAGATAACCTAGGATCAAAAAAACGGCAACCTGTTGATCCCAAAACACCATAAAAGCTACTCATAATTATCTTAATTGCTTGAGATAAAGCAGCATCCTTTTGCAATTTTGCTTTATCTCTTTCTAACCAAAGTGACTTGATAATACCGGGCAAAAAATGTTCTTTTCGAGAAAAATAAGCACCATCAAAGCCACGAATCACCTCATCAAAACCATCATCACTTTGTTTGTCAGATTGATTATGCGCCAACCTTTGCTCATTGACCGTTTTAAGTCCTTCTATAAGTCCCATCGGGTCTATTTTAAAAGTAAGGATAATGCTCGGGTACAATGACTTAAAATCAAGCACCAGCACATTTTTATATAAGCCCGGCTTGGAGTCCATGACATAACCACCAGGAGACACTAAGCCAGACACGCCATCGCCCATGTTGGGTGCAATGTAACCACTTCGGTGTAATTTGGGTAAATAGAGATTAGTAAAGGCGGCAACGGATCCACCAACTCTATCAATGGATAGCCCCGTAAGTTGCGCTCTTAACTTGGCAAAATCAAGTAACCGAGTTTTTTCAAAAATAAGCCATACTAAACGGCAATCTTCAAGGTTATATGCTGCTAATGCAGGTTTATTATGAATAAAATTATCCGTTATTTCCTGAACACGGTTTTCAACATCAGCCACCTTTTTTCCTAAACCAAGTAAGGTATGGGAGACATTATCTAGGGAAAAGCTAGAAAAGTTATAGGTCGCTGTTTTTAATAAATCGATACCATCAAGGACAACACGCCCCGCTATTTCAATAAAGTTCTGATCGGTATTGTTGGCGTTTTTTCGCCAGAAAGGGCATGTGCCATCACGGCCTATTGAAAATGCAATACCATGAAGGTCACAACGTTTTTGTAAAAGTATAAAATCAAAGTTAATAACATTCCAGCCAATGAATATATCGGCATCGAATAACTTAACTTCTTTGATAAATTGCGCTAATAACTGTTTTTCATCAGCCTGCCAATGAATATAGTTATCAGCATCCAGCTGAGGCTCACCAATCATCAACACACGTTTAAATTCATTATTATCATTATTTGCGTACAGACCAATAGAGTACAACTCTCCTTGCATGGAACACTCTATATCGATAGAAAGCATGGTTAAACTATGGTGTTGTTTTACTGCCGCCCCTTTACATTTCGCTTGTTGGGTAAGCTGATAATCACCACACAACTGATGGTTACCCAGATAATCAATGTCTGCAGTTATATGGCGCTCCATCAAGAAACGATCATCTGGTCGAATATCATCTTCATAACATTTTATATGTTGAGACTTTAACGCATCTCTAGCACGATAAAAGCTTCGCATACTGGAAAAATACAAAGCAGCAACATCACGTTGGGAGAAGGTTTTTAACCTTAAGGCTTGATGCTTCTCAAGTGATATTCGTTGTTCTACTAAAATGGATCTAGCCGTTTCAAGTTGCTCTAATTCGACAAAGAATACCGCTAACTCATCGGTTATTTCTAGTTTAGCAGCACCGTCATCAGTCTTTAACCATAAGGTTATTACTAACCCGGTGCGTTTATCTTGCACCTGTCGGGTCAATAAAAAGCCATTCTGTATATCTGCAGTTTTAAAAGTTGTCATTTTATGGTTAAATTTTTCGTGCGCCACGACCAAACCTGTTAATATATACAGCAGTGTAACCGATCTCCTGTTTTATGGAAACTAGCAACAATGTTATCTGATAAGTTAAAACAAGTAATACGTCAGGCATATAAAGCCATAGGCGAGAATTTAACGCATTTCAATCCTCGTAAGCAGCAAACATTTTTGATTGCTGAAATTGCAAAAACGTTAGCGGGGGAATACAGCAAAGACAGAAAAATAATCACTATTGAAGCGGGTACCGGAACAGGTAAATCACTTGCGTACTGCCTTGGTGCCATTCCTCTTGCACTGTCTCGCGATAAAAAGGTCTGTATTTCAACGGCAACTGTTGCACTACAAGAGCAGTTAGTTGATAAAGATTTACCTTTTCTGAAAAAGTATGCCGGTCTTAATTTTGATTTTACTCTTGCAAAAGGCAGGCAACGGTATGTGTGTCGTCAAAAGTTAACGCAAGCGGTTACCACAGGCTCGGATAATGAACCTGCACAAGCAGGATTCACCTTCGCTGAAAAACCTGATGCTAAGGATATTCGAACGCTTAATAAGATGCATAAAGCCTTATCGGATGGAAGCTGGTTAGGCGACATAGACTCTTGGGAGTCACATTTACCCAATCATATCTGGCATCAAGTCCAAAGTGATAAACATAGCTGTTTAAAGAATTTATCTGAGCACACACACTGCCCCTTTCACAAAGCACGTGAAACGATGGATCAAGCTCATGTATTAGTAGTAAATCATAGTTTGCTATTAGCCGATTTAGAGCTGGGTGGCGGAAAAATACTCTCTCCACCTGAAGACACTTTTTATATTATTGATGAAGCACACCATCTACCTAAAGTGACTCGAGATTTTTCAAGTGCAAGTATCACCTTAAAAGGCTCAATTGAATGGCTAACTAAGCTAAGAGATACCGGCGATAAAATGGCGAAGCTTATAAAATCCAAAAATGCTATTTCCCCTGCATTAAAACTAGGTGATGATTGCCAAGATTTATTAGTAGAAATGCAAAAAGTTCATGATTTTATTGAAGCCAATGCCCCAGTTTACTTTTTAGATAGTGATTCATCTTCTCAAAGTAATAAATTTTCTAATAACTCAAAAAATGATGATCAAATCTATCGATTTGAAAATGGTGTTATTCCTCCAACATTAAAAAATTGGGCTGAAGATTTACAAAGCCTAAGTAAAAAATCTGTATCACATTTAAATAAACTCTATAACGGACTCATTGAAGCTGTAAAAGATGGCGATACACAAATGTATGTTGCTGAGCCATTACTTGCTGAAGCTGGTTTTATGCTTCAACGTTTAGAGAATTTACAAGCGCTTTGGTTTATGTATGCCAAATCAGACAGTGAAAAAGGTGCTCCAATGGCACGATGGTTAGAGAAAACTACTAACAAGCGTCGAGATTATTTATTAAGTGCTTCACCGATAGAAGTTGGTTTTACCTTAGAAAATATGTTGTGGAGCCAATGTGAGGGTGCGGTACTTTGCTCCGCTACATTACGTGCATTAAACTCCTTCGATCACTTTCGCTTTCAAGCGGGTTTAAAAAATAACGATGGTAGTCAATATCAGCAAGTAGACTCTCCTTTTGATTATCAAAATAATTCACAACTTGTCATAGCAAATATGGATAATGAGGCCAGTGCTCCTGACTTTACTGATGAAGTAATTACTAAATTACCAAAATACCTTAAACAAGGAAGTGCAAGCTTGGTTCTCTTCTCTTCTTATTGGCAAATGAATAAAGTTGCACAAGCGTTAAGAGAAGAGCATAAACTCGATATTATGATTCAAGGCGAATTATCACGCCAACAGATAATAGCTCAACATAAAAAACGTTGTGACGAAAATAAAGAAAGTATAATTTTTGGCACACAGAGTTTTTCAGAGGGCCTTGATTTACCTGGAGACTACCTTAATAATTTAATTATTACAAAACTCCCCTTTTCGGTGCCTACCTCTCCTGTTGAACAAGCACAGGCAGAGTATGTTACTGCAAAAGGTGGTAATCCATTCATGACATTATCGGTACCGGACACCTCAAAAAAGTTAGTTCAAGCGTGTGGTCGGTTGTTACGAAATGAAATGGATGAAGGCGTTATTATCTTATTGGATAAACGCGTCGTGACAAAGCGTTATGGTAAACAGTTACTCGATTCGTTACCTCCCTTTAGCCGAGTGTTCGAAAAATAGTCTCATTGATACACTGTTAATTTCAGACATAAAAAAGGCTTAAAATAATTTTTAAGCCTTTTTTATTATTTATACTCAAGGTTACTGCGCTAGGTTTTAACTTTAGACTCTTCTAAAGCTTGCTCGAACGCTTTTGTTGTCGCTCTAACATCGACTTGCTTGGTAAACTCAATATTCACACCTGTTTGTACAAGTTCTTGGTAAAATTCGGCAATATTACAACTATTCACTTGCTGACAAACAATCGCATATTTCAAAATTGCTGGTTCATAAGCTTGTAAGGCGCCTTTCTCAAACCATTCAAGTGACTTATTTAGATCCTTATCTACAGCAATGCCGTTAAGGTACATTTGGGCGAGACTTACTTGTCCTGGAGCAAAACCTAATTCTGCAGATTTTTGAAACTTAACCAATGCTAACGCCGCTTTATCAGCACTTTTAGCAAACTTCAAATATTCTAAACCAGCAAGGTTTTCTTTTTTGCCAGGAATAAAGACAGAGCTTGATTTAAAATGAGAGTCTGGCACAACAACATTGCCATCGAGCATATTACCTTCTGGCCTACGTGCTAAAACAATTGCGCCGGAAGCGACGAGTGATTGCAACTCAGCCATTGTATAGTTATGACGCTTTTCTTGAAAAAACTTTTCAAACCTAAGCTGAGCATATCGAATGGCTTCATTAAGTTCATGTTCTTGTAGATAAAAATAACTGCTAAAGTTTATTGTTACTACATTACCAGTAATATCTGACACTTTCGCCATACGGAATTTTTCAGTTGGACGGAGATTGTCCTTAATAACACGGAAATCAACATAGTAAAGATCATTGAGCTGTGGCTCAGCAACAAGAGCCTTCGTTTGCTCGTTTAATTGAAAATCTTTATAAAAGATACTCGCTGCCACCGCTGCGACAGCAACAATAACAAAGAGGATTATTTTGGTTTTATGCATGATCAACCAAGGATCTGGATCTTTGGTATCTACGGTGTAATGGTAATAAGGTTCTTTTTGTGATTCTTTAGGGGTTGGTGCATTCGCCTCTGCTAATGCTTCTTCAGCTTTCTTTGGAGAAATAGCTTGTTGATGCACCTTAGCTTCAGACAAATATTCATCGTCCTCATCTTGGCGAATTGCAGCTTGTGGCATAACCGATCCTTTTTTATTTTTATTTTTATTTTTTTACTTTTGAAAATTAGCATTCGAACAAAAATTACACAAGCGTTAATTTTATGTTACTGGAAGTTAACATATCCATTCAATAATAGAATTTTCTCTATTAATGAGCTAGGAACCCCAATAATAATCACTTTCATTCAAATGATAACTAACTAATTTTGTGCTAAATAATCATTAGACTTAATAATATTTATTTTAACAATTCGAGTATACATGTTTTTATCATAATTAAAACGATCGTTTGATTACTTACCAAACCACCTTTTTAACAACTAAAACCTGATGCCAAATTCCTATTAAGCAACGGTTAGTCTGTATAAGCTTAACGTATCAGGATAAGATACTGCGTAATTCATCAGTCTTATTTGCGATCAATATATGAAACAAAGCACGAAAGTTACTTTACTATCATTACTCGTTTTTCCTGGCATAGGCCATTTGGTTTTAAGAAAATATGCAATTGCGTTTGCTTTCATCGCTAGTTTTGCCTATTTACTCTTAGGCCTAGTTAAAGATATACATGATAAAACTCAGCAAGTAATCGAGAGTATAATTCGTGGTGAAATACCTATTGAGCTTTCAGCAATCCGCCAAGCATTGATTGATCAAGGTGCTTTAGACAACCCAAATCTGACAAATATTAGCTACGTGTTATTAATTATCTGGGCTATTGCAGCATTCGACGCTTATAGAATTGCTAATAAAGACTTGCAAAAGACTGATATTACAGAGCAATCATCATAAATAAGTCCTCAACTGAGCTATCCACTGTCTTTTAAACGCTAAACACGCTTATGCTATGTAGCGCTTCTCTATTTAGCCAGAGCTGGGTATAATTACGCTGTTTCCTTTTTTGAGCAATATTAATGAATTACCTCCCGTTAGACAGTTTAAAAAATGCTTGGATTTTCAAGCATAAAAGTTTACCTATTGCAGAAAGTGACTTAACCAAAATTAAGCCCATGAGTATTGAGCGCGCGAATATTTTGTGGGACACCTTTATTTCTCGCCAAGTAGATCATCCAGATTTTTTTAAAAAAGGTGATTGGCCATCAGACAATAATAATTGGTCAGAGCAAGGCAAATGGGAAGGTATTTGGGACAGTAATGAAGAAGCACTTCCTCAGCTAATCGAAAGTCACTTGGATTGGGATCAAAATACTGTTGTCTACTACTGTAGCTCTCGAGATAATGTCATTGAAACGAATTGGCTTACCTTCAATCGTTGTTGGAAAAACTTTTTGTTTATGGATGATGGACCTATTTTATTAGGTAAAAAACGTCAGCAAGCAGTGCAATTTACCAGTAATGGTTATTTTAAGATTGGCCAAAAGCCAAGCAATATTTAAACACACTTTTATTTTCTTCCTCTATTTATTACAACGGTCCTACTTTGCACAAAAATAATCGCCACACACAGGGTTATAATTTTACCGCTTTAGTGAAAGCTCACCCAGATTTGTTGAAGTTTATTATAAAAAATAAATACAATAATCAAGATACAATAAACTTTGCCGATCCATTAGCGGTAAAAGCACTTAACTCATCGTTATTAAAAAGCGAGTACCGTGTAAATTTTTGGAATATACCTGATGGTTATCTTTGTCCTGCTATCCCAGGAAGAGCCGACTATATCCACCACCTCCACGATTTGTTAGCTGAAACCCCAAAGACCTTACTACCGAATAAAAGACGTATCAATGTATTAGACATAGGCACTGGTGCAAGTTGTATATACCCTATTTTAGGTCAAAGAGAATATAATTGGCACTTTGTTGCCTCAGATGTTGATCCTGTTTCAATAAAAGTAGCAAAACAAATCATATCTTCAGATAAGTCATTAGCTAAAAGCATCAACTGTCGACTTCAAACTGATAGCAGTCATATCTTTAATGGCATAATAGCTGAAGATGAATTTTATCATTTAACACTTTGTAACCCACCATTTCACAGTTCTTTAGCTGAAGCTAGTCAAGGAACAACGAGAAAACTTAAAAATTTGAACAAGAGTAGCCACGCTTCAATAAAGCAGGAAAAAACACTTAATTTTGGCGGACAAAAAGCTGAACTTTGGTGTCCCGGTGGAGAATTAGCTTTTATTGGTAAGATGATTAAAGAAAGTAAGACTTATCAAAAGCAAGTCTTTTGGTTTACTTGTTTAGTATCGAAGAAAGATCATTTATCTAAACTTAAACTTAGCTTAAAGAAATCTCATGCAAAACAGGTTAAAGTCATTAATATGGCTCAAGGACAAAAAGTTAGCCGTTTTATTGCCTGGAGTTTTTATGACATAAATTAATAGAATGCTAAGCAATTTATTGCCTTGCATCCTTTTTGATTATTTAACGCCATATATACCCAGGGAATAAGCACTCAAGCACTCTGAAACTTGCATCTTGATTAGTAACGGGTATAGATAACACTGATTACGTGTTATCTTTTTCTTGGCAAATGAGATCACCTGCAACTAACTCACCTAAACAAAACAGTTGCCATTGTCCTGCTGGCATTTTATGCCAAGTTTCATTATCGGTAAGTGGCTGCGTCGCAATAACAGTAACCACATCATTGTTGGTTGTTTCCTTTTGAAAATCCACTGCCATTTCAGCATCTATCAAACTTGCTTGACCAAATGGTGCTCTACGAGTAAGCCAATGTAGATTATTTGAGCAATACGCAAATAAGTATTCACCATCCGTGATAATAATATTCGCCACGCCGAGTTTGTCTATTTTAGCTGCTAGTGAAGCAATAAAACCAAACAGGAGTTTTGCATCAACTTGCTTAGCGCCAAACTCTAGGTGTAATTGATCAAGTATCCAACAAAAAGCATGCTCACTATCGGTTGTTCCTATAGGCAAATGAAATTCGATGGGTAATTCATTCTCAAAATCTTTCAATTGACCATTATGAGCATAGGTCCAATTTCTTCCCCACATTTGTCTCACAAATGGATGAGTATTTTCAAGACAAACTTCACCTGAATTAGCTTGTCTAATATGGCAAATAACTGCTTCACTTTTCATCGGGTACTTAGTCACAAGCTCCGCAATAGGAGATTGTGCGCTTGGCATTGGGTCCTTAAAGCTGCGACAGCCCTTCCCTTCATAAAATGTCACACCCCAACCATCTCGGTGAGGCCCAGTATTTCCGCCACGTTGCATCAAGCCACTAAAACTGAAACAGATATCAGTTGGCACATTGGCACTCATCGCTAACAATTCACACATTTTTTAACCTCTTAAAACCACCAAACACATAAAAGTAGAATGTGCTTGGCTAAACCAATAATTTATTCTATAAATAGAGTATATCATTGACTAAAAATTATTTTAAATTCAAATACTTTTTCTCTTATTTCTCTTCACATAAAAATACACTAAAAGGAAATCCTTGTGGATATTATTATTTGGTTATTTATCGCATTATCCTTAACTTGGTTTATGAGCTATACAAGAGCCTCATTATCAAGTTACACCCTTTGTTTTGCCGCATTGATGGCAATTGGGTCACTATTTAACATCATTGGCATAGTTTCTTGGTTGCTGTTTGCTGTTATCGCCTTACCCATAAATATAGACAATATTCGTCAGCAGTTTATTAGCATGCCTTTGCTGGCTATTTTTAAAAAGATAATGCCGCAAATGTCCTCAACAGAGCAAGAAGCTATCGACGCTGGTACCACTTGGTTCGATGCTGATTTATTTCGTGGAGACCCTGACTGGAAAAAGCTTCACAATTATCCGCGACCAAGACTAAGTTCTCAAGAAAAAGCATTCCTAGATGGCCCTGTTGAGCAAATTTGTGCCATGGTCAACGATTGGCATATTACCCATGAAATCGCTGACCTTCCACCAGAAATATGGCAGTTTTTAAAAGAAAATAAATTTTTTGCTATGATCATCAAAAAGCAATACGGTGGATTAGAGTTTTCAGCGTATGCCCAATCTCGTGTATTACAAAAACTTACTGGCGTAAGCTCTGTTTTAGCCAGCACTGTCGGTGTGCCAAATTCACTTGGACCAGGTGAACTTCTGCAAGAATACGGAACTAAAGCACAACAGGAGCATTATTTACCACGTTTGGCTAACGGTGAAGAAATCCCATGTTTTGCCCTTACAAGCCCAGAAGCTGGCTCTGATGCTGGTTCTATTCCGGATTTCGGTATTATTTGTCATGGACAATTTAATGGTGAAGATGTTTTAGGAATGAAACTGACTTGGGATAAGCGTTACATTACCCTTGCCCCAATTGCGACTGTATTAGGATTGGCCTTTAAATTACAAGACCCTGATAATCTTTTATCTGAGCAAGAAGAATTAGGTATAACTTGTGCGCTTATTCCAACGGATTTAGCAGGCATTACCATTGGCCGTAGACATTTCCCACTCAACGTTCCTTTCCAAAATGGTCCCACGCAAGGCAATGAAGTTTTCGTCCCGTTAGATTTTATTATCGGCGGTCCAGACATGGCTGGACAAGGTTGGCGTATGTTAGTGGAATGTTTATCTGTTGGACGCGCGATTACATTACCTTCTAATAGTACCGGTGGTATTAAAACCGCTGCATTAGCCACGGGTGCATACAGCCGTATAAGACGTCAATTTAAAATGCCCATAGGAAAAATGGAAGGCATCGAAGAGCCACTTGCTCGAATCGGCGCTAACGCCTATTTAATGGATGCAGTCACAACCATGTCAACAGGTGCAATTGACCTAGGTGAAAAACCGTCTGTTATTTCCGCCATAGCGAAATACCACCTTACTGAAAAGATGCGCTCTTCGATAATTGATGCTATGGATATTCACGGTGGTAAAGGCATTTGTATGGGACCGAATAATTACCTAGCACGTGGCTATCAAGGTGCACCTATTGCTGTGACAGTTGAAGGCGCCAATATTCTTACCCGTAGTATGATTATTTATGGCCAAGGTGCCATTCGTTGCCATCCATACGTATTAGCAGAGTTAGAAGCGGCAAATAATAGCGATAATGAACAAGCTCTCAATGATTTTGACCATGCTCTTTTTGGTCATATCGGTTTTAGCATTAGTAATATTAGTCGTAGTTTATGGTGCTCTTTTACTGGTTCACGTTTCTTAACTAGTCCATATGATGATGAGACTCGTCGCTATTATCAGTTACTTACACGCTTTAGTGCCAATTTAGCCATGCTTTCGGATATATCTATGTTATCCCTTGGTGCAGATTTAAAACGTAAAGAGCGAATTTCAGCAAGGCTCGGAGATGTATTAAGTCAACTCTATTTAGCTGCTGCAACCTTGAAGCGCTATAATGATGAAGGAAGAAATAAGGCAGATCTGCCTTTAGTGCAATGGGCTGTTGAGGACTGTCTATATAATATCCAACATGCTATTGATGAGTTAATCAGTAATTTTCCTAATAAAATTATTGCAAAAACTTTACGCGTTATCATCTTCCCATTAGGAACTTGGTTAAATAAACCCAATGATGAAATAGCTCATAAAGTTGCGCAACTATTGCAAACGCCTGGTTCAGCTCGGACTCGCTTAGGACAAGGGCAATATTTAACTCGTGATGGCAGCAATATTTTCGGAAGGTTAGAACAAGTACTAGAAGACATTATTAATTGTGAACCCATTTATGAAAGAGTATGCCGCGAATTAAATAAAAAACTACCTTTTTATCAACTCGATAAAGTAGCGGAGCTCGGTCTCACTCATAATATCATTTCAAAAGCAGAAGCTGAATTATTATCAACGGCCGAGATTGGTCGCCAGTGGGTCATTGCTGTTGATGATTTTGACAGTAAAGCTATGACAGCTGCCCACAGATCTGAATAGGGATAAAACGGTAAACGTCTCCCTTTCAGGCATTTAATTGATATGTTTATCTTTAATACTCATGAATTAAATCAGTATTAAAGGTAAATAAATTTATTTTCATTATTATCACAAGATAAAAAATGTTAAATTAAAGTTAACAGAATGATAATAAGAAGAGTTAATGATGCCTGTAGAAGATATAACCCCACCCAAACTGGCTGAACAGCAAAACCAATTGCCTGTAAAAAAACGGTCAAAAGGTGAAATTACCCGTGAGAAAATTCTTATTGCGGCCATAGAGATTTTAGCACTCAATGGCATTAAAGGTACTACAC
>OJHK01000422.1_pt1 | contig 27735 bp, 27 predicted proteins | sample 1595161 | NCBI WGS metagenome assembly OJHK01 (sample SAMN05416842, study PRJEB24817) | seawater metagenome | isolation source: Sea water | place: Canada:Atlantic | collected 2013-07 | reverse complement strand
CCTCTCTATTCGTCGGCAGCGTCAGATGTGTATAAGAGACAGATAAAATGATAGCAAGCTGGGCAGGACACGAACCTTATATTTTGAGATGCTATTTAAAGCAATCGATTGGAGCTGATGAACAGTAAAAGGATTAGAAAATCTTTCCAAGACTTGCGCTGCATATTCTGTAAGTTCCTCTTTGTCAAAATCAATGCTAGGAATAATTTCATTTTTAAGGGTTTCAGAAATAAATTCTTTCATAAAATCATCCGAAAGCGCAGCGGAAACTGTTTCAACACCTTTAAGTAGACCGACAGGCACCATCGCCGTATGGCAGCCATTGAGGATGCGGACCTTTCGCGTTCGATAATTTCCAAGATCTTTTACCACTTTTACATCAATCTCACTTAATTGATCGGCTGGAAAAACATCCAGTAGTTTTGGATTCCCCTCGATTACCCATAAAAAAAAAGGTTCGCAAGTCACGATTAAATTATCCTCAAAGGACAAGTCTTGTTGGTAAAAAGCTAAATTGTCTTTTGGGAATCCAGGAACAATTCGATCAACTAAGGTGTTGTAAAAATGATTTTTTATCACCCAATTTTTAAAATTAATTCCCAACTCCCAATGATCGATAATATTTAGAAGAATGGCTTTGAGTGTGTCTCCATTTTTTTCAATTAATTCACAAGGAATGATATGCAAGACTTTATCGGCAGCGCCATTAAACTTTTCAAATCTTCTGAGTAAGAAAAGTACAAGTTTGGCTGGAAAGGAATTTGGAGGTCGCATTTCCAATTGGTCAGTTTCAATATACTGAATTCCAGCTTCTGTGGTATTTGAAAATACGAATTTTAAATTTTCATTTTCTGCCAGTGACAGGTATTTTTCAAAATCTTGATAAGGATCGACCAATTGATCAATACAATTGATCAGATGACTTTTTCGAACGCTTTTACCGTTTAAAATCCCTTCCGAATAAACATGATATTTACCATTTTGATCTGCTAGATTTTGGACCATTCCTTGCGCGATGGGTTGAACGACATCAACTTTCCCTTGAAACGAAGTTTGCTCGTTCAAAAGCTGAATACAATAATCGACAAAGGCTCTCATGAAATTTCCTTCGCCAAATTGAACACTATCAGCCGGGATGTTTTTCTCAATTTTATTAGTCATCTTGAAATAAATATTTATATAACAAATCAGATCTCAACTTCTGATTTGTTTAAACCTTAAAAGAATTATTCGTTTAAAAGTTTAAATTTATAATTTATAGATATTATTTCTTACAAAAGGTTTATTAAGTAAGATTAAAAGAGTTTTTTTTAATTAATAGATTAATTTTGCTTTCAAATTCTATTTTAAATAACAAAATGAAAAACTTAATCATTATTGTTCTGTTTGTGCTAAATTATGCGTGCGTCAAGGACAAGGAATGTGTTGTTATTGCTGATAAACAAGAAATGAATGGAGGATATTATTTTTTCTTCATTGAAAATCAAGTTTATTCAGGGAATTCCTCCCAATTGTTACAATCTGATCTTAATTCTAACGGATATGCTTCGGGAAAAGTTGAAGAAGATATTTTTTTAAAAAACAATATAGGCGATGAATATTGCTTTTGATTTATCCGATCAATAAATGAATTTATGTACAATTAGGTTACGCTCAAATTAATTAAGTGAAAATCATTACAGCTTGTAAAGCGACAGTTCTAATTGGTTTTCTTTTTATTCAGACGACCCACGCCCAATTCCAATCAGAAGGAGAACTTTCGATTGACAAGGGTATTCTTCAATTCGAAACAACATTTTTGAATCAATCTGAAGGAGCTGGCGCAGAGAAAACAAATTATCAACAACTTCCAAATAATCTTTTCAGATATGGGGTTTCCAACAATGCAGAAATTCGTTTGGTAATTGCATTAGAGGGAACTCAACAAGATTCAGGACAAGCCATGCTATACAAGATGGGAAGCATAGAATTGGGAGCCAAAGTAGCGTTCAATAAACAAAATGATTCCAAAACAAAAGGGGCTTTTTTTTCACATTTGATTTTCCCACAAAATTGGGATGATTTTTCAAATAGTTTTGGGTATTCTAATCAATTGGTTCTCACGCAATATATCAATTCAAAGTTCAGTCTCACTTCCAACTTTGGCTATACCCATTTTAGCAATGGTATGGGATATTATAATTATACGGCAGCTGCAGTATTGAATATTTCAAATAAATTTTCTTTGTTTGTCGAGCCTTATGGAGATTTTGATGCTAAATCAAATTCAGCGTCAAACATAGATTTTGGATTTTCTTATTTCTTAGCAAACCTTCAATTTGATTTTGCTGTAGGAACAGGAATCGACAACAAAATGATCCATCAGGGAATTGTTATCACCTGGCGACCCATCAAAAAAGCAGCAAAATAATTACGACCCATTATGTAGCTCCGACAGGAATCGAACCTGTATCTAAAGTTTAGGAAACTTTTGTTCTATCCGTTGAACTACGGAGCTATTTTAGAAACCTCTAAAGTAAAATTATTCATTTTAAAAACGACTCGTCTCAAAGGAATGTTTCTCGCCTGTATGGCTAATGAACAACTTTATATTTTTGGTGATAGTCAGAATCTTTTACTATTTTACCAAAAATTATTTCAAGATATCATGAAAAAAAGAATTTTTAAAGTTACTTTTTTTTCGATTTCAATATTATTTATTTCTTGTTCTCTCATAGAAAAGTATCAAGGGACGGATAAAAAATTTGAGACTGAAGTTTCTAAATTGGAAGCCCTAAGAGAGTATGAAGATAAAAAGGATTACATCCTTTTTGTTGGAAGTTCAAGCATCAGGCGGTGGGATAAGTTAGCAGAAAACATGCAGCCTTATGATGCAGTTAAGCGAGGTTATGGCGGTGCACATTTTTACGACTTAATCCATTTCACCGAACGTCTGGTTGCACCACATAAAAATGCAAGAGCAATGGTTTGTTTTGTTGCAAATGACATTACGGGTAAAGACAACGATTTAACCCCTCGGGAGGTGAAAAATTTATTCAAACTGTTTACCCGCCAAGTTCACTCACTATTTCCAATGCTTCCAATTTTTTTCATAGAAATAACGCCTACTCCAAAAAGATGGCAAGTATGGGATCAAACTTCTACCGTAAATGATTTGATTCAAAATTATACCAATAAAACCCAGAACATTTACTTCATCTCAACAAGAGATCAATTTATAGGAAAAAACAGATTACCAGTTTCGGAATACTTTGTTAAGGACAGTCTTCACCTGAGTCAAAAAGGCTATGACAAATGGTCTGAGATAATTAAATCCAAACTTGATTACACTTTAAATTAAAGATTCAAATGATTTTATCAATTTCAAACAGAGGTTATTTTAGGTTAAAAACTACAATATTTCTATTGGGCTTTCTTTTCCTTGTTCCTAGCATTGTGAATGGGCAATCGAGGAAAGAACAAGTTTCGAGTCTTAAAAATAAAAAAGTGGTCTATGTCTGGGGGGGGTGGAAGAATCACCATCCAGAAAAAACAGTCGATTTATTTGTTCCTTGGCTAAGGTCAGAAGGAGCAATAGTTGAGGTTTTCAACACACTCGAGGTATATGCAGATGCTGCGGTGATGGAACAAGCGGATCTCATTATACAGCAATGGACCATGGGAGAAATGACCAAAAATGAATCTAAAGGCTTACAAAAAGCAATACTGAATGGAACTGGAATGGCAGGGTGGCATGGAGGAACAGGAGATTCTTTTCGAGGAAATTTAAATTATCAATACATGATTGGAGGTCAATTTGTTTCACATCCTGGGGGAAAGTCCGAATTTACAGTTAAAATTATCGATCGAAAAGATCCAATCACAAAAGGCCTGAAAGATTTTTATGTCAAAAACACCGAACAATATTATATGTTAATGGATCCAAATGTTAAAGTACTTGCAACTTCAAAGTATACAAAAGCAAGTTATTTAAAAAAGGGTTCTAAAAAAAGTGAGAATGTAGTCACCGGAAGTGTTGTGCCTGTGGTTTGGAAAAAGAATTTTGGAAAAGGGAGAATTTTCTATAATTCATTAGGCCATAATATTGAAGATTTTGATGTTCCAGTGCTAATGGAAATACACAAGCGAGGAATTCGATGGGCTGCGGAAAGTAAATATAAGGCCAAAGAAGACTTAATTTCCCCAGTGCACAAGTATTAAAGTGGTTCAGAATTTAAAAAAAAAAAAAGCAACTTTATAATTTATGTTCTATATTGAGACGTTAATTTATTTTAAAATCTAAAAAATAATTAAGCGAATATTTATAAATTGAAAAAAACTAACAAAAACGAATTATGAATAAAAAACTTTTTAATGCGAGTTGTTTTGCTTTAATCACAACCGCGATGACTTTCGCCGTACGTGCAAAAATCGAATTGGTCTTTAAGGATGACTACGGTCTAACTCTTGAGGATATTGGAATTGCTTTTGGTCCTGCATTTTATGGATTTACTTTGGCGATGATCATAGGAGGATTTTTAGTTGATCTTTTTGGAATGAAAAAGATAATGAACATTGCCTTCATCACACATTTGGGAGGAATTATCTTGACCCTTTTCGCAAGAGATTTTTGGATGCTATTTTCAGGGACCTTGCTTATTGGAATTGGAAATGGCATGGTCGAAGCAGCTTGTAATCCATTAATTGCAACCTTATACCCAAATGAAAAAACAAAAATGCTGAATCGTTTTCATGTATGGTTTCCTGGAGGAATCGTCATCGGAAGTATCTTGGGCTTTTTGATTGTTGACATTATGGGACTCAGTTGGATGGTATTGGTAGGAACTCTATTTATTCCACTCGCGATTTATGTCTACCTTTTTGCAGGACATAAATTTCCACCGACGGATCGGGTAACCAGTGGTGTTACTTATAATGAAATGTTGAAAGCAAGTTTTGCTAATCCTTTGTTTTGGTTCATTGGGTTCTGTATGCTTCTCACCGCCTCTACAGAGCTGGCGACTACCCAAAGGATCTCTTCATTATTAGAAAAAACAGTTTCAAATCCAATTTTAGTATTGGCTTTTATCAACGGGATTATGATGGTAGGAAGACTATTTGCCGGAGATATTGTTCATAAATTAAGCATTACCAAAATGTTATTTTTCTCATCAATATTTTCATTTTTAGGACTTCTTTGGCTTTCATCGGCAACTGGTGCCTCCTCATTTTTGGCTGCTGGAGTCTTTGCTATTGGTGTGTGTTATTTTTGGCCAACCATGTTGTCTTTTGTTGCTGTAAAAATTCCCGATAGTGGCGCATTAGGGCTTTCTCTTATGGGAGGTTTAGGAATGTTTTCTGTTTCTATTGTCCTTTGGGTAATGGGATCGATGATGGATTTAGACGCTTCTGGTGCAGACACATTGTATACCCTTTCGATACTCCCTGTTATTCTAATTGTACTTTTTGGAATAAGAGCATTGTATGAAAACAAGCAAGCCAAGGCTGCTTAGTTATATGATTTTAAATTAATTAAATGGGAAAGTAAACCACTTTCCCATTTTTTATCTAACACCTTTATCATTTTTTTCAAATGAAATATTTTTTTTTCTTTATTGGTATTGCCGCTGCAATGGGACAAGCTAAATTTGAACCTGAACACACTGAAGTCTGGGAACCCAAACCAGCAAAAATAACACCCGGCATAAATACAGCCCCTCCATCCGATGCAATAGTTTTGTTTGACGGAACGGACCTATCACTTTGGGAGGGAGAGGAGGGAAATCCAGCATCTTGGACCCTAAATGATGATCAATCCGTAACGGTTAAACCGAAGTCTGGTGGAATTCAAACCAGAGCCGAATTTGGCTCAATTCAATTACACATAGAATGGAAGTCCCCTGAAATCGTAAAAGGAGAAGGACAAGGGAGGGGCAATAGCGGTATCTTTTTTCAAAAGGCATATGAAGTACAAGTATTGGATAGCTATGAAAGCGTGACCTATTCTAATGGACAGGCTTCGTCTGTTTATAAGCAACATATCCCATTGGTCAACGCCACCTTACCTCCTGGAAAATGGCAAACATATGACATCGTTTTTAACGAGCCGAAGTATGAAGCGGATGGAAAACGAATTAAGAAAGGAACTTTAACCGTTTTTCACAATGGTGTTTTGGTTCAAAATAATGTTGAAATTCAAGGGACGAGTACCTACAGAGGTTTTCCCAAATTGAGAGACATTAATCTACCCAAAAAACTTTATTTACAAGATCATGGTGATCTGGTGAGTTACCGAAACATATGGCTGCGTAAACTTTAGAAATCTAGCAAAAATCCTTCTTTAAAGAAGGATTTTTTGTTTTATAAAATGTTGATTTAAATCAATTGATTTTATCTTAAAATAAAGTATTCCACTCATTTAAAATGGATTATAGATTTATAAAAACATATTTCATTTCAGTCGCAATCTGGAGGGATCGTTCATCATACATCTTTGCTTCTTTTGGAGTATCGTCAAAAGCCTTGGGATCCTCAAATCGAATGGGTAATCTTTTTTCTGCACCGGGAATAAAAGGACAATTTTCATCTGCATGGTCACAAGTCATGATGGCAGCAAATCCTTTCTCAGGATTTGATACATCGTCATATTTTTTAGAAAAAAGAATCAAAGGCGCCCTTTCCGTGTGATAGCTGATTGAGTATTTTGGGTTTTCTCCTCCAGAATGTTTAATGTCAAACCCCACTCTCTCTATTGAAGCGATGGTTCGTTCGTTACAAGCCGTAATTTCGACACCTCCCGAAAAGCTATTTATTTCAACGCCATAATGCGTTGCAATTACTTTTGCCCAAAGTTGTGAAAACTGACTTCTACGAGAATTATGAGTACAGATAAAGTTTAAGTTGACGTCATGTTTTAACACTATTTTTTCTGTGATATAGTCAATCAAAGATTGGAGTAGAATTTTTCGATCTTTAGGGATTGAATCAACAGAAAGTGAATCAATAATTGAAACAAGAGCAGGCTTCATCATTTGTATAATTTATTTTTTAACCAAAATGCAACTTTAACTAAAAGTATCAATGCAGGAACTTCGACCAGCGGACCAATCACACCGGCAAATGCCTGCCCACTGTTGACGCCAAATACACCAATTGCAACAGCAATGGCCAACTCGAAATTGTTTCCTGCAGCCGTAAATGCAATCGAAGCATTGGTTGAATAATCAGCTCCTAAAACTTTACCCGCAATAAAGCTAAAGATAAACATGATTGCAAAATAAAGACTTAAAGGTAGAGCAATCCTCAGTACATCGAGAGGAAGCGCGACAATGTCTTGTCCTTTTAGACTAAACATAACCACGATTGTGAACAAAAGCGAGATCAGAGTGAGTGGTGAAATCTTTGGGGTAAAAGTTTCTTCATACCAAGTTTCCCCTTTTCTCGATATCAGAATTTTCCTTGTTAGGAATCCAGCCAGGAACGGAATGCCTAAATAAATAAACACGCTTTTTGCAATTTCACCAATAGAAATATCAATTAATTGACCTTCCAATCCAAAATAAGGCGGTAAAATAGCCATAAATAAATAGGCGTAAAAGCTAAAAAACAGGACTTGAAACACACTGTTCATAGCAACCAAACCGGCAGCATATTCTCGATTTCCTCCAGCCAATTCGTTCCAAACCATCACCATGGCAATACAACGCGCCAGTCCTATTAGGATCAAACCGATCATATATTCAGGATAATCAGACAGAAAAGTAATTGCCAAAAAGAACATTAAGATTGGCCCTACAATCCAATTTAATAGGAGCGAAATGGAAAGTATTTTTGTGTTTTTAAAAACAGCTTTTATTCTGTTGTATTTTACTTTTGCGAAAGGGGGATACATCATCAAAACAAGCCCAATGGCTAACGGAATGTTGGTTGTCCCTTTTGAAAAAGAATTGATGAATCCAGCACTTTCGGGAATTAAGTTGCCTGTGGAGACTCCCAAAGCCATCGCTAGAAAAATCCATAAGGTTAAATTTCGATCAAGAAAACTCAACTTTTTCCGTTCATGAGCTGGAGCGCATTTAAAAGGACTTAATTCCATAGATTAGCAACACTTAATTGATGAGGTTTTGTATTTTTTCAAAGAGGTTATCAGCGCAAAATTACGATTAAAGATTTCGCGACCTTACTTTTTAATTTAAAGTTTAGGTTAAGTATCAAAAGAAAATTATTTTTCACCAATTAAAAATTTGTTGATTATTTTTGGCATAATTTTATTGGAATATTTTCGTTACTATTTAATAAAACAATTTTTTGAAACGATTTAAGGTTTTTTCTATATTTATTCTTCTTTATTCATTAAGTGTCATTGGACAAGACAGTGTTTTGTATGAACCATTCAGGTTCCATATGTCCGAAGCTGAAGCCATTAATTTATTAAAGAAAAACAGAAAGCGGTTTAAAAGTATACCCTTGGGATCGGGCAATATATTTTCTTTAAGAAAAGGCTCCTTAAATTTTGAAGCAGGAAAACTTTATAGCGTTACCATTTGGAGTAAAAAGAACCTTGATTTAAGAAAAGCAGAGGCTTATCTAAAAAACACCAGAAAGCATTTAGAATCAAAAGGATTTATAATGGTTTATGCACAAGAATATTGGGACAAGCCTTTGCAGCGCGACAAAGACAAACCTTGTATTCGTTTTGTGAATAAAGAAAAAAACATCCTCCTTGATGTTGAGTCCAGAGGTCAAGGGAACATCTACAATATCTTTTTGAACTTCTATAATTTGACTTGGTTCTACAACAAAACGAAGCGAATCAAATAGCCTAAAGATCAATGCTAAGACCCAAACCGAACAATTCTCGAATTTGTAATTTATTGATAAGATCGTCGTCATACTGAATGTGAAGGATCAGATTGCTTGAAATCCTTTCATTGACTTTCAGAATAAATTTTGCATTCCATTCAAAGTCAATATTTTTTATTTTTTCAAGATAGTTGACGTAAAAGTTAAACTTATTGTCAACCGTTATGTTGTCCATAATCTCAGTTTTATAATGCCCAGTAAGCGAAGCACCAATCGAAACATTATTTGTCTTCCCTCTTTCTACACCAAAGTATTTTTGGCCAGGAGCCAGGTTTTCAGTGTATGCTTTCCCTACAAAAATCCCCCTCGAAGCCAAGGGCGACAAGTTTACCCATATATCGTCACTTTTTTTAAAATACCAACCCAGTCCAATTTGGACAACTGTTGGCGAAAAAATCCGAGAGATCTTCTCTTTTTTATCTTCTCCATCTTCCTCAAAATATCTATAACCGGGTAACAATTGAGTTTTAAAATTAATGTAGGCCGAATAATTCCAGTATTGATTGATTTGACTTCCCACCAGTGAATTTACCTCAAAACGATCATCTGCTTTTCTGAAAAAGGAATTACTGGAGAGGTAGGTAGTACCAACAGAAACCATCAGATTGGTGTCCCAAACCAATCCTTTTCTGTCTGAATAATTTAAATTATAATCTACAGCCAACAAGCCACTCAAAGAACTTTCTCCTCCTGAAATCCAATTTTCAAAATAAGCCTGATTAAATGTGAAATTTGTCGTTCCCGAGTATTTCATCCTTTTGCCATCTTCTTCCGATTGGATAATTGCATCATAAGGAATTAAGGAATCGATCACTGCAGTGTCCTCTTGTGAGAAGACATTAAGAGTCAAAAAAATAAGTGCCAGGTTTAAAAATGATTTATTCAAGTGATTGGGTTTTAATAGATTATTTTTAGTAAAGTTATTACATTAATAAATATTATAATAATTACATTGTATTTTAGGGTTTAATTCAGGAGGATTCAATATGGAAAATAAGCAGCTTATTCTTGTTAAAAGACCCAAGGGACTTCCAGACAAAAACACCTGGGAGTATAAAACCGAAGCAGTTGTGCCACTTGAAGAGGGACAAATGTTGGTTGAACAGCAATTTGTTTCACTAGACCCAGCAATGCGCGGATGGATGAATGAAACCCGTTCATACATTCCTCCAATCAAAATAGGTGAGGTGATGCGGGCAGGAACTGTAGGAAAAGTAGTCGAAACAAAAGGAACTACCCGTTATAATAAAGATGATTATTTGGTCGGTTGGGGTGGCGTTCAGCAATATGTTATAACCAATGGCAGGGGGTATCAAAAAGTAGCACCAGAATTGGCGGATTTGACGACCTATTTAGGGGTATTGGGATTGACCGGATTGACAGCTTATTTTGGAATTCTAGAAGTTGCCGCACTAAAAAAGGGTGAGGTGGTATTGGTCTCTGGCGCTGCCGGTGCTGTTGGAAGTGTGGTGGGTCAAATTGCTAAAATCAAGGGATGTAAAGTCATTGGGATCGCAGGAGGAAAAAACAAGTGTGATTATCTCAAAAATGAATTGGGTTTTGATGCTGCAATTGATTATAAAAATGAAAGTCTTCGAAAAGAGATTAAGAGAAATTGCCCTGAGGGTATAGATGTTTATTTTGACAATGTGGGCGGAGAAACCTTAGATCATGCGCTGGCAAACCTCAGAATAAATGCACGTATTGTGATTTGTGGAGCAATATCACAATACAATTCACAGCAGGTAGTAGGCCCAAAAAATTACCTCTCCTTATTGGTAAATCGCGCGAGTATGAAAGGAATGGTTGTGTTTGATTATGAAGCGCAATATGATCAGGCGAGGATACAAATGTCGAAGTGGATAAAAGAGGGCAAGCTCAAAACCAAAGAGGATGTTTACGAAGGTATTGATAATTTTTATGAGGTATTCTTAAAGCTTTTTAGTGGGGATAAACTCGGGAAGTTGGTTCTAAAAATAAATAAATAATTTTTTTTAAATGAAATTAAATTTCCAATTTAATAAAAGCATAGTAATGCTTTTATTTCTAATGACAACTTCCCTCTTTGTTGTTAATGCTCACAGTGGTTTACATAGAGAATCTAATGAAAAAGTATGGCAATTAGAAAACTCAAAAACCTCCTTCAGTGCAACGTTTATTTCTTTTCAGGACGAATCGGTGTTTCTTAAATCAGAGAATAATGGAATTATAAAGCTTCCTATTACTGATTTTTCAATGGAAGACCAACTGTATGTCCTTGATAAACATCAATTTCTTGTTAATATTAATTCTGGAGTTAATTTGAGTTCAAAGTTAAATGTTCAACCCAAAATTTTTAAGATATCAAAACAAAAAGGAGGGCTTGGAGTTTTTCTAATCGTTTGTTTTTTTATCTTTATAGGGTTCTATTTAAGCCTTTCCAAACATAAAAGAGTTACAGTTCTAGGGGCTACTTTTTCGCTCCTATTTTTGATTTTAATCGCATGTTCTACTGATGATGCGACCGATGACACTCCTGGTACTGTTGCGGAAAAAGATTCTACACTTGACGACACTTCAACGGATAATGGAGATAGCACTGATACAACTGACGATAGCACTGATACAACTGACGATAGTTCTACTAGTACAACTTCCGTAGATACAATTAAGTCATATTTTTCTAAATTTTCAGGAGTTAACATTACTTCGGATGACACCAATTTTTATATTGAATCTTACAGTTGGCCAGAACACGGAATGGGAACTGGTATTACAGCTTGGCAAGAACAAGTTCCAATTCCTCAAGATTATACCGGTAGTAACAGTTGGACGATTCCCTTAAATCCAGTAAAGTCAGACTCTCCTTTAGACACCTCGGAGCACCTTATGAAAGGAGCGATGGCAGTTGCAGTAAACGGAGTTCCAATCTTTAACGTGTTTAACAACAAAGGGGTTAATGCTTTTCTAGCTGGTGAATTGGACGACTGGGGCGGCCACTTTGGTAGAGGAGATGACTATCACTATCACCTTGTCCCAACGCATCTTGAAGAAACCGTAGGGAAGACATCTCCATTGGCTTATGCTTTAGATGGATATCCAGTTTATGGATATACTGACGAAACCTTAGACAATGCATTTGGACGTACTGATGAAGCAGGCAATTACCGCTATCATGCAAGTAATGTAAAGCCTTATTTTATTCCTTTTATGATGGGTAAAATTACTTTAGATCCGTCAACTTTAGCTCCTGAAGATCAAATATTTCCACAACCCGTTCAGAATCCTGTTCGTCCTTCAAATGAATTCAAAGCGATTGAAGGTTCAGAAGTATATGTTTTTGGAGTTAAAGAAACAGGTCAAAATGCATTTTCGTTCGAATACTCTATCACAGGCGTGTCTGGAACAAAATACTATGTCAATTACAGTTGGGATACAAATTGTGGTTTCACTTATGTTTATGTTGACGAGAACGGAGGTACGACCAATTTGCCTACAAACGGATCTATTGGTGCAGGCACTGGAAATACAGAGTCGTATAGTAATGTAAAATTTTGTGCAGACGTGAGTTTGGGTGACGGTGGGTCACTCACCGGTGATGATACTACCGATTCTTCGGGCGATACAACAGATAGCACTTCATCAGGATATACTGTCGTGTCAACCAGTTCAAATTTCTCATTTTCTAGTATTGCCATTGATGCAAATGGTGAAATTCTAGCAGACTTTCAGTGTGAACAGAAAGAGAATGGTGTTGAGAAATCGATTCCTTTGGCTTGGAACAATGTTCCTGAAGGAACAGCAGCTTTGGCCATTTCAATTCATGGCTTTCCAAAACCAAATGAAACAAATTCCTATCTTACCCTTTGGGGAATTGCCCCATCGGTTACAAGCATTTCTCATGGAGGTGCTGACGATGGAGATTGGTACATTGGACCAAACAAAGATGGTGCTGCTTTGTCCTATTCTTCCCCTTGTAATCCTAGTGCAGGAACTACGGAGTATTATATCACTTTATATGCATTGAATCAGACACCAGCTTCATTGCCGACAGAGAGTTCTTTGGAGATTGATTATGACAAGTTGGTAGAGGCCATAGCAACGGTTACTGTAATTGACAGCATCCAGATTGCTTATAAATCAGTTTCATCAAATTAATGAATTGACTTTTTAATATTTATTCTTATAAAAAACCCTCTAATCTATTTTAGAGGGTTTTTTATTTAAACTTAAAAATGAATTATTTAATAATTAACCATTTGTTTTGAAAGCTTCAGATCAGTATCAATGGTGATCGATGCTGTATTATTTAAATAAATCTGTTGGGTCTTATTTTCAGGCAAATGAATCCCCTCCAAAGAGATATTTCTTGCATCATCGAAAACAAAAGCAGGCCTAAAGTCAACGTCTTCAAGTTTAAAATTAATATTTTTAAAGGTCACGCCTTTGGCATGCCGAACATACATCCCCCAGGCAGGCAGCTCGCCAAACATTGAAAATTCAGGATAACTTTCTTTTTTTTCTGGGACTTGCTGCAAACGACTCAAAGGAACATAGGCCATTCCTTTTGAGGCACGACCGGGATAGGTAACTGTAATATTTTCAAGGGTAACATTTTCGATTTCGTGACCTGGGATTCCAACGATACTTGAAGGAAAAGGATTGTGGAAAAAATTGACCTCAGGTCCTCTTAAATCATAGTCAATGTCCGGTCGCGAAAAAGGAACTTGAACGGTTATGTTTTTTAGGGTTATGTTTTTAATGCTCCCTGGTTTTTCTCCACTTCTGTGACCCAAACGGATGAATATTGGATTGCCTGTATTGACAGCATTAATGTCAGAAACCAGGACGTTTTCAATGACGCCGCCATCGACAGATTCAATTGCAATTGCGGATCTAAAAGTGTCATAGACTTCAATGTTTTTAACGACAACATTTGTAAAACCACCATGACTTGCCGTACCAAATTTTATTGCACTTGCACTGGATCGCACTTTACAGTTGGCAATTAAAACCTGATCATTAATATGATCTGGTGAATGCGATTTTAAACAAATTCCGTCATCAGCAGCATTGACAAAACTGTTGGTGATTCTAACATTGGTACAGTCTACAATGTCCATGCCGTCATTGTTCCAATAGTCGGTACTGTTTACGGTTATGTTGTCTATCTCCAAGTTTTCGCACTGTTCATAGGTTTGAACCCAAGAGGAACCGTGTTGTATGGTAACTCCAGATACTTTGACGTCCTTACAGCGCGTAAAATTAATTATTTCAACCCGATGAAATTCATGGGGTCGCATTCTCTTGTAGTTATAATTGGGATCAATAAACGCTTTGGTGTGATGTAAACTGTCAAGGGCTAGTGCCAGTTCACGCCCTTGTCCATCAATCGTTCCTTTTCCTGTTATTGAAAAAGAAGAGACATTGTCAGCAATCAGTAAGGCTTTATTCCCACTCAATTTTCGGTATTGATAAGGGTCTACAGTTCCTAATAAAACAGCGTCTTCTTCGAAATGAACTTCAACCCCAGACTTTAGTTCGATTGTACCAGACAAGAAATTACCTTTTGGGAAAATGACTTTTCCGTTTTTGAGGGAAGCGGCCTTGTCAATCGCTTTCTGAATGGATTTAGTATTGAGTGTTTTTCCATCCCCTATAGCCCCAAATTGTTCAATAGAGACGGCTTTTGAGCTTTGCCCTATGACGAGAGTGGTGGCAATGAAAAATATAAAAATTGGTTTGTAAAATGGTTTCATACTTGGTTTTTTAAATTTGAATAGAATAAATAATTAATCACAAATAATTATGGAAATTGATTTGCTGGGGGTAGGTCTATAGGCAAGGCACACGGCACATTTTTGATTCTCTGGACTTTTATTTACAATAAAATCAAATGTTTCTCCTTCTTCAATTCCACTTGGAAAATCACAAACGTTTTGTAAAGCAAATACATCATTATAAACAGTGCCTGTCATTTCGTCTACCCATTCGCTTTCTATTAAATCTTTATCAATTTCACCGCTAACAAGCTGAATGGTGTAGTTCAAACAAATCCCTTTGATGGCCAGTTTTCCCCTAAGTAAATTTGCACTACAATCGCTATTGTTCTCTTCATTTGAACATTGTATAAATGCAAACATTATTAATAGAAAAGAGAGTAATTTTTTCATTTATTTTAAATAATACATATAAAGTAAACATTTTTAATGATTAAAATTCATCTTGAAATAAACTTTTTTAAATTTCATTAAATGATCATTTTTGTCCAAAAACAGTAAAAAACACTAAAAAACAGACAAAATTGATCAGAAAACGTCAAAAAAACAGAAAAAAATCAAAAAAAGACATTAAAAAATATTGAGAACTGTTGAGATGTTATTGTTAAAATCAATCCTTTCCCCCAATTTTTTACCCAATAACAACTTTCCAATAGGACTTTGTGGTGAAATACAATAACAGCGCTCATCCTCCAGTTTACATTCACCTATTGAAATGGCAATATAGTAGTTTGCTTTATTGGTTATTACCAAAGAACCGACGCCTACAATGACTGAAGAATGATTGTTTTTTAAGGCTAATATTTTTCTGTAATTGGTTTCAGTTTCTGCCAATTGTATCCCTAATTTTTCTCGCTCTAATTGAATCATTGCACGTCCTGTTTCGTGCTTGTCTCCCGCACTACTTTTACTTTCAGAATCTAAAGCCTCGGATAGCCCTTGTATTCTTTTTTCAAAACCTTTTAATTTTTCGAGCAAATTGGCAACACAATAATTGTAAACTTCTTCTTTATCCATTTTTAATAAAAAAACCCTCCTTTATGGAGGGTTCAAAATAAATCTATTTTTCTTCATTCAAACACTCTTGATTGAAAATATTTTTAATCTTAGGGAGTGACTATTCAGCAGCTTCTTCTGCAACAACTGCTTGGTCAGCAGCGACGGCTATCATCATTCCGCTAGCATCGAAAAAGTCACCTGATTCGTAAACCTTACCTTCTTTTGCATTAAGGTAGTGGTAAGAATCTAAGGAAAAGCTTTTCCAGTAGCAATACTAACTCCTTTCCAAGTTCCGTAAACTCTAACACTTCCATCAGGCGTAAGTGTCGTTTCGTCAACACCAGGAAGCCAAATTGCATCTTCAAAAGTAACATCTTTAAAGTTCGTCATGTAAAATTCTGCATCAATAAGAACTTTATCATAGCCAATTTTTCCGACGCCATACATTGGGGATTGGTGCTCAATTTCTTCGTGAATTAATGACTTAAAAAGCTCGAAGTTGGTTGGAGAAGTATAAGACATTAGCATTTTTTGAGCTACTTCTTTGTTAGTATTGTATAGGCTCAGGTCCTGCTTGGCTTCACAAGAAACAAGTAAAAAGGTAATGGTAATCAATAAAATTTTTTTCATTTTTTGTTTTATATAGTTAGCTGCGTAAGTCGAGATTTAATTTCCAATTTTTATGCATTATATATAAAATATTGACTTCTTTTAGTTGCTTCATTTACTGTTCTTTCGTTTTTTATTTTTTTCACTCAAATTTATTTTAACTAATAATAAATTAAAAATTCATAACTTGTTAATGCCTTAAATAAAACTTAATCTATAATGTTAAATTCTTTTTCGATTGTTGATGGGTCTAAGCCTGTTTTCGCTACCCAAACTTCACTAATTTATCGGATAATTCTTTTTGTCCAAAATGTGTACAAACCATTAAGGGTGTCGTTTTTAATTATTTTTTTAATTTCCAATTACGGCTTTAGTCAAAAAACAACTAATGAAACACCCACTCCCCAAGGGATAAAAAACACCCCTACGCAACACAATTTAGAAAGCAACAACATTCAGTTAGATAATGGAAAACGTTGGATTGCAAATCCTGAAACCAAAACAGGAATTGAAAACATGATAAGTATTATGAGTTCTTTCGAAGAGAAAGACAATGTCGATGGCTTTGGGCCGCTAACAGAAAGTTTAAAATCTGAATTTTCAATGATTTTTAAAAAATGTACGATGACAGGAGAAGCCCACAATCAGCTGCATAATTTCTTGTTGCCAATTAAAGGTTTGCTCGAAACATTACCTTCAAATAATTTAAATCAATCACAAGAGCTTTATGATAAATTGAACAATGATTTAAAGGAATTTAAAAAATATTTTAAATAATAAAAACACCAATTTTAGAAAAGTAACAATTGATAAAAAAGCAAGCCTATTCGTTATTATAGGAAATAGAAATAAAAAACACAGAACATCATATGAAAAACATGACAGATCAAACACAGTTAATACCAGGAAACACATTGCTGACCAACTCTCCAGAAGAAGGAAGAGCTCTAGCGGTTAAAATGGCGAGATTAATTATTAAAATCACCCAACCAGATGCTGAAATGCGAGAAAAGTTAAGACCTAAATACGCCAATGATGCTGCGATGTTAATCGCTATAGGTCAAACCGTAGCTACGGAGTTTGCAACAATCGCGAAAGCCAATGATTATTGGAAATAAGAAGTTAAATATAGCGTGAGCGATCTGAGTTGTTTATTTTACAATAATGGGTTGCGTCCAAGCTTGCTCAAGTTCTCCCTTTATATAGGGGTTTTCTTTTAAAAGATTAGAGTTTATTTTTGCTCTAACAATGAGGTCGTTTTTTTCAAAAACATATTCGGCAGCAGTGCCTTTAACTCTTTTTAATTCTTCCATGTTTTCACTGCCTTCTCGATAGCCCATAAAAATGATTTCATAGGTAACATCCTCTTTTGAATCAACCTCGATAGAAAGTTTTTTCTTGGTTGTATGTACCTTTTTTAAAGAAACCCCAGAAGAGGAATAAAAATCTCCAGCCTCCATTGCTTCAATCAGACTTACCGGATCTAATTTTTTTGAATTAACCATTACCCATCCTCTTCCTGTGTTACTATGATCAGAAGATTTGATATGGTAGTTGTGACTGTCGTCAGTAGCAATTCCAAGAAGCAACGGCTTCTTCTCATTGTAATAAGAAATATTGATCAGGTCCCACATGGTTTCTATACCATAGTGCGTTTCATCTCCCTCGTTGTTCACTGCAGGATGACCGTTGTAGAGTTCAAAAAACCTTTCTCCTTTTAATTTTTTTAGATCCTCAGTATTGATCCCATATCCAAAGTTGGGATGGTTGATGTGCGCAAACATCGGGACATTCAATTTTTTTCTTTGGGCATGAACAGCGTCCAAAGTTTGTTGCATCACTTCATAAACGGAATTCGCTTTGATGGGGTCAATTTTTTTTTGAATGTTCGTAACATTAATATGGACAGGCTTTTTCCCAAAAGAGGAAGTTACCTCTTCGGACCGGATAATTAGAAACGAATCCGGGACATCAAGTTTAGATTTATACTCCTCAAAAGTTTTTAGTCGAACAGAAGTTCCACTGGAATCAATTTTTGATTCTACCCAGTCACCAAACCTTTTTTGATATTTTTCTAATGTATTATTTTTTTTGTCTGATTCTTTTAATTTGTACCATTTGTCTCCTGTAGCAATTGTATTATGGTCAGAGAGCGCAATGAATTGGTAGTCGTTGTCTTTGTACCATTGAATGATCATTTCGGGGAGGTCATCTCCATCACTCCAAAAAGAATGGGTGTGTAGATTTCCTTTTTGCCAATGCTGTTCTGGGACAGCTGTATCACATGAAAAAAGTAATACAAAAATAAATGAGATTGAGGTTAGACGTATATATTTAAAAAAAAGCATAATGTTATTAGAATAAAGGTTTTGGTTAAAACTACAAAAAATTTAATAACGGGAAACACCAGCAAAAGCAGCAAATCTGTTTTAAACATAAACAGATATCAGAAAAAAAAGTAAGGATTGAGTCTTGAGTTTCAGGGATTACTATTTTAAAATGAATTTATCTTTAATTGAATGACATGCTTCCCAGGAGAGAGCCTTATGGATTCGAAAGCAGCAGGAATTTTTTGACCATTATGAATCAAGTCTTTCCCTTTCCTATCAATGATTGAAAACTCAGCCAACATATTCCCTGGGATTTCGATTTCATAGGTTTGCAGCCTTTTCCCGATGTAAGTATACTTCCCTTTGATGGTTCCTCTGACAGTTGGAACAGCAATCTCACTAGATTTTAATTCACTCATTTGAGGTTTAATACTTGCGATCGCAAAACCTGCTGTTTTTGGTTTAATCCCCCATAATCCTCTTGGGATTGCGTTGGCTGGCACAGCTCCCCATGCGTGGTTCCAGTCCAAGTTATTTTTAAATTTCAAGTCCCAAGCTTCTAAAGTTATCGTAGATCCAACACGAATCATATTGTACCAACTCCTCTCTTCGCTACTTGATAATAATTTTAGGGCGTAATCTGCTTCCCCAACATTATAGAGTCCGTCCATTAAAAATTGAGAACCATAGACACTACAGGCCATCCCTCGAGATTTAATAAATTCTACGACAGAATTTAAATGCGCTTCAGGAACCATGCCGAATGCCAAAGGCATCATGTTGGCATGTAATGAGGCATGGTCGGTGCCTATCCCGTCAACATAAATCCCACGATCTTTATCAAACATGTTTTCATTGAACGCTTTTTTGACTTTAGCAGCTCTTAATTCAAATTCTAAAACCTCCTTTGTTTTTCCTAATATTTTTGCAAACTTAGCCATGATCTTCATGTTTTCATAAAAAAAGGCATTGATTACCGTATTGTAGGGTTGGAAAACAAAACCATCCCGTTCTCCCAAATTGTTTGGGTCGCCTCCCCAACCCGCAGACGGCCAATCAACGATGTCAGTGAGTGGTTTTTTATAACCTTTTTTGAAGCCTAACTTATACATGAATTCTGGAGTTACTTTTTCCGAAGTGATCAACCCCGCTTCATTAGTTAGTTCAAAAAGTGTTTTATGTTTTAATTGCTCGTAATACTTTTCAATAAGTTCGGTATTGCCCGTATACATATAATCAGCATAGAACATTAAGGCCATATGTTGTTGCCACTCTGTTGGCCAAGTTGGATGTTCCATAAAATATTCAATGGTGCGTCTGCCAATAGCATACTCTCTGTCGGTGGTATAGTGGCTGAGTTGATTTAGATAGGCATCTGCTTCATAAGGAATTCGCTCCCGATCTCCATCCACATACAAACCGTTAAAAGTGGTTGCTTTTATGGAGTATTTACATAAATCCCAAACTTGATTTAAAATTTCGTTATCACTTTTAAACTTACTGGCATTTTCATCCCAATAAGTATGATGGGCCAACTGTTCAAAGTCATTTGCAGAAATGGCTGCTTGGGCACCCTCGATTTCTACATACCGAAATGGCATCAAAACAGGAAACCCTTTTGGCAATGCAATTGCCTTATTGGGAGTTGTATTTCTTTTGTCAGGTTTAATAGCAAGCTGATATTTTGTCTTTCCTGGTATAACTTCTACTTCAATTTCTTGATAACGAATATGGCTTTTATGGAAGGGAGTTCTGTTAATGTTTTCACCTTTTAGTTCTTCCCCAATTCTTACTGTTAAGTTATGTGGTGTTTTTGCAATGTAGTTAAAATTGATTGTAGCAAAAGCGGCTTTACCAAAATCCATAAAATAAAAATCACCACGATTTTGAAAACTTACAGGTTTAATTTTACTGACAATAAATTTATTTTCAGAGGAAATCATATAATCCTTCCGCCTCCCAGTTGTAAATTTTTGAGCCGCTGAATAGTCAACCAAACGATTTTCTTCGTCCCAGATCCGAACTTTCCAATAATAAGTTTTGTTAACCTCTAATGGTGCTCCATTATATTCGACATTTGTAGAGGCCAATGATCGTATTTGTTTGCTGTCCCAAACGTCACCATTATTTGCATCAATACTGGCTTGACCAGAAGCCACTAAAATTTGATATGCCGATTGGAATTTAGATCCCAAAGGCACAGTCCAGCCAAACTCTGGTTTTAAATCAATGATCGCAACATTTTCATCCGGTGCTCTGATCAGTTCTAATGTTAAATCGGTGGGAGCAGATCGGTATTCATTGCTGTTTTTTGCAATTAATTTTTCCAATTTTGCACGAAGTTTGTCTGCAACTCCTTTATGCTTTTTCTTTCCGATGAGGTTATTAATTTCTTTTGGATCCCTCTTCAAATCATAAAGCTCCTCAATGGTTTTGTCATTAACATATCTAAAATATTTCCAATCTTTAGTTCGCACCCCTTCACTGGGCGGAATTTCACTAAAATCCCAAAGGTGTTCAATGAGAATGGTGTCTCGATTGATTGTATTCGTTTCATTTCTCACCAAGGGCATCAAGTTTTTTCCTTGCCATGTTTCCGGGATTGTTATCCCTGCAATTGCCGCAATGGTGGAAGGCACATCAATATTTAATACCATCTCATCAATAGCTCGATTTTTAGTCACCCTCGGATCGTAAATGATAAGTGGGACTCGTATCGAGTTGTCATACATTAACCACTTTCCAGCCATTTGGCGGTCTCCTAAAAAATAGCCATTGTCTCCCATGACGATAATCACGGTATTTTTATCTAAACCTTTTTCTTTTAGTTTTTTTCGAATTCTAGCAATTTCTAAATCTATTCCAGAAATCATCCGATAATAGCCTTTTAAGCTGCGCTGGTATTTTTCGGTAGTATCATAACGCCAAGTCCAACGCAAACGATTAAATCCCTTCCTTACGATCTCAGGCAATGCTTTGAAGTACTGGTCAGCGCCCAATGCAGGAGCAGGGATTGTTTTGTTAGCCAATAAGCCTTCGGTTGTTTTTTGCCAGAAATATTGCGCTTCAGCTGGATCATGCGCATGGGGCGCGCTAAAACTTAAAGACAAGCAAAACGGTTTTTTATTTTCGGAAGTAGCGTCAATAAAGTCGAGTGCCTTTTGACCGGTATACCTTGTTAAGTGAACGGTGTCTTTACCAATTGTTTTATAATAATACCCTCTTTTATCCTTGTATTTATTATTTCTATCATACGATTCGTATTGATCAAACTGTTTGTCTAAATCGTTGTATCGCACACCATATTTCCCATAAAAACCGGTTTGATAACCATTTTCTTTAAGAAGTGTAGGGTACGAATTAGTCATATATTCCTCACGTATATTTCCGGTTTGAAAATTAAAATTATGTGAGCGTTCATACAAACCCGTTAAAATACTTGCCCGACTTGCAGCACAAATAGGAGTGGTCACAATTGCAGACTTAAAATAAGTGCCTGACTTTGCCAAATCATCCATTTCTGGGGTTTCAACAAACTTATTTCCTGCATAACCAACCGCATCAAAGCGTTGATCGTCAGTGAGGATGAAGATAACATTCGGTTTTTCTGTCTTGATTTTTTGTTGCGCACTAAGGCTGATTAAGCCATAGAAAGTACTTAATAGTCCAAGAAATAGATTGCGGATATCCATAGATATAGTTCTTAAATTATAGAATATTTAATTACTCTAAATTAAAGAAAAATCAATAAGATTTGTTTTTAGATCTATTTATTATGAACTAAAGTAGAAATATCAGCACAGGCTGGAAGAGAATTTAATTGGCCCTATTTGAACTTTTTTTGTCAGGAATTCTACCGTAATTCCCCGATCCATCATAATCTAGTGTGTCGTCCTGAAGCTGTTTTTTGCTGTCATCGATCGATTGCTTTGAATCCATAAACACTCCAGCGACAAACAGCGCAAAAACAACAATTCCGAAACCAAAAATTATTAAAACACTCATTTTTTAATTTGTTTAAGATATCCACCAGCAGCTAAAATTGAAGGAACCCAAATTCCAACGTAAAGCCCTTCGTCATTCTGACCGCTGAACCAAAGATAAATTGAAAACAGAAAGCTTAAAAAAGCGGCGCCTAATATCAAATAGTCTGAATTTTTCATTGTCTTGGTTTTATTTATAAATATAATAAATATTTAATAAGTGTTTTCGACCTTTAAAAGTTAGACCTTAAGTTGAGGTTAAACATTTATTTGGAGAACTCCTCATTTTGTTCGGGCCTAAAGTCGGTTTCATTGACCCAAACATGATCTAATTTTTCACCTTTAAAAAATCGCTCATAGAACCTGATTTGTTTTGGCATGATAGGATAATTATCAAACACATCCCCTTTTCCCAAAATTCTCGGGTCATCTTGCTCAATAAGGTTTTGAGTTAGGAGATTGGAACAGAGATTTTTTTGTTCCTCAAAACGAGGATCAGCGGCCACGTTTTCCATGCAGTAGGGATCTGATTTTAAATCATAAAACTCTTCAGCTGTTCTTTTTCCAAAAGACAATTCCCAGAGGTGATGATTTTCAGTCTGATAAGCATCTAGAATTTCGGTTTTAGTGGGGCTGCCATCACAGTCTAAATAGCCAGTTTCTGGCCTACCTGTAGGCCATCTTTCGGGCTTAAAGTTTTTAAAATAAACAAATTCGTCCGAAATAATTCCCCTGATGGGATAGCCCTCATCATTGGGTCTCCCAGTATCGTGTCGTTCTTTTCCCACCAAGACATAGTTGCGATTATCTTGAACACGGCCTTCTTTTTCAGATTCAAATATGGGAAATAAACTTTTTCCTGTAATGGGTTGCATTCCGCTTTTCTGTTCCTCGATTCCTGCCGCCTCTAAAAAAGTGGCTGCAAAATCAATGTTACTTACATAATCTGTGATGGTCCTCCCAGGTTTGTTGATTCCATCTGCCCACATGATCGCCAGTGGCATGTGCGTAGAAAAAGGATATTCTTGTGCTTTACTTCTGGGAAAAGGCATTCCATTGTCAGAAGTAACAATGATTAGGGTATTTTCCAACATTCCTTTTTCCTCAAGAACCTTAAGTATATGTCCCAGGTGCTTGTCAAAGTATTCAATTTCAAAGGCATAGTCTAGCATGTCATTTCGAATGGTTTCATTGTCCATCCAATAGTTTGGAACCTTGTCGATATCAGCTAGTTTTTTATTTCCTTTTTTCACTCCCGATTGGAACTCATAAGCACGATGAGGTTCAATTCCGCCATACCAAAATGCAAAAGGTTCTTCGGATTTGTCATTCAAAAACAACTCAAAATTCCCAGCATAATCAATGTTACTGATTTTGTCAGTAGGGGGTGTGGTTTTCAGAGAGGAATAGTTGGTTCCAATCAGTTCTCGAGGCTGTCCGTTGATTTTCTCTATGACCCCTGGCGCCCAACCTTTTGCAGTTCTTCCGGTGCTGTATCCGGCAGTCTTCAATGCTTCAAAAATGGTTTTAAATTTATTTGGGAAATAACCGACATGACTGGCCGCTTCTTCCAGTTGCCAAGAATTTCTTCCAGTGAGAATTGCTGACCTTGAAGGTGCACATTTGGCATTGCAAGTATAGGCATTCATGAAGAGTAGACCTCCATTTGCAATGCGATCAAAATTAGGCGTTTTCACCCAATCTGCCCCATAAGCTCCTGCATGAGGGAAAGACTGATCATCGGCAATACAAAATAATATATTGGGCCTTTTATGCTCTTCTTTTTTAGTGCAGGAGATTATATTTATCAATAGAAATAAATAAATACAGTTTCTTTTTAATACAATCATTATTATTTTTCTGAATAGACAGTCCTGACTATAAATTTATAACACCCAAGGTAATAAATAATCTTGGAGCACTTAAGATTTTAAAATTTACAATGAAAGCCGTTCTGAATTATTGAAGTTAATTCCTCTTTTTTGAGTATTTATTAGAGGAGACATTGGGGGGTAAATCCCCCCTTGTTTCTACATTCTTTTCTTCTTTTGTGGCTGTTTTTAACGAACCACATGAAAAGTAGAGACTAACTACTATTATGAGAGATAAAGAAAATAATTTCATAATCTTCAAGATTGTTTTTGAAGTGCTTTCAAAATGTCCTTAAGCAAATGGTTTTGTTCCCTCATTAAATTAAGGGTTTCACGGTCAAGGACTTTTTGTTCAATGGTTCTGGTTTTGTTATAGTATTTCATAATAAAATGGATATGATCACAAAATCTCTCTAAAAGCAACAGTTGAAATAAAAGCAACCAATTAGTGAAAATTTAATTGTTCCAAAAACTGCCGAATAACCTCATTCGCAATAGAGTGAAATTATGAATTAAACTTTTGTAACGATTGATTCGGGTGCGTTCTCTCCACCCACGACTATATTATAACTCCCAGTCCACACGGGAAATATAAAATTAGTAAAAATGTAACGAAAAAACAATTCTTGAAACCAACAAAACTATTCTACTTATATTTGAATTGAATTTTTCTCCACATCACATATCCACAAATCCCCAAAACAAACACCCCCTGAAACAGGAACTTACTGAAGAGGATATGCCTGTATTAAGGACAAGCAGCACCATCCCAGTCAGGCTGTTTTGACGCATCAGCCACCCAAGTACTATTGGCGCCTGATTTAAAAAAATATGGTTCTGAATCAAAATTATTTTGGACACACCAACTTGATAGATCTTGATTAAATGATGTGGTATAAGAAAACATCCCACCCATTCTGGTGACTGCTGCAGTATTCCAAGAACCTATATCCCCATTGAATGCTGTTGTCGACGAAAACATTTGAAACATATTAGTAACTTTTGCAGTATTCCAAGAGCCTATATTTTGATTAAATGTTGAGGCACCTAAAAACATTTGCTCCATAGTAGTCACTGCTTCAGTATTCCAAGAGCTTATATCTTGATCAAATACTGAGGCTCTATTAAACATATTATCCATACGAGTTACTGCTGAGGTATTCCAAGAGCTTATATCTCCGTTAAATGCTGAAGCATTCCAAAACATTAACTGCATATTAGTAACTTTTGCAGTATTCCAATTCCCTATATTATGATTAAATGCTGAGGCACTATTAAACATTTGCTCCATAGAAGTCACTGCTGAAGTTTTCCATCCTCCTATTGTCTTGATTAAATAATTTGGCAGATTTAAACACAAAAATCATACTAGTAACATTAGAAGTATTCCAGTAACCTATGTCTTTATCAAACGCTTTTGCATTAGCAAACAGCCCAGTCATATCAGTCACGTTAGAAGTATCCCAACTTCCAATTTCTTGATTGAAGTTACTATCCTCTGAATTACCAGTAAATAAATAGTTTGTGACGAAACCAACTGCTTGAAACAGATAAGTCATACTTGTAACTTTAGAAGTACAAACACAAGTAACATCTTCATCTTTAGAAATCATATCTCTAAGCTGGGCTTCATTAACTACGGTATATTCTTTAACACCAACAGTGCCTGTATCTCCCACATTAGCATCTGGACACTTTATTGTGACGCCATTTTCTGCTAAATATATATCTAGTTTCACAAAATTTGCAGTATTGGTTTGGTCTGAACCAACATTTAGGGTTAAAGGATTATCGGTAGATCCTGAAGACCATCCTGTAAAACCATATCCCACGTAAGCACTAGCAGTAAGTGTAACGCTTGTTTCGCTTGCTGCAGATTTAGTAATCGCACCACCTTCCCCAGCGATAGCAATTAGGTTATAGTCATTGGTAACTAGGACTTCTTCAGTTACAATTTTTTCTTCAATTACAATTTTTTCTTTAGTACAATTAACAAGGGTAACTAGAGCCAGTAATAGTAATAAATTTTTCATACATAGTGTTTATATTAACAAGCCTAAATATATGTTTAATAATCTTATTAAAATAACTTAATCTAATCAAGAAAAAGTGGCAAGTCTTTAGACACTTTATCATTAGTTTGTTTCATTTTTGGGGGAGTGGATTGCAAGGATAAGAGCTTTTAAGTGCACTGATAACAGAAAAATACTGTCCTGATTTCCCTCCAATACTTGTAAAAATTGTTGTTATATAAAATCTGATATGGGGTGGATAAGCTGCCAATGCTAGTGAATTAACACTGATTACTAAATCATCCTTGGGGTATAAAATGGACAGTTAAGGGGAAATTAATAATTTAAGAGCGTAAGGTTTTTCTAATTGCTAAAAATGCCTACGGATTTTATTGGGTAAGAGCAAATGAATATGAATTGTTAAAAAACCTTTAATAAAGATATATGATTAACTGTCTATTTACTGCCAGTAAAGTGGCAGTGAACGTGTTTTTTTACAAATTTGAGGTAATATCAAGGCATAAAAAAAGCCCTACATCTCTGTAAAGCTTTTGCTCCCTCTATTATTAAAAGTTGCAGCACAATTTCTTCTTTTGGCGATGCAATCGCCTTATCCCAATAATTTTTCTAATGAACCTTCTAAATCGTTTTCTATAATAAATTTTGTTACTAACATTTGAATTTGATTTTTTATTAATTTAAAAAAAACAAGTAATAAAGAAGTTTTTACGCAAAAGGTTTGTCAACACCAAAAAATTCAGCTAAACTATTTATACTTCCTTTTTCATTAGCAATAATATTTCCATCGGCTTGTGCAACTTCAACTAACCAAGAAATTATTGAATTTGCAAACGTTGGATTAAACCAATCTTGAGATTTTAAAAACTTTACAACTGTTATCATTTCCTCTTGTACTTTAACATTAATTTGATCTTCAGGGGTTTTATCGATAATCGAAAAATACCAATCATGTGCAGTTTTTAATTTTTTATCGGGTTCATCCGAAGCATATGGCATACCATCTCCTACCCAGTGAGCAAAAGTAATTTCACTAATTGATTGAATTTTTTTCATTTCTTCCGGTGTAAGTAAACCATCAGTTACTTCTGCATTTGCAATAAGAATGAAATTTAAACAATCAATCCAATCATATCCAACGCTTTCACCACCTTTCCATTTTAAATACTGTGGGTTATATCCTTCCATAGTTTTATTATTATTTAATTATTAAATATTGGTTTGTAAATTTTATCGAAATTAATTTTATTTAAGGATTTATAATAAGTGTAATATAATGCCTGTCTCTTATACACATCTCCGAGCCCACGAGA
>OJHK01000410.1_pt1 | contig 28318 bp, 27 predicted proteins | sample 1595161 | NCBI WGS metagenome assembly OJHK01 (sample SAMN05416842, study PRJEB24817) | seawater metagenome | isolation source: Sea water | place: Canada:Atlantic | collected 2013-07 | reverse complement strand
ATCAATCCCCACGCCAAACAGCTCAAAAGGACCCTTGCGCCAGGGAATAAACGCCTCGAGTTGCGCGCGAAATTCAAGCGCCGACAGGCTGCCGCCGAGGTCCCGCTCATCCCCTATAACGAGCCGCGCCGAGTCCAGCTCAACCCGCGAAGGCTGCACAGCGGGCAGGGCGTCGAGCGCCTGTGTCCACCTACCGATGTCGCCATGGTTAAGCGCGCTGGGTGTCACCGACGCGAGTGCCTTTGCGAGTACAACAAGGGCTTTGCTGTCGGCGCGCGCGCCAAAGCGCTCACGCTGCGCTGTGTAGAAACGCGCTAACGCACCGGGGTCGATGTTAGGAATAGCGAGGGACATTGCGGCCGCCTAAATTACTTAAACGCCACCATCGACGCGAAATTGAAACACTGAAACCAAGTGTCAACCGAATGGAAACCAGCGCCGGTTAAGCGCTCACGGTGTGCTGCCAGCGTCTCGGGAATCAGCACATTCTCAAGCGCAGCGCGCTTCTGGCTAATCTCTAACTTGCTATACCCCTGCGTTTCTTTAAAGCGATGATACAAGTCGATAAACAGCTCGTTCAGCGCGGGGTCCGGAAACTGAATCTTCTCGGAGATAATCAGCAGCCCGCCCGGCCGCATCCCGTCATAGATTTTGCGCATCAGCGTCTCGCGCGCCGCCGGCTCGATAAACTGCAGGGTAAAGTTAAGAATCACCATCGAGGCGTCTTCTATTCTACTGTCGCGCAGATCTTCGTGGCGGCACTCGATTCGGCTTGTCTCTTTGTCACTGCTACCACCGCTACCGATTTCGCCCAGCGCGGCGAGCTTTACCGAAAGCCTTGAGGTCATCGCCTCCGAATTGTCTATTGCGATAATGCGGTAGTCGTCGTGGGGCAGCTGCTGTGCTACCGCAAAACTGGCGCCGCCGAGACTCGCGCCTAGATCATAAATGGTACTTCCCGCGCCGCAGTAGCGTTCGGCGAGCACGCCGATCATCGAAATAATCGTGCTGTAGCCCGGCACCGATCGGTTGATCATGTCCTCGAAAACACTCGCCACTTGGTCGTCGAAAGCAAACGCGGTCGGCAGACGTTCGGTCGCAAACACGCGGTCGGTGTTGGCGTGGCTGCTCGTTTTTTCGGTCATAATTTTCACCTAGGTTCTTGGCCGGTTTTGTGCACGCAATCGTTATTATATTTGACACGCCCGGCTCTATACAGACGACCAGAAGAGCCGCTATTATCAGCGTGAATAGCGGCTCGCCGCGAAATCTTTTACACCCGTTTTGCTGAGGCCTCTACCGCTAAAACGATGAATCAGTTTCAGTGTGAAATCGTGCGTCAAAAGCGCAAGACCCTCGGTCTTTATGTTAAACACCGCTGGGTCGAAGTGCGTGTGCCTTTACGTGCCTCCAAACGCGATGTCGAAACGTTTATCGCCACCCACCGCGACTGGATCGAAGAACGCCTAATCGCCGAAGCCCAGCGTCATAAGAACCGGCTTCGCATCGAACACGGCGGCAAGATACTGTACAAGGCACGCGAGCTCAACATCGAGTTCCGCGACAATCGACGAGAGCGCGTGTTAATCGAAGACAAAACCTTCGTGATCCAAGGCCACAAACTCACACAAGAAAAAGCGAAGGGCATCGTCGAACGGTATCTGCAAAACAAGGCCAAGGAATACATCGTGCCGCGCGCGACGGGCCTTGCACAACACCTTGGCGTGGCGGGCGATATTACCGACATTCGGTTTCGCAAGACCAAAACCAAATGGGGCCATTGCACCTCAAAAGGCGTGCTGCAATACAATTGGCTTATTATGCTCGCGCCTAACAGCGTAATCGACTACATGATTTCGCACGAGGTCTGCCACCTCAAACACATGGACCACTCCAAGCATTTCTGGACACTGGTCGACTCCGTGTGCCCCAACAGCGACCGCTTTATCGACTGGCTACGCGAGCACGAGCACAGGCTCTACTTTTAGCTAGCTTTTGATGTAAAGCAGATCCCACACTCCATGCCCCAACCGAATACCGCGGCGCTCGAACTTCGTGCCAGGCCTGTCTGGTACCGGCCAAAATTGACCGGCGCCATTGGCATTCGTCATACCCTGCACCGCCTCCATCGCCTCGACCATGTGTTCAGCGTAGGGTTCCCAATCGGTGGCGAGGTGAATACGGCCGGCATCGGCTAGCAGAGGCAGCAAGCCGGTAATAAATTCGGTCTGCACAAGACGCCGCTTGTTATGGCGTTTTTTGTGCCAGGGGTCCGGGAAGAAAATCAGCAGCGTGTCGATGCAGCCCGCGCCAATGCAGTGCGCAAGAATGTCTATGGCGTCGTGACAAAACACCTTCACGTTCGTCAGCCCACTTTCGGCAACGCCGTGCAGCAGTTTGCCCACGCCCGGCTTATGTACCTCGATACCCAAAAAATTGCGCTGTGGATTCGCAATCGCCATCTCGAGCAGTGAGTCGCCCATGCCAAAGCCGATCTCCACCGTCAGTGGATTGTCGTTGCCGAACAGCTCGTGGGTCGAAAACAAACGCGGCTCATACTCCACCACGTAATTGTCCCACTGCTCGCTGATCGCCACTTTTTGCGCATCGGTGTAGCGCCCTGCCCGAATTACATAGCTGCGTATCGGCCGGTGGGTATTGTCTGCGGCAGACTCTTGCTGCGGCTCTTGATTCAGCGGTGCTCTTTGCTGCGGAGCTTTATGCAACGTCTCTTGTCGCAGCGGCTCGGATGATGCGCCCACAGCCTCGGGATTACTGCCAATCTCGTTTTCGTTAGTGCTCATAATGTCTAATCAACGCTTCTGTTTAATTTCGCTTCTGATCAATGACGCCTCTATTCAATGCAGCCACTTGAATTGCATCAAGGCCCTACTTTGCGCGGAGGGTAGGTTACGGCTGTAGCTGGCTGGTTGCCGCAAACCAGGCAAGACAACCCCACGCCGCTAAAAAGCACAGCCCGCCCAGCGGCGTGATCGCGCCCAGCCAGCGAATACCCGAAATCGCCAATACATACAGGCTGCCCGAAAACAGCGCGATGCCCACCGTAAACAGATACCCGCTAATGCGCGGCAGCGTCGCCTGTGGCATAGCGAGCAGCAAAAGCCCCACGCCAAACAGCGCCAACGTGTGAAACATGTGGTATTGCACGCCGGTTTGAAACGTAGACGCTAGCTCCGGCGTCAACCGATCGCGCAGCGCATGCGCACCGAAGGCGCCGATTCCCACGGCCAAAAAGCCGTTAATACCGGCAAGTGTGAGAAATAGATTTGGCATAGTTGTGTGTCCGAATAGTGATGAAAGGCATTCTATCGCGTTTGCGCAGGGGTTTGGATGAAAAAAAGGGTTGGAAAAAGGGTTGGAAAAAAGGGTCGGGTAAAAAGGGTCAGACCCCTTTTACCGACTCTCCGCCCGGTGCGAAAATCGAATAGAGCCACATATCGCACCAGCCGCCGTCGCCTTTGATGAAACTGGCGCCCTTAAATACGCCTTCCAGAGTCATGCCGAGCCTTCGAGCCAGAGCCGCTGAATTTGGGTTTCGCTGGTCGATATGCGCATCAATTCTATTGAGGTCAGCTAATCTAAACGTTTGTTCTATTACCGCCCCCGTTGCTTCTGCAGCATAGCCGTTGCGCCAGTAGTGAGGATTGGTCACCCACCCGATATTTGCTGTGCGCTCTTCCGCCGAGGTGAGCGTGAGGATATTTTGTCCAATGACTTTATTCTCCGCCTGCAGCTCCCATCCCACTACCAGCGCGTCGCCTTTGCGCTCGAAGTTTGAGGTTTTGCGAATAATTGCGGCCGGCTTGCCTTCCTCGTTAGTTCGCGGCCGCCACGGTACGAACTGAGTTACCTCGGAGTGGGATTGATATTCCAGTACATCATCGGCGTCAGAGTTATCGAGGGGCCGAAGGATAAGACGCTGCGTTTGGATTCGTTCAGGTAGCAAAGAGTTAATTCTTCCGGATAGTGAGGCTGAACGGCCCAGGAAGCAGAGATAATAATACAACCGCACAAAGACAAGCGAGGAAATCAGGCGTAAAAAGCGGGCATAAAAAAGGGGCTTAAAAGCCCCTTCCCACTCGTCAAAATAAAATCAGGCAACCATCTTAGCCTTGATCTTATTCATCGCATTTTTTTCAAGCTGCCGCACGCGCTCAGCGGAGATGCCGTATTTGTCGGCGAGCTCGTGCAGGGTTGCCTTGTCGTCGCTTAACCAGCGGCTCGCGAGAATGTCTTTGCTGCGCTCGTCGAGGCCCTCCATCGCAAGGTAGAGGCTGTCGTTGGTTGTCTCTTCCCACTCTTCCTCTTCGATCTGCAACGCAAGGTCAGAGCTCTGATCTTCTAAGAAGTAGGCGGGTGCCTTATAAGCGGCTTCGTCATCGCTGTCGTTGTCGGCGTCGAAGGCCATGTCGTAAGACGCCATGCGGCCTTCCATCTGCTGCACAACTTTCACGTCAACGCCTAAGTCTTCGGCTACGGCATCGGCTTCGTCGTTGCTCAGCCAGCCCAAACGCTTCTTAGAGCTACGAAGGTTAAAGAACAATTTTCGCTGCGCTTTGGTTGTCGCAATCTTCACGATGCGCCAATTGCGTAGAATAAATTCATGCATCTCGGCCTTAATCCAATGCACCGCAAACGAGACGAGGCGCACGCCGACTTCGGGGTTGTAGCGCTTTACCGCCTTCATGAGGCCAACGTTGCCCTCTTGAATAAGGTCGGCTTGCGACAGGCCGTAGCCAGAATAAGATTTGGCGAGGTGTACAACGAAACGGAGGTGCGCAAGAACCAGCTGGCGCGCCGCATCGACGTTATCGTCGTAATAGTATTGTTTAGCGAGTTCGAGCTCGTGCTCTGGCGTAAGAATAGCGATGCTATTGACCGATGTCATGTAGGCAGACAGGTCTCTTCCTGGCGTGTTAGGCCCAAAGGAAGGATCGAATGCCTGAAGGCTCGTCCCTGTATTTCCTTGGAAGGTTGTGCTCATTGTGTCGTTTTCCTCAGTTTAACGCGGGCAGTTTAAGAAATCTGTTCAGGGAATCTGACCTCTTTTCTACGGCGGTCAAGAAGTATAACACCTCTTCGGCTCCTCGTGCATACCCATTATCGCGCGGTAGTAACTTGGATTAAGGTCTGTCTTTAATATTGGGTTTATACGTTAAATTTCAAGGGTTAGTTTAAGGCTCGCAGGCGGCGATAGCCCTGTGGCTAGCGACCAAGGCGGCTAGCCAACCGAGGGCCGCGCCAGTGCCAAGCAACAGGCCAAGGTCTTGCGCGGCTTGCTGCGCAAAAAGAGCGATCTGTGATGCTGCCAGGCTGTTCGCCTGCGCCGTGTAGAGCGCTAAGAACTGATTAACTTCGTGACCTACTAGCCCAACTACCACCAGCTGCAGTAGCCATGCCACCAGCCCGCCGCCTAAGCCTAAAAACAATCCGGCATACAAGAAGGGTCGCGCGACATACCCATTACTCGCGCCAATAAGCTTGCTGACTCGAATCTCGTCCCGACGCTGTTCGACCGAAAGCCGCACGGTATTGCCAATGGCCGCAAGCAGCCCGATCGCCATAAGCGCTGCGAGCAGCTGCGCCGAGCGGCGGATGATCTGGGCGAGTGCGTGCAAACGCGTCAGCCAAGCGCCTTCGGCAGTTACGCTGTCAACAGAGTCGATTGCGCGTATCTCGGTAGCGAGTCGCTCGGCTGTGTCAGCAACCGTCTCCGAGCTGTCCTTACTCGCGCTTGGGGTGACGACAAGGGTTGTTGGAAGCGGATTGCGGGGTTTGGTAGGTGAGGCAGAACTCTGATTTGTTAAGAGACCGCTTACTTCATCATTAAATGTGGCTAAAAAATCTCGATCAAGGCCGGCAGTCTCACCCAATTGCGCGAGCGCCTGGGGAGGTGTAATGACTTCTATCGCGTCCACGTCTGTCAACTGAAGTATATGTTCACTTACTCGTAAAGCATCGTCTTTACTGGCTTTAAGCTCAAGATAGACACTAATGCTTGGCTCCGACTGCAGCGCGAAAACGCCACTAGTCAGCGCGCGCTGAAGGTGGTTTAACAGCGAAGGGAGGAGCAATGCGATACCGATCACCAGCAGCGTGACCAAGGTCGCAACCGGCGCAGCGCGCAGCCGCAAAAAAGCGCGCGCGGATTCGCGGCGATGCTCGGCCAGCCGCCCCACGCGTTTCAGGCTTGCGGTTGCTGCGGGCTTAGTACTCATTTGTGGCCGTGCCTTTGATGTGAGGGGTTGCTTCGCTGCTGAGTCTGCCTTCTTCGAGTGTGAGAATACGGTAACCCAAACCATCGATTAGCGCCCGGTCGTGGCTCGCCACTAACAGGCTAACGCCAACGCTCATAAACTGAGCGAACAGCGCCATAATCTCAGCCGAAAGTTCGGGGTCGAGATTACCGGTGGGCTCGTCTGCCAAAATTATACGCGGAGTGTTTACTACGGCGCGGGCGATTCCCACGCGTTGCTGCTCGCCGCCAGACAACGCCATCGGCGACATCCTCTCTTTCAATAAAAGCCCGACCTTATCGAGCGCAGCACGAACGCGGCGCTTGCCCTCACGTGGATCGAGACCCGAGATCTCGAGCGGCAGGGCGACGTTGTCGAACACACTGCGGTCGTTGAGCAGCTGATGGTCTTGAAATACAGTGCCGATCTGTCTGCGGTAAGAAGGCAGTTTGTTGGGTGAAATTGCCATTAGATCGTGACCGTTAACGACAAGTGATCCGCCACTTGGCCTTTCGATACCGAGCACAAGCTTGAGCAGCGTGCTTTTGCCGGCCCCGGAGTGGCCAGTAATAAACGCGAACTCGCCGCGCGCGAGCGTGAAGCTCAGGTTGGCGAGTGCTTGCTGACCGCTAGGGTAGCGTTTGCTAACTCTGTCGAATGCAATCATCCGGTTAAAGGGCCTAGCCCTTGGCTCCTCGCTGGCTGTTTCTGTCGTTAACTCTCGGTCGCTTTCTTTTGTGAATCCGGCAGACTGAGGCGGGTTAGCTGTCTCGATTTTCCTCGTCGCCAAACAGCGCTGCGACGAAATCATGCGCGTTAAAGGGCCTAAGATCGTCGATCTGTTCGCCAACGCCGATAAACCTGAGCGGAATACCCAGGCGCTTCGCGAGTGCAAAGGCGACGCCGCCCTTCGCACTGCCGTCGAGTTTGGTCAGCGCCAAACCGGTGAGAGTAGTCGATTTATGAAAACTATCCGCCTGAGCCAGCGCATTTTGGCCAGTGGTCGAGTCGAGCACGAGCAGAATCTCGTCGGGCAGGCGCGGGTCTTGCTTCTTTAAGACCCGAACAATCTTCTCGAGTTCGGTCATGAGATTGTCTTTTGTGTGCAGCCTGCCCGCGGTATCGGCGATGAGTATATCCACGCCTTTGGCTTTGGCAGATTGGTAGGCGTCGAAGATAACCGAGGCGCTGTCCGATCCGGTGTCCTGAGCCACGACCGGCACGGCATTGCGTTCTCCCCATACCTGCAGCTGCTCGACCGCCGCGGCGCGGAAAGTGTCGCCCGCTGCGAGCATCACACGATGGCCTTCGCTCTGATAGCGCTTAGCCAGCTTGCCGATTGTCGTGGTTTTGCCGACGCCGTTAACCCCGACCATCAAAATAACGAAAGGCTTTTTGTTCGTGTCGATAACCAGCGGTTTGTCGCACGGGGCTAATATTGCGCGCAGCTCCTCGCGAAGAGCTGCCATAAACTGGTCTGCGTCGGCGAGTTGTTTGCGCCCGAGACGCGCGCGAAGGCCGTCGATAATGGCGTCGGTGGCTTCGAGTCCTACATCGGCGGTCAGCAGCTGCGTCTCGACCTCTTCGAGCAGCGAGGCATCGACTTCTTTACGCCCAAGCACCACTGCGCCGAGGCCATCGCTAAGTTTGCTTCGGGTGCGACTGAGCCCGTCGCGCAGCCGGCCGAAAAAGCCGCGTTTGCTGGGTTCTTCCGATGGCTCTTCAACCGCTAAGTCGCTCGGCGCCTGAGCCTGCTCATTGGCCTGACTCTCGACATTTGCATCCACACCCGAATCGACAACTGCATCGACAACCGAATCCGCAGCCTCGGCATCTTGTTCTTCCTGTACACGTTTCTTTTTATCAAAGCCGAACATCGTAAAGTCTCTAGTCTCTAGTCGCTGATTGCTGAAGGGTGCCGTGCTGCCATACGAAGGGCGCGGCGGCAGGAATCAGAGGTCCCTATGTTATCACTTTTCAAACCCGCAATCGCACTGCGATGCTGTGTAGCGCAGCCATCGCGGTTACACTTAGCCGATGAGCACAAGTAAAAAACGACCCGGCGGCAGCGTCCGCATTATTGGCGGCGAGCTTCGCAGCCGTAAAATTAGCTTTCCCGATGCCGCCGGCCTCCGTCCCAGCGCCGATCGTGTCCGCGAGACGCTATTTAATTGGCTACAGATGGCGATCCCCGCTGCCCGAGTACTCGACCTATTCGCCGGCAGCGGCGCGCTCGGCTTCGAGGCCGCCTCGCGGGGCGCGTCGAGTGTGGTGATGGTAGAGAAGACAAAGGCTGCTGCCAACGCGTTGCGCGACAACCGCGATGCACTGGCAACAACCGCGGTACAAATCGTCGAGGCCGACGCGCTCATCTGGCTCAGGCGGGATGCAGGCAAGCAGTGCTTCGATCTTGTTTTTCTAGATCCGCCTTTCGATGCGAATCAGCACTACGAGGCCGCGCACACGCTTGCTGAGTCGGGCTGTCTCGCACCCGGCGCACTGGTCTATATCGAGTCGGCCGAACCGCTCGACGAAGCCAAGCTGCCTTCTAACTGGACCGGCCGTAAAATCAAACGGGCAGGGGCAGTCCACTCCACGCTGTTACAAGCGCTCTAGGTTTCCGTTCGGCTTAGCCGCGATTCAAACAATCAGAAAAAGTCTATGTCATACAGCACCAACACATTCAAACCGCCGCTTCTTGCGAGTAATGCGCACGCACAAACTTTATGGCGAAGGTTTGCACCGCTGGCCGTGTTCGAACAGTTTCGCGAACGCATAGAGCTAGCCGATGGTGACTTCATCGATATCGACTGGGCAGGGCCTGCGCCGAGTGATTCGTCGAGGCATCGGATTGTCGTGTTATTGCATGGGCTTTGCGGGTCGTCGCAATCGCCCTATATAATTGAGCTCCAACGTGAACTTGCCTTATCGAGCGTGGCGTCGGTCGCGATCAATTTTCGTGGTTGCAGTGGAGAGTTTAATCGACTCGCGCGCGCGTATCATTCGGGTGCGACCGAAGATTTAGACGAAGTGTTCAATATCTTGCAGGAACAATATCCGGCGCATCACTTTTTATTTGCGGGTTACTCACTTGGCGCTAGCGTGTTGCTCAACTGGCTTGCAGAAAAAGGTGAACAAGAGTCGCACAGTACCGCAGTGCCTGCCGCATCAACCTGTCGAGCCGTTGCCGTGTCGACTCCTTTTCAGCTAGCAGATTGTTCGCGCGCGATGCTCGGCGGCACGAGTGCATTTTACGGCGACTATTTTGTCAAACTGCTTAATCGAGATTTCATCAACAAAGTCGAACACCTCGAGACTCTGGCAAGCTTGGGTAATCCACTGGCGTTTGACGCGGCGATAACCCTGCGCGGCCTGCTCAATGAGGCGGTCGATCTAACCAGTATTTGGCGCTTCGACGATCAGCTAACCGCGCCGCTCCATGGTTTTGCAAACGCCGACGATTATTACGCTCGCTGCAGCAGCGGTCCAAAGCTAAAAAGCATCAGCGCGCGCACACTACTCATTCAAAGCGCCGACGACCCGCTTATTCCGCCCGAGGCATTGCCGTCGCAAGAAGACCTCGGGAGCGCGACCGAATTGCAATTGTCCGACCGAGGCGGACACGTAGGCTTTATCGCGCGCGGCAATCGCGCGTGGCTCGAACAGCAAATCGCACGCTTTCTATTAAGCTCGGACTAGGGCTGTGGTGGCTTAAAATGCCTGCAATACCCGCGATTGAGCCTCGCCAGCCGATTCGCTAAAATGCGGCGACCTTGGTCGAGAAAAACACTCAACTAATAATAAGACCGACGAGACGCCCACAAGAGAGAATTTATGAAAATTGCCGTGTACCCCGGAACATTCAACCCAATCACCAATGGTCACACCGACCTTGTGGAGCGCGCAGCGGGGCTTTTCGATCATATTATCGTCGGCGTTGTGGGTTCTAACCGACAGAAAAGCAGCGCAATGCCAACCGAGCAACGCGTCGAACTTGCGCAGGAGGTGTTAGGCCACCTGCCCAACGTTGAGGTGCGCTCATTCGAAAGCCTGCTGATTCAGTTTGTACAAGAGGTCGATTCGAAAATCATTTTGCGCGGCCTGCGTACCGTGGCCGACTTTGAATATGAGTTTCAGCTCGTGGGCATGAACCGCGTGCTCGACCCCAGCATCGAAACGGTGTTTCTCGCGCCTGCCGAGCACCTATCGTATATCTCGTCGACGCTCGTGCGAGAGATCTCGTCCTACGGTGGCGACATCTCTAAGTTCGCGCACCCGGCCGTAGTCGAAGCGATGAAGGCCTACTCGCGCGTTTAGCGCTGACACCGCGTGCAGTACACCGTGCTGCGCTGCCCTAGTCTCACCTCTTTTAAAGGCGCTTTGCAGTTGTTGCAAGGAAACCCTGTGCGCCCATAAACCTGCAGCGACTGGGCAAAATAACCCGGCTGGCCGTCGCTGCCGGTAAAGTCGCGCAGGGTAGTGCCGCCCACCTCAATCGCCCTCGCGAGCACGCGCTTAATACACTCGACTAGTTTTTCGTAGCGCGCAAGTGACACGTTGCCAGCGGCGCGCTGCGGATTAATTCCGGCGAAGAAAAGCGATTCGTTGGCGTAAATATTCCCCACTCCCACCACTACCTTGCTGTCCATGATGAAAGTTTTTACCGGTGCCTTGCGCCCGCGGCTGCGCGCGAACAGCGCTCGGGCGTTAAAGTCTTCGTCCAGCGGTTCGGGGCCCAGCGTCTCGATAAGCGGGTGATCACTCACCGGATCGTCTTGCCACAGAATGCAGCCAAAGCGCCGCGGGTCGTGATAGCGCAAAACGGTGTTGTCATCGAACACCAGTTCTACGTGATCGTGTTTCTTAAGAGGCTGCTGTGTGCCGGGTTCGAGCACACGAAGGCTGCCCGACATTCCGAGGTGCACGATAAGGCTGCCGTCACCGATGCGAAGGAGTAAATACTTACCTCGCCTTTCTACGCCGTCGACTGTCTGACCAGCGAGCCGCGCCTCAAGCGATGCAGGTATGGGCCAGCGAAGTCGGCGCTCACGTACTACCATTTTGGTAATTCGCTTGCCTTCAACGTGGGGCTCAATACCGCGGCGGGTTGTTTCAACTTCGGGTAATTCTGGCAAAGCGCCTCCTAATTAGTTCACCGGTTATTCATTGCACCGGTTGCAATCGCGCTTGCTCATCGTTAAGTGGTTTATGCGATACTCGGCGCTCGATAATACGCGGAACTCGCCTTTATATGTCGTCTGCCACTCAGCCTTCCTCATCTCGCATTCTACTCGGCATCGATGCCGGGGGCACCTTTACCGACTTCGTCTGTGTCGAGATCGATGCCGAAAAAGAAGTGAGTATTCGCATACACAAAACGCTGTCGAGTCCGGCGGCGCCCGAGCAGGCAATACTACGCGGTATTCGCGAGATGGGTTTGCAGGCAGCGCTCGATAACGGTGCCCTGCATATTGTGCACGGCAGCACGGTTGCAACCAATGCGGCGCTCGAGGGTAAAGGCGCACGGACGGCGTTTGTCACCAACACAGGGTTTGCCGACATGCTCGAGATTGCGCGTCAGACGCGCCCTGCACTTTACGCACTCGAGCCTGCGCCTGCGCGGGTCAAAGTACCGCGCGAGCTATGCCTCGAGATCGAAGGGCGTATTGCCGCCGACGGAACACAAGTCGAGGCACTGAGCGACGAGGCGATTGCGGATTTAGTGCAGCAACTCGTCGCGCTCAAGCCCGAGGCCGTGGCCATTAATTTGCTGTTCTCCTTTTTAGCGCCGGCACACGAGCAGCGCATCGAGGCGGCCATCGAGCGGGCGCTGCCCGAAGTATTGGTGAGCCGTTCGTCGCGGGTTTTGCCTGAATACAAAGAATACGAGCGTGGTGTCGCCACTTGGCTAAATGCCTCGCTTGGCCCCATCGTTTATAGATACTTGTCGATGCTTTTAAAAGAATTAAGCGGCAATTCGCTACAAATAATGCAATCAAGCGGCGAAACGATCGCCGCCGACAAGGCGTCGCGTACCGCGGTTAATCTGCTGCTTTCTGGCCCAGCGGGCGGCCTGACCGCACTCCATGCACTTGGCTTGCAGACGGGCACAAGCCGCTTTATTAGCTTCGACATGGGCGGCACGTCTACCGATGTCGCGTTGCTAGACGGCGCACCGGTCACTACAAACGAAGGCACGATCGCTGAGTTGCCCGTAGGCGTGCCGATGGTCGACATGCACACGATCGGCGCGGGCGGCGGCTCGATAGCGGCGCTCGACACCGGCGGCATGCTGCAGGTTGGTCCCCGTTCGGCGGGGGCGGTTCCTGGGCCCGTGTGTTATGGACAGGGCGGCAAGCAGGTGACCGTAACCGATGCGCATGTGGTGCTCGGCCGAATAGACCCCAGTTCCACGCTTGCCGGTGGGCTAGCACTCGATAGTGCTGCGGCATTGGGGGCACTCGAGAGGCTGGGTGCGGCGATGGGCGTCGACGCTAACACGGCGGCCGAGGGTGTGCTTGCCGTTGCCAACGAGCAAATCGCGGCGGCGATTCGGCTCATCTCGGTCAATCGCGGTTACAACCCGCAGGACTTTACCCTGACCAGCTTTGGCGGGGCGGGCGGCTTGCACGTCTGCGCGCTTGCCGAGGCGATGAACATGACGCGTGCGCTCGTGCCTATTCACGGCGGCGTGCTGTCGGCGCTCGGCATGATTGTCGCGCAGCCCGGGCGCCAGCTTTCGCGCACGGCGACCGCCTTGCTTAGCGATCTTACCGACGCCGAAATCGAGAATGGTTTAGCCGAACTCGAGGCACAGGGCCGCGCCGAACTTACCGCCGAAGGGGCGCAGGGCCTGCTAGCTGCAAAGCCCAGTGTCGACCTGCGCTACAAAGGACAATCCTATACGCTCAATGTGCCCTGGCACTCACGCGCGCAGGCAAAGCAGGCCTTTGTCGCCCTGCATCGCCAGCGCTTTGGCTACGATCACGACACCGAGCTCGAGCTGGTTAATCTGCGCTCGGCAGTCACGGCGCAGGGCATGGAGCTGGTTCTGCCGCGTGCCGACTCCGAAAACACAAACCGAAGCACTAAATCTGCTGCTAACAAGGTCCACTCTACACACCCAGCCAGCTCAGCGGCGACGTATGGCAGCGGCGCCTATCCGAGTATTCGACGCGAGGCACTAGATGAGCAGGAACGAGAAGGACCGTTGGTGATCATCGAGCTGGCCGCCACCACCTTTGTTGCACCGGGATGGTGCGCAAAACGTGACGCGATCGGGAATATCGAGCTTCGCAAACACGAAGGCTGTCGTTTACACCCAAATCCCCTAAGTGTATAAAAGACTGAAGAAAACGAGTGATAGATCGAATTGTGGCAGCTGATCCCAGCGCTGCGCTCGGTCGTAATGGCTAGTCAGTCACAAATTAACTAACCCAAGTTGAGGCAGGGTCAAAACCCCCCCAATGCTGAATCTACTCGCCAGACTCGAGCAAGCCACTGTGCTGTCCTTATCATCAAGGGCAGGGAGCGTGTTTGACCGTCGGGTTCGCGTCAACCGATTGGCCAACGGAGCCACAGTGGTTCTGCGCGCAGCCGCTGTGGGTTTGTTGCTAGCGGGCGCCGCAAGTATCGCGCTCGCGCAGGAGTCTAGCGCAACAGCAACCGCCGAAAGCATAACGCACGTGGTACCCGCAGCGTCTGGCGCGGGCAACAGCGCCGAACCAGAAAAAGCCCAATTAGCAGAACAGACCGAACCAGTCGAGCCAGCCAATCTGACCGAGCTAGCCAGTCTAGAAGGCGCCGAGCAAGACAATCCTGCGCCACTAAAAATTCGTTCTCAGTCAGAGCTAAAGTATATCAGTGACCCTCAGCCACTGATTATGGCGAACCCTTTCCCGCGCAATATTCCCGTAGACCTTGCGACTAGTTTGGCGAGTTCGACTCGGCTGTGGACACTCAAACGCAGTTTTCAAAACCCCGCACGCGATTACACTATTGCAGGCCGCTCGCCTCTCATTCGCGGCGGCGTTGGCGTCAGGTTAGCGAATCAAGTGCTTCTGGCAACCTCGTCAAACCAAGTCGTTTCTTTTGAAGAGGAGGCGTCTCGCGCAGATTCTTTGGCAGAGATGATGGCGGCTGAGTCGGAAGCGGCGATAGCCCGCTTAGAAGCCATCGGTAACTACAATGCGGTCATCGCAGACCTAGAGGGCGATGGGGGTGCGTGGAACGATGGTTTAGTCGAAGAGCTCACCTCGCTGGGCACGTTATTGCAGCAACAAGGCTCGCACGAAGAGGCGATAAAAGTTTTCGACCGAGCGATTCATATTAATCGGATTAATTTAGGCTTGCACACTGTTGAACAGGTGTCCGCTATCGAGAGTAAAATCCAAAGCTATCTTGCGCTGGACCAATGGCAAGACGCCGACCTCACGTTTGAGTATCTGTATTATATTCAGCGACGTGCTTACGGCACGCGCGACCCACGGCTTATTCCGGTGCTGAACAGTATTGCCGAATGGAATCTTCGCGCCTTTCATCTAGGTCACGGCGAAGCCCTCGGCATGCGGCTGAATAACGCGCTAATGTTTTGGAATGCAGCCGCAATAATGGTGAAAACGCATTTTGGGCCGCAGGACGAAAGGTTTGTGACTTACCTGCGCGGTATCGCTAATTCTTCATACCTTTTGTCGCGTTCTCCAGAGATGATGGCCGATCTTGGTCGACCACAATTTCGTAACGAAATGGAGGTCAACCGAGTTCATCTAGGGCAGCCTAGCAGTTACGAGTCCAAAGGATTCGCGAGCGGCGCGCAAGCGCTGAACGAGATTCTCCGCTACGAGATAGAAAAGCGCGACGATGTCCTGGCGCTAGCCGATGCGTTCACCAATCTAGCCGATTGGTATCTCCTCTTCGGTCGCCGCCGCGCGGCCGAAGAACAGTACGGCAAAGCGTGGCGCCTCCTTGCGAATCAGCCCAATGCCGACGCCCTACACAAAGCCTATTTCGGGCGCGTCGTGCCAATGCCAAGTTTTGTGGGTGAGCAGAAAAAGGGCTACGAGTTAGATGCCGTTCGGCAGACAGACGAACCGTTAGACTCTGACTACGCCGATCTTATTTTCGATGTAACCGACACCGGCGAGGTGCGCGATATGCGATCGCTCTCGGCCGAAACCGAAGACAACAAAAACCAGCTAAGTCGCCTACGCCGCGTAGTTCGCACTTCGCACTTTCGGCCCATCATTATCGATGGAGTTCCGCAGCGTTCCGCAAACAATGTATTTAGGTATCGGTATTGGTATTAAGCCTCTCTTCAGCTTGGTTGTGATAAACCTCGTGTCAAAGGTTGCGCCAACGGCAGTAGAGCAGAGAGAGAAATATAATCCGTCTATAAAGGAGGATTAGCCGCAGACGGATTTATCGCCTCATGCCGTACAATTTTCCGCGGAGGCGCTACACTGAGCTTCACAAGCCGAGGACAGCAACATGAAACGAGCAGCGCAGCAGTCAGTAACCACAAACCGCCTTCGCGCGGGCGTGCGCAATAGCCTAATAATAGGTGTTGGGCTGCTCGTAGCCGCGTGTCAGTCGCAAAGCCAAAGTTCGTCGTCGTCGTCGATGCCCTCGCCGAGCAGTCCCTCTAGCGCGTCGAGCAGCTCGCCAAGCAATCCGTCTCCGCCAAGTAGCTCGAGCAGCTCCAGCAGCAGCCCGTCGATGCCGTCATCGTCGCAATCTTCTTCTTCACCATCTTCTCGGTCGTCTTCGCAGCCGCCCTCGATGCCCTCTTCATCTAGCTCGTCGAGCTCCTCGGCATCATCATCTAGTTCGGCCTCTAGTTCGTCCGCAGGCTCACCGTCGAGTGCCGGAATGCCTTCTGGCGCGAGCGGCGACGCAGGCTCGTCCAGCGCAACCGCAGGCTCGCAATCAAGCGCCGGACAGTCGGGCGGTATGCCTAGCGTCAGCGTGGGCTTGCCAGGCCGTGACGGTTTACCGGGTGCCGATGGCCCGGGCCCAGGCACTGACTCGTCCGCAAGCCCGGCAGGAAGAGATAGTTCGACCGGCGATATTGGAGGCCAAAGTGGACAATCAGGTTCAGGTTCTTCGGTATTAGGGACGCCAAGTGGAGATTACAGTCTCGATACGCTGCCAGATGGCGTACTAAGTGGTAGAGGCGCGTCTCGTGACGACTCTTCTAGCAACGGTTCTGGAGATAACGGCGATTTAAGCGGGTCTACCGCAGGCACTGATCGCGACACTGGTACTGGTCAGGGGACGCGCGGCACCGGCGCGATGACAACCTCGGAGCAGGCCGTGATCCTCGACGAGCAGCTGCGCCGCGGCTACGAAACATTCGATGGGTTTATTCTCGGCGAGCGCGAGCGTGCGCAAGCCGAAAGTAATGAGGCAGGCTCTGGCGAACAGCCGGGCGCAGAAAGCGGTGGCGGCGGTGGTGGGCAGATGCCGCAAATTCTCGGCGCGCCGGGTGCTAACGGCATGCCTCAGGTTGCGACGCAGTCGCCGCCAATGCCGGGTTCGCAAAACACAGAGTCATTCCCGCCGCCCGAAGATATTCCTAGCGGCCGCGATGACGACGTAGTCGCGCGCCAACTCCGTGAGGCGGCGATGAGCGAGCCCGATCCCGAGCTGCGCGAAGCGCTGTGGGATGAATACCGAAACTACACCGGCCTCGGCGGTAACTGAAATAAATCACCGTTTTATTAATCAGGAGCCGATATACCCAGACCTCGTAACCAGAAACTCATAAACAGAACCCGATGAATAGGAATCGAGAGATGAAAACAAACACTATGAACGCGAGCAGTCCGAGGCTTCGCGCCATCGCGCGCGCTTCAGGTTTTTCGATTCTGGCGGCCACGACGCGGCGTCTATTAGAACCGTTGCAACTGCAATTACACTTACACTTGAGAGCTGCGTTAATCGCCGTGGCGGCGCTGCTACTAGCCAGCTGCGCAACACATACCGTTAAGAGCACAACGTACACCCCGATTCAGCGCGCCACCGAATCTGTCGCCGAAGAATTTTTGCTCGACATTGGCGTTGCGATATTCGATCCCGGCCTCGACAATCTTAGTCGCCGCGAAGAAGAGACGACCAATGCGCAGATCCGCGTTGCCGAGTCGCGCTACGCACCCTACATGCTAGCCGAAACGCTGCAGCGCTCGGGTAATTGGGGCATCGTAAGGGTGTTGCCAAATGACCAAAGCCCTATCGATGTTGTCGTCAACGGCATGGTGTTGCACTCCGACGGAGAGGCGATGACATTACAAGTGACCGTGTCCGACTCCACCGGACGCGCGTGGTACACCAAAGACTATGACGAAGTGGTTAGCCGGTTTAGTTACGAACCCGGCGAGCGTCAAAAAAATGATCCCTTTCAGGTAATCTATAATGCAATCGCGAATGACTTGTTAGTCTATCTTGAGCGCAATATCGAGCCCGCTGAGATCACCGAAATCCGCACCGTGTCGGAGCTAAGGTTTGCCCGCAGTTTCGCCCCCGATGCGTTTAACGAATACCTCACCCAAAATCGAAATGGGCAGTACGAGATAACCGCGCTGCCAGCCGAAAACGATCCTCTTCTGTACCGCGTACGCAGCATCCGCGAGCGCGACTTTATGTATATCGATACCGTGCAAGATTATTACGCAACCTACGCGCGCGAAATGCGTGTGCCCTACGACTCGTGGCGTGAGCAAAGCTACGACGCCACGCTCACGTTGCGCGAGCTTCAGGGCTCGGCACGTCGCCGTTTCATTGCAGGTACTGCGGTTGTGTTGGGCGGTCTCGCCGCTGCAGCCAACGGTCAAGACTATGTGACGCAGACAGGCGGTGCGATTGGTGTGGGTGCCGGCGCCTATGTGATTAAAAGCGGCTTCGACAAACTGGCCGAGGCGAAGATGCATCTCGAGTCACTGCAAGAACTCGGCGAATCGCTCGAGAACGAAGTCGCGCCGCGTGTCATCGATCTCGAAGATCGCACGATCACGCTTACGGGTACGGTAGAGGAGCAGTACGCGCAGTGGCGTGAGATACTAGCCGACATTTACGCAGCCGAAACTGGCCAGCTTTAGATAACCCCGTACAGCCAAAGAAGACAGCGATGCCAGACCACAACGACCGCTTCGGCGACCTTAGCGAGAGTGCTGATAACAATGCCGCTGCCGAGAGCAATGCCGCCGCCGCGCAATCGCAGCCCACCGAGCAGTTGCCACCACCGCCGCTCGGCCAATTCGCGCCGCAAAAGCCGAGTCAGCCGCCGTGGGTTTGGGCAGGGATGGGTGCGCTTGTCTTGCTTGCGCTGTTTGTCATATTCGTTTTGCCGGGCATTGTGCAAGACTATGAGCTGCCGCTCGAGCGCCGCGTCGAAGAGTCACTCGCCACAGCGCCGGTTGCACCGCAGCAACGCGCCGAAACGGGTGTCTCACCTTTTTTAGAAGCCCAACGCGCACGCGAACGTAAAGAGGCGCAAGACGTCCTCGCCGAACTGCTCGACACTCAATCCCAGCTCGATACATTGCAGGTCGAGCAATGGGCAAAAATGGCGTATGACTCAGCGCTTGCCCTAGCTTTAGAGGGCGACGAAAGTTATCGAGTGCAAGAATTTGGCAGCGCGCGCGACGCCTATCAGCAGGCGCTCGCGCAGTTAAGCGCTACACTCGCCTCGGTGCCGACTGTTCTCGAGCAAACGCTCATCAGTGGCGAGCAGGCGCTTATTGCGCGGGATGCGACAACCGCCATTGCCAACTATGAGCTCGCAACATTACTCGAAGAATCACTTGCCGATCTTGCAGCCGGTATTGCGAGCAACGACGCACAGATTGGTCTTACTCGTGCACAAGCGTTAGAAGAATTAATAGACCTTCTCGACTCAGCAGAGCGCGCCGCAGGAAACCCCGCGCGGCAAGTCGAAATACTGGAACAAGCAGTTAATTTAGATCCCTACAGCACCGAAGCGGCGCAAGCGCTCGCTCAAGCGCGCGCAGATCGACTGCAAGAACGCTTTGCGGCGATGATGTCCGAAGGCTACACGCAGCTGCAGGCGGGATCACCGCAAGAGGCTATTGCCCGATTCGAAGCGGCAGCAACACTCGGCGTAAATGAGAACGAAGCTCGCGCCGCGATCGCGCAGACCGAAACCGAAATCACTAACGCAAAAATAGCCGATCTGCAGCGACGCGCACTTGATTCCGAGGCGCGCGAAGCGTGGAAAGAGGCCGTCGAAGATTACGATGCGATTGTTGCTATCGATGCTAACTTGCCAACAATCAATCGCGCGCTAGATTATGCAGAAAAGCGCGCGAGGCTCGATGCGTTGTTAATCGCCGCACTCGACACGCCAGAGCGTTTCGCCGAGCAAGCGGTATTCGACGAGACACGAGATATTTACTTTACCGGCCGCGCAATCGAAGACGCTGGCCCGCGGTTAGTCGCCCAGCTTGATGAACTACAAACGCTGCTCGAAAATTCGCAGGTACCGCTATCGATCCGGTTCATCTCCGACGGCCTCACCGACGTGACTGTGTTACGCGTGACAGAACTCGGCACGTTCGAACAAACGAGGCTGGATCTTAAGCCTGGCACCTATGCGGCGGTCGGCCGCCGTGCGGGCTACCGCGAAGTACGCGAAGAATTTACTGTGGGTTTTGGCTTAACCCCCGCCGTGGTGATCGTACGCTGCAACGAAGCAATCAGCACCGCGCTAGGACGCTAAAGAATGAGTGAACTCCACGACGACGAAATCGAAGTCATCGACTTCGAGCCGGTTACCGAAACCAAACGCGGCTTCTCTTATCGCTTTCGGTGGCTGCACGCCTTTCTTGCGGTGTTCGGCGCAGCCGCGCTGCTCTCGGCGTGGTTTGTGTTAACCGCTCGATCGGTTCTGGTTGACGTAAATCCGATTACCGCGCAGATCGAGATCAAAGAGGGTTTCGCGCTGAGGGTAGGCGCGCGCTATCTAATGCGGTCGGGGGATTACCGCGTCGCGCTGAGTAATCCTGGCTTTCATGACGAACTCATAACCCTTGTGATCGATGACGAAGCGGCGCAAACGCATAATTTTGCCATGCGCAAACTGCCGGGCATTGTGACTATAAAGTCTACCCCCGAGGGCGGTCGTGTGCGCATCGATGGTGTCGACGTGGGCGTCGCACCGCTTGCCGATATTGATGTCGAGCCAGGCGTGCACGAAATCAGCATTACGCGTGAGCGTTACTTACCGGCGACGCAAACAATCGACATAGAAGGGCGACGCCAGCAACAGGCGTTCGAATTAACCCTCGCACCGGCGTGGGCGACGGTCAGTTTTACGACGACACCCGTCGGCGCCGAGCTGTTTGTCGACGGCGAAAGCGCAGGCACGACGCCGCTCAATGCCGAAATTCTGCAAGGCAGACGCGAAGTCACGCTCAAACTCGACGGCCATAAGGCGTGGCAAGAGCGACTCGATCTCGATGCCGGCACCAGCCTCATCGTTCCGCGTGTTGAGCTCGAACCCGCCGACGGCCTTGTGTTTATTCAGTCGCAGCCCAGCGGTGCGAGCGTGACAATAGACGGTGAGTTTAAGGGCCAGACGCCTCTCGAGGTTGCGCTCGCACCAAACATTAATCACACCATGACTTTTTTCAAAAATGGCTATGCCTCAAAAGAGACAAGCCTAACCACACAGCCTAACGAGGCGCGCGAGTTAGCTGTTTCGCTCGATCCCGTGCTGTCTGATGTCGTAGTTGTGGCGACGCCAAGCGACGCCGAATTATTTATCGACGGCGTGAGCCGCGGCAGCGCCAACCAAACGCTCGCTCTCATGGCGATTAGCCAACGCATCGAAATTCGCAAAGAGGGCTTCGTGCCTTACGAGGCCGAGTTCACACCGCGCCGTGGTCTGCAGCAAGAGATTCGGGTAAACCTCACCTCGCTCGAAGAGGCGCGCATCGCGGCGATAAAGCCGTTTATCACGAACGCAGCCGGACAGCGTTTAAAGCTGTTCAACCCCGATCGTTTCGAGATGGGTGCGTCACGCCGCGAAGCGGGGCGTCGGCCGAACGAGACAATCCGCGACATCGTTCTCGAAAGGCCGTTCTATCTCTCGCTCACCGAGGTTACCAACTCGCAGTTTCGCCAGTTCGACTCCGAGCACAGCTCCGGCACGAGCAACGGCATGACCCTTAATAACGAGGGCCAGCCGGTCGTGCGCATCACCTGGCAACAGGCGGCGCTGTTCTGCAACTGGCTCAGCGAGAAAGGGGGTCTGACCCCTTTTTACACGGTTGTTGATGACGCTGTTGTCGGGTTTGACGCCGAAAGCCACGGTTACCGCTTGCCGACCGAGGCCGAGTGGGCGTGGGCGGCGCGGCGCGACATCGCAGACCCCACGGGTGTGCGAAAATTTTCTTGGGACGGCGACTTACCCCCGCCCGACGGTGCAGGCAATCTTGCGGACGTGAGCGCCCGTGCATTTCTCGGCGACATACTCTTCGACTATAACGACCGGTCGCCGGTGACCACCACGGTAGGCACTTACAGCGCGAATCAGCATGGGCTTTTCGACATGGCGGGCAACGTTGCAGAGTGGGTTAACGACTACTATGGCGCGAGCGGCAGTCTCGGTGTCGAGCGCGATCCGATGGGTCCTGAAGCGGGTCAGTTTAGAGTCATTCGCGGCTCGAGCTGGGCGCACGGAACGATCGCCGAACTGCGTCTATCGTTTCGAGATTTTGGTGAAGAGCCGCGTGACGATGCTGGTTTCCGCGTCGCGCGTTATCTCGAAGACTAATCGGAGTTGGCAAACGCCTATCCATGGCAGCATTTAGAACACTCAGCTACCTAACCCGCGCGGCCATGTTTATCGCGTGTGCGTGGGTGTTTAGCGTAGCCGCGCAAGACTCGGAACAAAGCGCGGCGCAGGCCGTCGAAACAGAAGAAGCCAGCGCGGCTCAGCAGCAAGAGCCAACGCAAGACACTGAATTGGCCGGCGATGTAAGCGCACAAGATGCCGAAAGCGAAGAAGAATCTGGCGCACGCTTTATTCCAACCGAAGAGATATCGCAAGACTTTGGCGTATCGTTTCCGGTCGACATTTAATTTAGCAGCACCACGACGAACAGCAGCAAAAAGGAACAACTATGAGACAGGGTTTGTTAAACGGCGCGATTTTCCAAGTCGCTGCACTGATCACTTCGGTCATCATTGTGCACATGGCCTATGTCGCCGTCATTCGGCCCAATGCCGAGATCGTGGCGCAGCAGCAAGAGTATCTTCAGCAGACTGATCCCGACTACGCGCCCGAGCGCTCGTTTTATGTGGTGCTGCGTGACTTCGAACAAGAGACCTGCATCATTCTCTTTTTGTGGGCAACTGCGATCATCGGCCTTAGGGCCAAGCAGACATTAGGTGACCGCAAACTGCTCGATCGCAATCTTTTACAAGTCACCGAGGGGACAAGCATTCTGCCGCAGGATGCGCGCAATTTTGCGCGGCCGCTGCAGGCGCTTAGCGACGAAGAGCGGGTTACGCTATTACCGCGCGCGCTTATCGCGGGCCTACATCGTTTTCAGAGTACGCAAAATATTCAAGACGTCTCCACTACCGTCAAAGATGTCTGCGAGTCCGAAGCCGATCGCATGGAAACCGAACTGGCGATTGTGCGTTACATCGCGTGGGCAATTCCGTCTATTGGCTTCCTCGGCACTGTCCGTGGAATCGGCACCGCGCTAGGGCAAGCATATCAAGCGGTAAATGGCGATATTGTCGGGGTGACCGTAAGCCTTGGCGTGGCGTTTAATTCGACATTTGTCGCGCTCGTGGTGAGCATCGTGCTGATGTTTGTCTTACATCAGCTGCAGCTCGTGCAAGACAGACTCGCGCTCGATTGTCAGACCTACTGCGACGAACGCATGATAAGGCATCTGCGCGTGTCCAATGGCCGAACCGATAACGAACTCATCGCTTAGTAAAACTTGCAACAACCTGAGACCAACATGGCGCCGCAAATTCTAGAGCTTAACGACCACGGAATTACCCTAGGCGATGCCGAGGGCATTCGGCTTATCAGTCCGGGGTTTGCGCTCGCCCGCGATAAATCGCTTGTGGTTGGCGCGCAGGCTCAAGCGCAGTCGCGGCTTCATCCTAACGACAGTCACAGTCGCTATTGGCAAGAGTTAAGCCTTGATCCTCTGCCTTCAGGTCGCCTGCCCGGCGATCGCTACCGGCACCTCGCCGACCTCGCTCACGCACACCTCAATAGCCTCGCCGCCGAGTCCGAATCTTCTGCCGGTGAGGTGATTTTGAGCGTACCCGGCAGTTTTTCGCGGCAGCAATTGGGCATACTTCTGGGCATCGCAAAACAAACGCCGCTGACTATTGCAGGGCTTGTCGACTCGGCGCTCATCGCCGCGGCCGGTGCTCAAACACTGCAGGCGAGCGAGCACACAATCGTGGTGCAGCAACAGCTCCACCAAATACTGTTTACGCAGGTGAGTTGCCATCAGGGCGTATTAAAAGTCGACAGCTCTGCGACGCTGCCATCGGGCGGTAGTCAGAATGTTATAGATTCGCTCATGCAGCTCAGCACCGAATTATTTATCGATCAGTGCCGGTTTAATCCGCAGCACGACGCTGCGACCGAACAGCTGTTATATAACGCGCTGCCCGCATGGCTTGCCGCCGACGTGTCTAGCGGCAGTTTACTGCTCGAGCTGACCGCCGATGGTGCGGTGCATAATGCAAAACTGCCCTACGAAAGTTTAGTCGTTGCGCTTGCACCGATTCGGCAGCGCATAAACGAGCAGCTTAGTGCCATGGTCAGTCGTGTAGCGAACAGCAAAAACGTACAGATAGTACTTTGCTCAACGCTGAGCGAATTGCCCGGCCTAAAAACACAGCTTGCGCGCGTCGCGCCAGTAACGAGTAGTAATGCCGAGCAGCATCTAGCGAGCAGCCTTGCCTATAGCGATCAGATTCTTAGCTCCGGTGCGGGTAGTCTGCGTAAAGAGCTTATGCTCACCAGCACTGCCTCGGCGTCGCTGCCAAAATCACCAAGCTCAAGCCAGCCAGCTCTCGCTAACGAAAGCAGCTCTCAAGAAAGTGGCTCTCAAGAAAACCGCGCCGCCCGCAGCCCCCACGCACAGCTCAGCGTAAGCGCGCAAGGTGCGCAGGCAAACGCGCTGCTTAAAAACTTACGCATTAACGGCGAGCGCATCGCAGACTCTGCCGAGCTCGTATTAAAAGAAGGCGACGCGCTTACGCTGAGCTTCGACGGCAGCGAGTCAACAACGTTAGACGAATCCCTAGGCACGCTAACTTTTAACCTTAAAAAGCTAAACAATGGCGCAGACTAAATCACAGAAAAGACAAGTAAGTCCGCTGAGCCTTGCGTTTCTCGACGTGATGTTCTGCGGCTTTGGTGCGGTGATTTTACTGTTCCTTATTCTCGACCACGCCGACACGGTGGCGGCCGTCACAGTCGATCCCAGTATCGCTTCCGAGGTGAGTCTGCTTGAAGAAGAAGTATCAGAGGGCGCGCTTAATCTCGAACGAATTCGTAATACCGTTGCCGACGTTAGTTTAGAGGTAGTCACCGCCGAGGGGCTTGCGCGCGAGATTCAAGAGCAGCTGCAAACTTTTCTGCAAGAGCTTGCTGCGCTCGAAAACTCGAGTACCGCAACCGTCGAGAGTATCGAGAAACTGCGCGCCGATGTGCAAGCGCTCGAAGAAGAACTCCTGCGCCTGCAGGCGAGCGCGCTCGATCAAGAGGGTAACAGCGTTCGTCAGTTTTTAGGCGATGGCAGTCGCCAGTATCTAACGGGTCTTTTTCTTGGCGGGCAGCGCATCCTTATTTTGGTCGACAGCTCGACCAGCATGCTAGACGAAACGCTGGTGAATATTATTCGTACGCGCAACATGAGCGACGAACGCAAACGCGAGGCGACCAAGTGGCAGCGCGTAAAGAAAACCGTCGACTGGGTGAGCACGCAGCTGCCTATTACGAGCCGGTATCAGCTCTGGCAGTTTAGCAACACAACCGAGACCTTATTAGCCGGCGACAAATTTACTTGGCAAGAAGTCGCCGACCGCGACGGTCTTAATCTAGGTATCGAGAACGTGAAGTCGCTTGTACCCAATAACGGTACCGACCTCGATCAGGTGTTTCGTGCTATCTCGAGTATGGACGAGCCGCCGGACAATATTTTTCTTATTACCGACGGCCTGCCAACGCTCGGCGGCCGCGGCAAAACGACCGGTCTTATCACGCCCAAAGATCGCTTAGCGCTGTTCGAAGACGCGATAAAAAGTCTGCCCAACAATGTGCCGGTTAACATCGTGCTGATGCCACTCGAAGGAGACCCGAGCGCGTCGGCGGCATACTGGCAGCTTGCGCAACTGACGCGCGGCTCGTTTATTACGCCGTCAAAGGACTGGCCATAATGCTTAAGCGCAGCCGCGAGACAGAGTCGTTTACCGTGTCGTTTCTCGACGTGGCGTCCTGTGGCTTTGGCGCCATGATCATTCTTCTTATGCTCGCCAAGCCTTCGCAGCCATCGCCGCTCGAGGTGGCCGAGGCAGCACCCGCGGCGATCATCTCTGAGCTGCAAGAGCAGTTATTCGAGATTCGCGGCGAGACGCGCGTGGTCAACCGCGACCTCAACGCCAAGCAAGAGCAGCTCTCGTCGATAAAAGAGCGCGTGGCACGGCTGCGTCGCGACATAAGCGACGTGCAGGGTGAGTTTCAAAGCTCGAAACAGCTGTCGGACGAGACTACCGACGAAATCGGCAAGCTGTCGCTTGCGCAGCAGTCGCTCACCGCAGAGATGCAGCGCCTCGCGGCCAACAGCAGCGCGCCCGAAAATAACGCAATCGGCGGCATCCCGGTCGACAGCGAATACATTATTTTTGTGATCGATACCTCAGGCTCAATGTTTAACAATCCGAGTTGGGGCAAGATGTTGGGGGTGATCGAAGACACGCTCAATGTCTATCCCGAGGTGAAGGGAATACAGATCATGAATGACATGGGCGACTACATGTTCGATTCGTTTCGTGGTCAGTGGATTCCGGACACGCCCGCGCGCCGCACACAAATCCTGTCAACCTTGCGTAACTGGAACCCGTTCAGCAACAGCAGCCCGGTTGAGGGTGTGACTCGCGCAATTAACACATTCTATGCCCCCGACAAGAAAATCAGCATCTATGTATTGGGCGACGATTTTCAACCCGGAGGTTCGATTCGCGACGTATTACGTACAATAGATCGGATTAATGTCGAAGACGCCGACGGCAACCGCCTCGTGCGCATACACGGCATCGGCTTTCCGACCATCTTTGCCGGTCCTGCGAGGTTCCAGCAAAGCGTTTATCGCTACTCGACGCTGATGCGCGAGATGACGCAGCGAAATGGTGGTACATTCGTAGGACTTAACGATTTTCAATGAGTACAAAATGAGTTATTCAATCCAATCAATCGCTAAAGCACTGTGTGCGAGCGTGTGCGCGCTTGTTCTCGCAAGCTGTGGCGTGAGCAAGGTTGTTATCGAAGGCAGCTATCCAACCCCTAACGTCGCAAAGCTGCCGCTCACGCTAGCCGTGGTTTACGATGAGCCGCTGCGCAGCTTTAGCTACATCGAATATTCCGAGACCGGCGCCGAAGAATTTAATATCGCCAGCGGCGAATCCCATGTTGCGCTTTTCGATGCGGTCTTGCCTGCCATGTTCCAATCGGTTGTGCAGGTTGCAAGCCTCGAAGACGCAGAATCGCTAGGTGTCGATGCCATATTCGTGCCTGCCATCGACGAGTTTCAACTCGCGCTACCGCAAAAAACCAAGCTCGACGTTTACGAGGTGTGGATACGCTACAACCTGCGTTTTCTAACCGGCGACGGCGCCCCGATTGCCGACTGGGTATTAACCTCTTACGGCAAAACGCCGACCGAGAGCATGCGCACCGCCGACGCAGCAATTAACGATGCCGCTGTCGTGGCGCTGCGCGATCTTGCCTCGAGCTTTTCGTTGAGCTTTGCGCAGGTGCCCGAGGTTCGCGACTGGTTAGCGTCGCGCTAAATCAAGAGTAAGGAGCTTATCGTGAAAGCATTATTGCCCCTGTTAGTCGTGTTGCTAGCCTCGTGTACGAGTACCACGGTCGACGAATTTCGTCAGGGCGCAACGGGCATCAACAGCGACGAGTCGGTCGTTATTCTCGGTCGCCGTCACTCGAGCGACTACGAAACCCGCGCCGAGTTTGTCGACTGTGTAGGCGAGCGCATGACAACCGGCAACGACGCCCTCTCGGTTATTCCCGAAAAACAGTTTGTCGACGCCATGTTTCCTTGGTTCGAACCCCGCACCGCGCCGCTAAGAACACGCGACCTCGAGCGGCTTATGTCAGAGCCGGTTGTCGCCGACAAGATGGCCGAATTTGGCGTACGTTATATGGTGTGGCTCGACGGCTTTACCGAAACTAGCGGCCGCACCGGCACAATCTCCTGCACGGTAGGACCCGGTGGCGCGGGCTGTTTTGGCTTTGGGTCATGGGAAGATGATTCCACGTTCGATGCGCGCGTGTGGGACGTCGCCTCGCTGCAGAATGTCGGCACCATAAGCACAGACGCAACAGGCCAGTCGTATGTGCCAGCACTGGTTATTCCCATTCCCCTTATCGCGCGTGTCGAGGCCAACGCCTGCATCCGGCTAGCCGATCAGCTCAAACAATTTGTAAACGGCGAATGATTTAGCGGAGAACTCTATGACTCGCCTACTCGCACTCCTCACTGTTTTGTGTGTTGCCCTCACTGCCGCAGGCTGCGCTGTTAATCCGGCGACCGGCGGGGCGAACTTGGTGTTAATGACCGAGAACAAAGAGAGAGAAATCGGTCTCGAAGAACACGAAAAAGTGCTCGCCTCGATGCCTATTTATAAAGACGACGTGCTGCAGGCCTATGTCGAGCGCGTGGGAAACGACATCGCCGCTGTGAGTCATCGCCCCGACTTAGCGTATACGTTTACGATCTGTCTCTTATACACATCTCCGAGCCCACGAGACCTCTCTACATCTC